>OBYG01001249.1_pt1 | contig 11435 bp, 10 predicted proteins | sample 1538201 | NCBI WGS metagenome assembly OBYG01 (sample SAMEA2580177, study PRJEB22360) | human gut metagenome | biome: human gut; feature: human-associated habitat; material: faeces | place: Denmark | collected 2008/2010 | reverse complement strand
GGCGGGGCCGGAGCTGCCAGGGCTGGCTGCGTCGGCACCGGCTCCGGCAAAGGCGGCTGACAAAGGTTTGGCTGCACATAAAATCCGCTTCGGGGGCGGCTTTCCAGGTAGCCTTCCGCCGTCAGCATCTGGTACGCTGTATCCACCGTATTGATGGAGACCGATAGTTCTGCCGCCAGGCTGCGCTTGCCCGGCATCCGGGTCCCGGCCGGTACTGCCCCCGCCCGCAGTTCAGCCGTCAGGCTGCGGTACAGCTGCTCATACAGCGGCACCTGGGACCCCGGGTCCAGGGCTGTGGTCAGATGAAACACAAAAACCCCCTCCTTTTGGGGGAAAGCCCCCAAACTGATACCATAAAAAAACTTTATTCTGGGTATTCACATAGGTTCAGTTGCTCGTATAATAGGAGTATGCCGATCCGGTGCGGCAAAGTCAAGAGATACGAGGGGGAATGTGAATCTATGTCTACTACTGCGATGTGGCTGCTGCTGGCAGCTGTGATTATTGCCATCCTGTTTTTCAGCGTCCTGTACAAGCGGCGCTTCACCGTCCATGAACTGGCCCTGACCGGCGTAATGGCGGCGCTGAGCCTGGTGGCCTATCTTTTCTTCCGGCTGCCCTTTTACGGCGGAAGTTCCTTTCATCTGGGCAACACCTTCACGGCGCTGACGGCGCTGCTGCTGGATGGTGTTTCCGGCGGACTGGCCGGTGCCATCGGCCTGGCTCTGGCCGATATCCTGGCGGGAGACCCGGGTTATGCAGTAACCACCTTTGTGCTGAAATTCCTGATCGGCATCTGCTGCGGTGCTGTGGCCCACAAGCTGCTGCATCTGCGTGCGCAGGACCCCCACAGCAAGAGGTACCTGCTCAAGGTCTCGGCAGCTGCCGGGGCCCGCCTGCTTCCGGAAGCCATCAAAAGGGTCCGGCCTGCTGCTGAACGTGTTCACCGACCCTCTGCTGGGGTACTTCCGCAACGTGTACATTTTTGGCCAGCAGTATACGGTGGCCCAGGCTCTGTCCAAGGTAGCCGGGGGCGTCACCCTGGTCAACAGCATCGTTTCTACGATCTGCGCTGTGGCGCTTTACCTGGCGCTGCGCCCTGCCCTGGAGCGTGCCAACCTGCTGCCCAAGCACAAAAACTGAGCGCTCTGCTCCGTTTGCAAAACAACAAATATTCCGATCCTTTTGATGGCTGGCGGGTCTCCGCCGGCCATTTTTTGCGCCGGCACCGGCCGCCGGCATAACCGCCGCCCCAAGCTCATATGCTGTTCATGAAGTCTTGAACGATTGGGGAGGAATGGGCATTGTTTGTGGTCACATTAAACCGAAAAAACCTAAAAACACTGGGTCTGGGCGCTATGTGCTGCGCACTGGTGGTATGCAGCGCCCTGCTGGGGCGGTACATCAGCGGGCGCACCGTCACCGCAGGGGCCAGCGTATCCGGAAAGGTAGAGAACGCACAGGACATCCAGACCTGGTTCACCGGCTATGGACTGGAGGTGGACGGTGCCTCCATCACCGCCGACAAGGTCAAGATCCCCCGCAAGTGGGATGACAGCTTTGCCGCTTTTAACAGCGTGGTCCAGCAAAGCGGTCTGGACCTGGTCCGCTACAAAGGCAAAACGGTGGAAAAATGGGTCGCGCTGATCCCCGCCGCCAGCAAAGGCGACCAGAGCAGCTACGGCGTACTTTTGGTGTACAAGAAAAAACCGGTCGGCGCCTATCTGCTGCAAAAACCCTCCGGTCTGGTCACCGGGCTAAAAGACGCCCAGGCTACTATGGCACAGCAGGTCTCCGGAGAGGATTTCTCCGGGGATTGGGGGGAGCGCCACGACGATGCGCTGAACCAACGGGCACAGCAGACCTCCGGTGAGGACTTTGCCGGGGACTGGGGAGAGCGCCACGATGAAGCTCTGACCCAGAACGCACAGCAGACCTCTGGCGAGGATTTTGTAGGCGAGTGGGAGTCCGGCCAGAAGGCGCAGCAGACCTCCGGCGAGGATTTTGTGGGCGAATGGGAATCTGGTCAGAACGCACAGCAGACCTCCGGTGAGGATTTTGTGGGCGAATGGGAATCTGGTCAGAACGCACAGCAGACCTCCGGTGAGGATTTTGTAGGCGAGTGGGAGTCTGGTCAGAACGCACAGCAGACCTCTGGTGAGGATTTTGTGGGCGAGTGGGAGTCTGGTCAGAACGCACAGCAGACCTCCGGCGAAGATTTTGTAGGCGAATGGGAGTCCGGCAGCAGCCAGGCACAGTACACCGACCTGCCCCTGGATGCCGAGGGATATCCGGTGGATTGAGCAGAAAAAAGAAGAATTCTGCGCCGACTGGAATTTCAACTAAAAACTTCTGTAAATATGCAACAAAAATCATCCGTAAAAATTGGCACTATAAAAGGGTGAAAAAAACTCTCACAAGGTTTATAATAGATTTAACAGCTTTGCCCTTATCTTATATAAGGGCAAAGCCTGCCCGGCCCTTTTGAGAGCCGAGGGATGAATGAAGGAGAAAATGATCATGAAGGAATTCCAGTACACGATTAAGGATGCCTGCGGCATCCACGCACGTCCGGCCGGTCTGCTGGTCAAGGTCGTGAAGGGTTTTGGCAGCACCGCCACCCTGGAGAAGGCTGGCAAGAGCTGTGACCTGCGCAAGCTGATGGCTCTGATGGGCATGGGCGTCAAGCAGGGCGACACCATCACCGTGAAGGTGGAGGGTGACGACGAAGAGGCCGCAGCCGCAGCTATCCAGCAGTTCCTGACCGAGAACGTCTGATAAGCTGGGAGTTGTCGGCGTCCCCACACGGCGACAGTGCAACAAAAGCGAGCCCTCGCGGGGATATTCTGCGAGGGCTTTTTGGGTTTTGTGCGGCACTGCCCCTAAAAGCAAAGCAAAACTTGTGTATGAAGAAGGAGAATGAGCAATGCAGGTAGGTACCGGTAAAAGCATTTTGAATGGCATTGCGGTCGGCAAGCTGAAGATCTACAAAAAAAAGAGCACGGTCATCTCCACATGCCCGGTCAAGGACACCGCTATGGAGCTGGAGCGGTTTGAGCAGGCACGGGCCAAAGCCATCGAACAGCAGACCGCTTTGTACGAAAAAGCCCTGGACGAAGCCGGCGAGGACATTGCAGAGGTGTTCAACATCCACGCCATGATGCTGGATGACGACGACTTTGTGGATGCCATCAAGGATATCATCCAGAACCAGATGATGTGCGCCGAGTATGCGGTCAAGACCGCCGGCGACAACCAGGCCGCCGTTTTTTCCGCTATGGACGACCCCTATCTTCAGGCCCGCAGCGCCGATGTCATCGACATCGCCCAGGCGATGCTGGACATCCTGCAGGGGGTGGACAACGCCAGCCTGCAGGGCACTGAGCCCTGCATCCTGGTAGCGGAGGACCTGGCCCCCTCGGAGACGGTGCGTATGGACAAGAGCCTGCTGCTGGGCTTTATCACCCGGGAGGGCAGCTCCAACAGCCACACCGCTATCCTGGCCCGCAGCATGAACATCCCTGCCCTGATCCAGTGTAAGGACATCCAGGACGACTGGGACGGCAAGATGGCCGTAGTGGACGGCTACAACGCCTGCGTCTATGTAGACCCCACCCCCGACCTGCTGCAGAGCCTCAAGGCCCGCCAGCAGGAGGACCAGAAGAAGCAGGCCCTGCTGCAGGAGCTGAAGGGCAAGCCCAACGCCACCCTGGACGGACGCAAGATCAATGTTTTTGCCAACATTGGCGGCATGAGCGATGTGGGCGCTGTGCAGCAGAACGACGCCGGCGGCGTGGGCTTGTTCCGCACCGAGTTCGTCTACCTGAACTGCAAGGACTACCCCACCGAGGACTATCAGTTCGAGGCTTACAAGCAGGTTCTGGAAAGCCTGGCCCCCAAAAAGGTCGTGGTGCGCACCTGTGATATCGGCGCAGACAAAACTGTGGAGTACATGAAGCTGGACCACGAGGAGAACCCTGCCCTGGGCTACCGCGCCATCCGCATCTGCCTGACCCGCAAGGATTTCTTCAAGACCCAGCTGCGTGCCCTGCTGCGGGCTTCTGCCTACGGCAACATGAGCATCATGTTCCCCATGATCACCAGCCTGCGGGAGCTGCAGGATGCCAAGGCCATCCTGCAGGAGTGCCGCCAGGAGCTGCTGGCCGAGGGCAAAAAGGTGGGCGAGAATATCGAGGTCGGCACCATGATCGAGACCCCCGCCGCTGTCCTGATCGCAGACGATCTGGCCGCTGAGTGCGACTTCTTCTCCATTGGCACCAACGACCTGACCCAGTACACCTGCGCCCTGGACCGCCAGAACGCCAAGCTGGAGCCGTTCTTCAACCCCCATCACCCGGCTGTGCTGCGTGAGATCCAGATGACCATCGACGCAGGCCACCGCCACGGCATCTGGGTGGGCATCTGCGGCGAACTGGGCGCAGACACCGCCCTGACCGAGACCTTCCTGCGCATGGGCATCGACGAATTGTCGGTAAATACCAAGAGCGTGCTGCCGGTGCGCAAGATCATCCGCAGCCTGGATCTGAGCAAGCCCTCTGTAAAGTAACGCTTCTGTTTTCCCCCGGCCCAGAGCCGGGGGATTTTTATTTTGCGGCCCGGACATCCCCCCAATTTTTAGAAAAAAACAACAAATCCCCTGCAAAACACTTTGCAACGCTAAAGTAAGATGCTATACTATGGGATAAGGTACGCGCCGCTGCGCACCATTGCCACAGGAGGAACATCATGACCCAATTTTTGATCCGCTGCTTCATCAAACACCCGGAGGATACCGCCTCCCCCGCTGTCCGCACCGCCTACGGCAACCTGGCCAGTGTGGTGGGCATGGCCTGCAACCTGCTTTTGTGCCTGGGCAAGCTGGCCGCCGGAACGCTGTTCGGCTCCATTGCCATTATGGCCGACGCACTGAACAACCTTTCGGACGCATCCTCCAACCTGGTCAGCCTGGTGGGGTTCCGCCTGGCGGCCAAAGCCCCGGACGAAAAACACCCCTACGGCCATGCACGGTACGAGTACCTGGCCGGACTGGTGGTCAGTGTCACCATTCTGGGCATCGGGTTTTCTCTGCTGAAAGAATCGGCTGTGCAGCTCTACCGGCCGGATGCCATGGTATTCAGCTGGGTATCGGTGGGGGTGCTGGCTGCTTCCATCGCCGTAAAGCTCTGGCTCAGCGGCATCATCCGCTCCGACACGCTGCTGGCAGCAGCAGCCGACAGCCGCAACGATGTGCTGAGCACCGGCGCCGTGCTGCTTTCCACGTTTGTTTACCGCTTTACCGGCTGGACCCGGCTGGATGCTCTGATGGGCCTGGCTGTGTCCGCCTTTATCCTTTGGTCGGGCTGGCATCTGGTGCTGGAGACCCTCAGCCCCCTGCTGGGCGAAAGCCCGTCGCCGGAGCTGGTGGAGCACATTGAGCAGACCGTGATGAGCTACCCCGGCGTGCTGGGCGTCCACGACCTGATGGTACACGACTACGGCCCTGGCCACCAGTTCGCCTCGGTCCATGTGGAGCTGCCTGCTGAAAGCGACCCCCTGAAAGGCCATGACCTGATCGACCGCATCGAGCGGGACTTCTGGGTCAATGACCGGATGCAGGTCACCATCCACTACGACCCCATCGTTACCTCGGATGCGCAGGTGGGCGCGCTGCGCGCCCGGCTGGCCGAGTATGTGCGGCAGCTGGATGCCCGCATCTCCCTGCACGATCTGCGCATCGTCCCCGGGGATACCCATACCAACGTATTGTTTGACCTGGCCCTGCCCGCCGGCTATGCCGGGGACTACAAGCTGCTGCTGAACCAGGTGCGGCAGTTTGTGACCCAGCAGGACCCCAAATACATCCCCATCATCAAATTGGAGCAGAGCTACGCCGCCCCCGGCGGCCAATAAGCCCCGCCCCCATCCAGGAAGGAGGACTCTCTTTTGCTCAACGAGACCTATCGCAGGATGCTGGACCACAAAAGCGTGATCCGGGAGACCTTTATGTATGGGCGGCAGCGGGCTGCCCAGATCGGGGCCGAAAACGTCTTTGATTATTCTTTGGGCAACCCCAGCGTCCCCTGTCCGCCCCAGCTGACCCAGGCTATGACCGGTCTGCTGGCTTCCGCCGACCCGGTGGAGCTGCACGGTTACTGCCCCAGCCAGGGGGACCCGGCCTTTCGCAGGGCCGTAGCCGCTCAGCTGGAACGGCAGTTTGGCCTGCCCTACACGCCGGAGCATATCTTCCCCACCACCGGCGCTGCTGGCGCCATTGCCCATGCTGTGCGGGCCATCAGCACCCCGGGGGAACAGGTGCTCACCTTTGCCCCCTACTTCCCGGAATACGGGCCGTATGTGGCTGGCACCGGTGCGGAACTGGCCGTCGTGCCCCCGCAGATGCCGGACTTTCAGCCCAATCTCGAGGCGCTGGAGCAGATGCTCTGCCCCCGCACCGCCTGTGTGCTGATCAACACCCCCAACAACCCCTCCGGCGTGGTCTACTCTGCCCAGACCCTGACCCGCCTGGCCGAAGTGCTGGAGCGCAAGAGCCGGGAGTTTGGCCACCGGATCTACCTGGTCAGCGATGAGCCTTACCGGGACATCGTGTTCGACGGCGGCACCGCCCCGTATCCGGCGGCTTTCTACCCCCATACCCTGACCTGCTTCTCCTACTCCAAAAGTCTGAGCATCCCCGGGGAGCGGCTGGGCTATGTAGCAGTTTGCCCCGGATGCGAAGGGGAGGATGTTCTGGTGGACATGATGGCCCAGATCTCCCGCTTTACCGGCCACAACTGTCCGCCCAGCCTGCTGCAGCGGGCCGTGGCCCAGTGCCAGGGCGTCACCAGCGACCTGGCCGTATACCAGACCAACATGGAGCTGCTGTATGATGCACTGACCCGCCTGGGCTTTGAAGTCCAGCGCCCCGGCGGCACCTTTTATATCTTCCCCAAGGCGCTGGAACCGGATGCCGCAGCTTTTTGCCGCAAAGCGCGGGAATTTGACCTGCTGCTGGTGCCCAGCGACAGTTTTGGCGTGCCGGGCTATGTGCGCCTGGCCTACTGCATCGATACCGACAAGGTACGCCGCAGTCTGCCTGCTCTGGAACAGCTGGCCAACGCCTACCGCTGAGACCCAACCGCTGCCTGCGGTCCGCATCGACCGGGACGATAGAACCTCTGAGGAAAGGGAAACGCACTATGGAAAAGATCAAAATGACCACCCCTCTTGTTGAGATGGACGGCGACGAGATGACCCGTGTGCTATGGCAGATGATCAAGGACGAACTGATCCTGCCCTTTGTGGAGCTGAACGCCGAGTACTATGACCTGGGCCTGCCCAATCGGGATGCCACCGGGGATCAGGTGACCATGGATGCAGCACTGGCCAACAAAAAATACGGTGTATCGGTCAAGTGTGCCACCATCACCCCCAATGCGCAGCGCATGGATGAGTACCATCTGCACGAGATGTGGAAAAGCCCCAACGGCACCATCCGGGCCGTGCTGGACGGCACCGTATTCCGCGCCCCCATCATGATCGACTGCATCCACCCGGTGGTGAAGAACTGGAAAAAGCCCATCACCATTGCCCGCCATGCTTATGGCGACGTGTACAAGTGCACCGAGTTCCGCATCCCCGGCCCGGGCAAGGCAGAGCTGGTCTTTACCGGTGCGGACGGCACCCAGCAGCGGGCCACGGTGTTCCCCTTTGAGGGGCCGGGCGTGCTGCAGGGACAGTACAACAAGGACGATTCCATCCGCAGCTTTGCCCGCAGCTGCTTCAACTACGCTTTGGATGTCAAGCAGGACCTGTGGTTCGGCGCAAAGGACACCATCTCCAAAAAATACGACCACACCTTCAAAGATATCTTCCAGGAAGTGTATGACCAGGAGTTCCGCCCCCAGTTCGAGGCGGCAGGCATCACCTATTTTTACAGCCTGATCGATGATATCGTCGCCCGTGTGATCCGCAGCGAGGGCGGCTTTGTCTGGGCCTGCAAAAACTACGATGGCGATGTGATGAGCGACATGGTGTCCACCGCCTTTGGCTCTCTGGCCATGATGACCAGCGTTCTGGTCAGCCCGGACGGAAAGTACGAGTACGAGGCCGCTCACGGCACGGTGACCCGCCATTATTACCGCTATCTGAAAGGCGAAAAGACCTCCACCAACCCCATGGCCACCATTTTTGCCTGGACCGGTGCGCTGAAAAAGCGGGGCGAGCTGGACGGCCTTGCCGACCTGGTGGATTTTGCCCAGAAGCTGGAGACCGCCTGCATCGACACCCTGAATGACGGCATCATGACCAAGGACCTCTGCTCCCTGGCCGAGGGCATCACCCCCACCGCCGTGGACAGCGAGGGCTTCATCCGGGCGATCCGTGCCCGCCTGGAGGAAAAGCTGGGGGCGTAAGAGCCAAAGCCGCCTGCTTTCTTCCTTGAGAAAAGCAGGCCATGGCCCACTCTAAAACAAAAAAGACCGGCAGACGCCAGAACGTCCGCCGGTCTTTTATTTTGTTTTGATGGGGCTGAACGTCCTCAGCCGATATAGCTGATATTTACGTCGATATCGCCGCCATAGCCATTGATGCGGGCGGTGCAGGTACCCTGCCACATATCACAGCCAATACCGGGACTGGGTATGCCGTAGTGGGCATTCCACAAGCTGTATCCGGTCAGTTTGCTCATATCCAGCCGCTTATTGAACCAGCTGGTGGAAGCATACACGCCTGCCCGATAGCCCAGCGCCTGCACCTCGTTGCAGAATGCCACTGCGCACTTGGTGCGGTCCTCCACGCCCAGGCCATCTGCCCGGCCGGTGCCGCCCGGTGCGCCGGAAGCCTCGGTATCAAAGTAGATGGGGTAGTCCAGCTGGCGGCCGTTCAGCACATACCAGCAGCCCTGGGCTTCCTCCATGGCTTCCTGTTCATTGACCGCCTGGGTGAAGAAGTAGACACCCACCCGCAGACCCGCATTGCGGGCATTGGTGAAGTGCTGTTCAAACATGGGGTCCAGCACCAAAGCGCCGCTGCCGTAGCCGCGGTAGCCGATGCGGATCATGACAAACTCTGCGCCTGCCTGCTTGACCTTGGCCCAATCCACGTTTTGCTGGTACTTGGAAACATCCACGCCGAAGGTGGCAGGCTGCTGCACACCGCTGGCATCAAAGTAATACAGCTTGCCGTCAATGGACTGGATGCCGGTCAGGGGCTGGTTGGTGTTGGGGTCATAATAATAGGTCTTATCGTCCACGGTGCGCCAGCCGGAATACTTGGGTTTGCCGAACAGCAGCTCCCACAGCCAGCGGAAGAAGCCGTTCTCATCCTCAAAGCCGGCGGCCTGCGTCTCATCCAGCAGGCCCGCGTCCAGTGCCTGCCGGATCTGCTCCGGGGTCAGCATCACCGGGTTTTCCTCGGCCTGCTCTGCTGCCCGCTGGGCTGCGGAGTCATTCTCCTGCGCCGGGGCAGGCGGGGCCATGGGGTCCTCCGCTGCCAGGGCCGGGGTCTCGGTCAGCAGCAGCGGCAGGGAGTTCTCCTCCTCGATGCTGCCCATCGGCACCGTTGTCGGCTGCTCTGCCGACACTTCCGGCTGCTGCACAGGGGCAGGTTCCGGCTGGACCGACGCGGGCCCGGCGGCCTCTGCCGGAGCCGCCGGGCTTTCTGCCGCAGGGACTTCTGCCTTTTCTGCCGGGGCAGGCTCTGGCTGCACAGGCTGGGGTGCGGGGGCAGGCTCCGGCTGGGTCTGCGCCTGCACGGCGTGCTGCACCGTCTGCTCTGTCTGCTCGCTCTGCACGGTGCCGATGGTCTGCTGCTCGGTGCCCCCAGCGGCAGGCTCCACCGCAAGGCCAGTGGGCTGGGTGACCAGCAGCGCTGTGGTGCCCACTCCGCCGACGGTCAGTGCCAGGGCCATCACACCGGCAGCCACTGCCTGGCCGATGCTGCGGCCTACCCCCTGATTCGATGAAAACAACCTTCTCCGCTTCATGCCGCTTCTCTGCCTCCCAGCTGATTGGTAAATTAAGGGGCCTGCCCTGTTTGCTTCTGACGGCCTTCCGCTGCCACGGAAAACCATGCAATTCACATTTAGTATACACCCTGCCCCCATCCCTCGTCAATCAGCGGGACGGGTCGGCCGGCCGGGCTGCGGATAAAACGCAGCACCCCCATGGGAGATACGTCCCAACCGGGCAAAAGATTGCACCCAGGGCAAAAAATCCGATTTTCGCAGAAAAAATGCGGGTTCGGTCTTGCTGTCTTGACAGGTGTATGGTATGATATGAGGCGCGCACCGGCCCGGCCGGTATCACGAAAACAGGAAAGGCGGCTGCAACCGTTATGTCAAATGTAAAAAAATTCTTAACACGCAAGGATATCGTCATCACGCCCCAGCGTTACCTGGTGGAAGCCCTGGGCGCAATGGCGCAGGGCCTGTTTGCCAGCCTGCTGATCGGCACCATCATTAAGACGCTGGGCCAGCAGACCGGCCTGGAGGCGCTGGTGGAGCTGGGCGGCTACGCCAGTGCCATGAGCGGCCCCGCCATGGCCTGTGCCATCGGCTGGGCGCTGCACACTCCGCCGCTGGTATTGTTCAGCCTGATCACGGTGGGCTACTCGGCCAACGCCCTGGGCGGTGCAGGCGGCCCGCTGGCGGTGCTGATCATCGCCATTGTTGCTTCTGAGCTGGGCAAGGCCGTCAGCAAGGAGACCAAGGTGGATATCCTGGTCACTCCGCTGGTCACCATCTTTACGGGTGTGGGCCTGTCCATGCTGATCGCTGCCCCCATCGGCGCAGCGGCCAGTAAGGTGGGCACCCTGATCATGTGGGCCACCGAGCAGGCGCCCCTGGTCATGGGCATCGTGGTATCCGTGGTGGTGGGCGTGGCCCTGACCCTGCCCATCTCCTCCGCAGCCATCTGCGCTGCGCTGGGTCTTACCGGCCTGGCAGGCGGTGCAGCTGTGGCTGGCTGCTGCGCCCAGATGGTGGGCTTTGCGGTGATGAGCTTTAAGGAGAACGGCCTGGGTGGCCTGGTGAGCCAGGGTCTGGGCACCAGTATGCTGCAGATGGGCAACATCGTCAAAAACCCCCGCATCTGGATCGCTCCCACCCTGGCCAGTGCCATCACCGGCCCTCTGGCCACCTGCCTGTTCCATCTGGAGATGAACGGTGCCGCCGTGTCCTCCGCACCTGCGGTCTGGTGGGTCAGATCGGCGTATACACCGGCTGGGTCAACGACGTGGCCGCCGGTGTGAAAGCCGCCATCACCCCCATGGACTGGATCGGTCTTGTACTGATCTGCTTTGTTCTGCCCGCCGTGCTCAGCGTAGTCTTTTGCGAGATCGAGCGCCGCATGGGCTGGATCAAGGACGGCGACCTGAAACTGAACGGCTGATCTTCCCCCCAAAAAACACAACAGGCCCCCTGCGCCGGATGCGCAGGG
>OBYG01001247.1_pt1 | contig 11442 bp, 20 predicted proteins | sample 1538201 | NCBI WGS metagenome assembly OBYG01 (sample SAMEA2580177, study PRJEB22360) | human gut metagenome | biome: human gut; feature: human-associated habitat; material: faeces | place: Denmark | collected 2008/2010 | reverse complement strand
TAAATGTGAGAAATTATTTATGGTTAAAAACATATCAAATTAGAAAGACAAGGAACTTTTAATGCTTAAGTTAGATGAGAAGAAAATCAGAAAAGGCAAACCAATCGGATTACCATATCAAGGAAGTAAGAAAAAAATAAGCAAGAAAATAGTTGAAATCATCAAACAGAACTTTGGAATAGACAAGCCGATATACGACATTTTCGGAGGTGGTGGAGCAATTACAGCCGAATGTATTTTAAATGGCTTGGAGGTCCATTATAATGACTTAGACAAGGATATAACTAACGCTTTTGAACGAGTTATATCACAAGACCGTGAGTGGATTAAAACCCTTATTGTTTCACATACGGAGTTCTTCGAGATTAAGGATAAAGAAAACAAGACAACAGACGACTTTTTGAAGTTGCTAGTCAACTCTTTTGGGAATGATAAGAAATCATACTTATGTTCTGAAGAAACTTCAGACTTAAAATATAATCTAGCTAAAGAAATTATAGAAAATCATGACGTTTTTAATGGTTATAAACAGACAGAAACATACAAGAAGGCTACTTATAATGCTAAACAAGAAAATGATAAACGACTTCAACAACTTGAACGACTTGGACAACTTGAACAACTCCAACAACTTCAAAAATTAAATAAAATAAAAGCTACAAACAAAAGTTATCATGATTTTAGTGAAGTTTCTGGAGCTATATTATATCTTGATCCACCTTATGAAGGGAGTAACCAAAAAGGTTATACCAATTCATTCGATAGTCAAGAGTTTTATGACTGGGCATTTGAAATAGCTAAAACCAATATCGTGATAATTTCAAGTTATTCAATTTCAGATGAACGCTTTGAGGCTGTATATTCTTTTGACAAAGCACGTAGCACTTTACAAGGTGGAGAAAACATCAAAGCGAAAAATGAGAAATTGTTTATGGTTAAAAACATATCAAATTAGAAAGACAACAAATAATGCTTAAGTTAGACGAGAAGAAAATTAGAAAAGGTAAACCAATCGGACTACCATACCAAGGAAGCAAGAAAAAGATAAGTAAGAAAATAATTGAAATTATCAAACAGAATTTTGGAACAACTAAACCGATTTATGACATTTTCGGAGGAGGCGGAGCAATTACAGCCGAGTGTATTTTAAATGGTTTAGAAGTGTATTACAATGACTTAGACAAGGATATAACCAATGCATTTGAACGAGTTATATCACAAGACCGTGAGTGGATTAAAACGCTAATTGTTTCACGTACAGAGTTTGCCGAGCTCAAGGCTAAAGAGAACAAGACAACAGACGACTTTTTGAAGTTGCTGATTAACTCTTTTGGAAATCAAAAGAATTACTATTTATATTCTAAAGAAATTTCAGATTTGAAATATAATCTAGCTAAAGAAATAATTGAAAAGCATGATGTTTTTAGTGGTTATAAACAGACAGAAACATATAAGAGAGCAATTGAACAGCCTAAACAACTTGAACAACTTATAAGACTTAGCGGACTTGAACGACTTGTTCAACTTGAACAACTTGGACAACTTGAACGACTTGAACGAATTGACGAAGTAAAAGCAACAAATAAAAGTTATCATGATTTTAGCGAAGTTTCTGGAGCTATATTATATCTTGATCCGCCTTATGAGGGAACAACACAATATGGTTATATTAATTCATTCAATAGTCAAGAGTTTTACGATTGGGCATTTAAAATGGCTAAAAATAATATCGTTATAATTTCAAGTTATTCAATTTCAGACAAACGTTTTGAAGCTGTATATTCTTTTGATAAAGCACGTAGTAATATTCAAAGTAGAACAAGAAATGATAAATGTGAAAAGTTATTTATGGTTAAAAACAGTTAATATTTGACAAAGGAAAAGCAATTTGATAGAATAAAGTTATAAATAGAGGAGAACACGAAAAATGAATTTATATGATGAAACAGTAGAAATTTTATCATCCCATGATAAAACGATTGCCGATATTGAATATATTGGTAGTACAAGGACAAAAATTAATACAAATAAAGCACTCGAATTGATGAAAAAAACGAATTATGATAGTGGTTTTGGCGGCCAAGAAATAGCATGCAACCTGATGTTTAAAGGGAAAGATTTCATCATGAAACGAGGGGAATATGACGGCTCTGAATGGTGGAATTATATACAAACAGACCCGTCTTTGCCGCAAGTAGAGAGAGAAGTTAAAAGTTTTAAAACAGACATGGGTTGGGAAACTTTAGAAGAAATTAATGATTTGGAGGGCGGAGAGTGACAGCCGAAGAAATAGTGCAAAACTATCAAGTGAAATTGTTAAAGATTATATTTAAAGAGATTGATAGCCTGATGAAGAAAAAAGAAAAGGCTGATATTATCGCGCAAAAACTTGCTGAAAATGGGTACTCTGTGAGAACGTCAGCACATTGGAAGTCAGTAGGAAATGCAGAGTTTTACATTAAAGAGATGTATGAAAAATTGAGTGCTTTAGCTGAAATTGATAGACTATTCAACTGGTCAAGTCGTTTACATCAAGAACAATTGCAATTTGTCAGTAAATACCCTGAAGTAATGGAAAAATACAGACAATCAAACTAAGGAGAATAAAATGAAAGATACAGTAAAAACTTTAATGATGGTTGCAGGTGTCAGTTTTACACTTATCGCTATCACTTGGATAGGTATGCTTGCGACGTTACTTATTGCATGGCTTGGAGGTAACATCTAATGAATTACAGTACAAATAAGCACTATGCCAACGAATACGGTGTTGAACTTAATGAATACTTGAAACATAATTTTAACTATGAAGAGCTTGTAGGGTGGTATACAATGCAGGTATTGAAGTATCTAGTAAGAGCTGGCAAGAAAGAGGGTGAAAGCTACGACAAAGACCATAACAAGGCTTTAGACTATGCAGGAGAACTTGCTAACTTAAGTAACGAGAATGAGCTTACAGAGTACACTACTGACGATATTATGGGCTTTATACAAGAACTAGCTGATGATTTTGAACGCTGGGAAGGAATAAAATAATTAAAAAGGGTTAATGTTTGACAGCATTGACTTTTTTTGATATCATAGTATTATAGAAAAGGAGGTTAAATAACGGAAATGCAAAAAGCTATAAAGGTAGTAGCTTATAACCCTACGACGGAAGAAGAACTACACTTTAGTTGTAAGGCTCAATGTGCTAAGTATTTCGGACTTAAAGCTAATACAGTCATCAGGTGGCTTGACAACGGTATGCCTGTAATTGAACTGCTGACAGACCTGGATAGAAATCAAGTGGAAATTGAAAAACAAAGCAAACTGAACGGCTTTGAATTATTTACGATAAATGAATGGAGTGTTTTTGATAATTAATTACGAAGACATGAAAATAGAAAGTTTTGGTGAAAAAACAAATGAAATTATTTAACAGAAAACCTAAGGACAAAATTAAAGTAGCAACAGCATTTACATTAAAAGGATTAACAAAACAAGTAATTCAATTAGAACAAAAAGGGTTTATTAAACAAGGAGAAATCCAAAGTGATACGCTTGAAGGAACTACTATGACTTATAAGCAAGTAATGATTAAGAAAGCTAGTGAATAATATGTGTAAAAAACGCAAATACACAAAAATGGGCGCTTTATATTCAATAGTAAATGCCCAGCATAACAAAAAGAAAGCTGATAAGATACCAGTTAGAGCTTATCACTGTAAGTGGTGTAATTTATATCACTTATCAAGTCAGCAAAGACTAAACATAAAGACAGGAGTAATTGGATAATGAAAGACGAATTCACATACTACACAGTATCTTGGATATTGGAAAAAGAAATTAAATCACGTAAGTTTTATGATAAAAAAGAGGCTTTAAAATGGAACGAATTACTTCCAGAAGAACAAAGATATGAAGTTAAAAAGCATACAGAAATAATTGAGGTTATAGCATAATGACAAACGAAGAATTATATGAAAGAATCACTAGCGTACTAAAAGAGCAATGTATCGGAATGAACCAACTTGAGTTAAAAATTAAAGATGAGACAGGTACATGGCCTAAGTTACATACAACTAAATCACGCTTGAGTTTACCACATACCGTAGCATTCCCTTATCTTACTATGTTTTTCAATGATGATGAAATGCACGAGCTTACACTTAAAAAAATGGATAGTGCAGGTTCTGGAGGAAAGGTTTTGGACTTATTAGATGAGTTATTGGATAGTTTAAAGCCAAGTAAAGAATATCTGTATAAACAACGACTAAAGCGCAAAATGCAAAGGGAGGCAATGAGATGATATTACACAATTATACGAGTGAGATTAATAGTTCAAAAAATCCACAGCAAACAGCTAGAAAGATTGCGAATGACTTGAACAAGAATGACCCTTTCAATAATTATCTAGTCAGCTTTGAGCTTGGTTCTAAGCGGTATATTATTGAAAAATTTGAAATTAGAGGAGTGAATAGATGAAGCGTTACTATATAGAAGAAGATGACAATGGCAAAGAGATTAAGCGAAAACTCACAACTTTTGCTAATGATGATTTAACACAGCTTTCAGATGATGAACTAGAAACATTATACTATGAATCATCTGCTCAGTTTTTAGCTAAAGCAATGCACTTCATGAAGATTGAGAAAGAACTATTTTCAAGAAATAGTGTAACTGTAAGTGATGAAATTCTAATAAATACCGGCAATAATATTATTGAAGCAATTAATCAGGTAAGCAATTAAGGAACAAAGTGGTAATGAGAAAATTTATAAAATATAAAGATGTATATATGGTTAGTAGTGTTGGTGAAGTTTGGAAAATAGAAAATAATAAATTAATTCCCAAAAAATTAAGTCCTTCGAAAGTTGGTTATTTAGTCACCAGTATAAATAATAAAATAGAATATGTACACAGAATTGTTATGACAGCATTTTGCGGTAATAGTGAAAAACACGTAGACCACATCAACATGAATAAACATGATAATAGACTTGAAAACCTCGAATATGTGACGCCGAAAGAGAACAATTTGAGAGCTTATGAAATATTAGGGTCTGAAGTTAGGGCAGGTAAATCTATCCCTGTAAAATGGAACGGCAAAGTGTATAAATCAGGAGCAGAGTTATCGTCGTTGCTCGGAATGCATAGAAGTGCTGTTTGCGCTTCAATCAGAAAGAATAGACCAATAAAAGGCCATTACGCAAAGAAAATAAAAAATTAAAAAATAGAAAGCCACCAATTAAGGTGGCCTTTTTTTATTAGTTTACTTTTCCATATTCTGCTTCAAATTCCTTTTGATACATAACTGTTTCTGGTAACTTGATTGCTCCAAATTTACCTTGGAAACCGGCAAGCATACGAGTTGTTTTAACATGTCGTGCTGATACTCCATTGCATACATACCAATTTTTAGTGTCTTTACAATTAATTAGAAACATTTCAATTTCTCCGCTTTCTGTTGTGTTATTGTTATCTGTGCTTACAGTTTGCCCTGTAAGGCGCTTATTTAGTTCTGCGATAAAGTATGAGCGACAACTTTCCACCGTACCACCATGTACCTCTACGGAGCGTCTAGGACATGAAGTAGATGATAACTCCTGATGTAGCTTCACAGTATCACGATTAGGAGTTAGTCCCCATTGTTTCATATATTTAGCTACGTCATCTAGTACCGCTTGTTCATTCCTCAAGAACTGATTTAAATCGCCCTCTGATTGGCATACTTCCCAACTGGCATAATTTGCATTACCGTATGAGTTAGCACAATGCCATGCCATGTTAGAGAAGTCAGATGCCTGTAATCGTCCGTCATTTCCAATATAAACATGAGCAAAGCCATTTTCAGGGTTATGATTAGGTAACCAGTTGTTGTAGAAGCCAGCGTTAGCACCGTTTGAACCAGCGTCATTATGAATTACAACCCCAGTAGGATTATAACCACGTACACCAGCGTTAGTTATATTCATTCTTTTTTATCCTCCGTTTGTTCTTCATCCGCCTCAGGAATATTCACGCCACTCTTTTTAATGAGTTTAACCAAACCGTCAAACATAGGGCTAATTTTTGCGATTAAATAAACAAACTGTCCTACAAAGTATAGCAAACCTACATTAATTACAGTTTTAGCGATATCAGAAGTTGAGGGTGTTTGTGTAAAGTAAAAGACTGCATATAAAATCCATAGCGCGAAGACTACCGTCAAATCAATCACAAGTCTATGTTTGAAAGGTGGGTTCATCGCTTCTCTATCTTTGACCCACGTAGCGAAAAGAATCGCCAAAATTAAGATAGTTATTAAAATCATTCTAGTTACCATTTTATTTTGCTTTCTAAATTATATTTATCAATATTCCAATACGTGTTGTAGTGAGAATTGTTTTGAAGATGTGTTATTGTTTACCCCATGACCTGTGATTCGATTACCTTGCAAATATGCAAATTTAGTTGCAACACCGCCAGCAGAATTAGCAAGAGCGAAAGAATGCCCTACATCAGCTAACTGTACTGATTCTTTAGGAATAAAGAACCACTGATTAAGTGAGTTTTTTGTATTTCCGTTCATACGTGATTTAAACTCTGTGAAGTGAAGAATCCAACCATTAGCGCAGTCTGATATATTTTTAGAAACATTGACGACATCTCCGTCAAGTAACAACGAAGCACCAGAAAAAAGAATTCTTTTCGCTGGAGTTTTTAAGTTTCCAGTGAATTCTAAATCGCCTGTTCTAAGACTGTTAGAAGTTAAATCTCCCACAGTTGTTTTTTGAGTAGGTGTTACACGGTTCGTCACTCCCAGACCATTAGTTGTAATGATGTCTACGACACGTTTATAAACCCCAGAGGCATTGTTCAAGTCAATTTTATTACTGTTATCTGCTGTTTCGCAAGATACGCTAACCGGTGCTGTCGTTTTCGTCAAATCGATATTAATGTGAATATAGTTTAACGAGTCAGCCTTAAGGGCTACGGTCTCATTAATCAATTCAAAGTAACGACCAGCCACAATGAAAGAAGTATTAACATATTGAACGTTTAAGGCTGTATTAACAGGAGAACTCCAGTCGGTACGCCTGAACGTTGTGTAGTCCATTCCTGATAACATCATGTAGAGTTTAGCGTCATTATTTGAACCTACTGGAAACTCTGTACTATTTGGACTAAAGAATGTGAAGTTTTTAATTGTCATTTTTTACCTTTCTTGAAATTATCTTCGCTTTATCTAAAACTGGGTTATCAGTAATTGAAAGTTCTAATAATCTAAATTTTCTACCGCCATACGGATAACCACCAATTGATACAAATTGACCAACTTCATACAAGAGTGTAGTTTCAATTCTAAGCGTGTTTTCGCTATTATAGTATACTTTACCAGATAAAAGTTCTAAGTGGTCTTTACGTAGCTCTCTATACCCTTTAAAGCTATCTATTCTATATTTGTCGCCATAAGTGGCTACATACTCATATAACATTCGGCTTGTCTCCACTTTCTACAAAAATAAGTCTATCATTGAACTCTGTTTTAACTCTATCTGCTATGTAACCTGAATACAGTTTACCTTCGTACCATATATCTACTAAGTCATTAACATACAAAGGCAAAAGTTCGTTTTGATTAAATATTAACCTCGTGACGATAGTAGAGGGAGAAATTTCTGCTTTGATAGTAGATATGTCTGGAGGGTTTCCGTGGTCATCTCTGTCATAAAATAATGTTTTTGCTGTCCTTACATCTGGCAAGTCTGTTCCGTCTCCATGATAAGTGCTATAATCAATGACATCGCCGTTATTTTTGGCTGTATACATTTTAGGAGGGTCTGTATAGTCATCTGTTGCCTTATTCTTAATGAACACAACAGCAAAATTATAAGCTGAACGTTCTACTATTGTCTCCGTGTCCATTGATACGCTTTGCTTAATATCTACCCTTGTCGTGATTCTATTTCTATTCCAGCTCCTAGAGGCGAAGTTAATGAATAATAAGTTTCTAGGGTCTATTTCAGACGAAGCGTGTTGAATAGTTGTTGTCGGTTGAAATTGAACCTTAGAAAATATCCTTTTGGCTACGTCATGAGCTGATGAAGTTTCCGCTTTTCGGTTAATTGTAGCCTTTCCGGCGAAAATACTTGAATTAAAGAAATAACCATAACTCATTAAATTATTTTTATTAGGGTCAATTAGATAATCAATGATAGCAAAGTTTGTCGTTTTAGTTATTGCATTAGGAACATCTAGGCTTTCAATCATTGCCCAAAAATAGTTCTTTAGCGTGACTTTATTGCTTTCATCTACGCTTGTCACAAGATAAACCATATCTAAGTTTAAGTTTCTTTTTTTACCTAGCGTCTCCTCAATTGGAACAACTTCAGGAAAAAGAATTTGAACAATATCCCCAACTTCTACCGAAACCGTCAATGTAGCTGACGAAGTGTAAAGATAACCTGTTTCCCATAACTCATAGTTAATAACTTGACATCTTGCTTTTGGTATGGGTAGCCCTCTTTTGTCCTTTTTACCGTTAGGAAAATTAAAATCAGATATATTATAATAGTTCGGATTAAAGTTATCATAAACATTAGCCTCTAACATTAAATGAAATCCGCCTTTCTCTTAATTTTAAATTCCGCCTTGGTAAGGTTGATTAACTCCATTTGACCGTGTTCGATTATACGTGTTCTATATCGTTCAAAGTCCATTACAGGGAATAAATTTAATGAAGTCGTACCGTTCCAGCCTTGATAAACTTCATCATTTACATCTGTATTGATTAAAATATAGTTTTGTAACTGTTCCGTCTTAAATACAATCGCAGTGTATTCATTTCCAGTATCGTCTAAAAATCTAACTCCAGCAGGTGTTTTAGGACGTTGCGGATATAATATTCCCATAAAACTAAATATTTCATCTTTTATATCCCAACGACTTAAACGGTCTATATTGCTTTCTCCATAATAAGTGTAAGAAGTTCCTTTGACATATTTATAGTTTCCTGGTGCTGTTCCACCATAAATTTTAGACTTACCAGCGATAACTTCACCATTTTGAATTTTGTCAAAAGTTAGATTTTCGTAAGTGTACCACTTTGTAATTATATCAAAAGTTATCTTTTCGCTGAAAGTTCCATTTTTGCCGTAACCCTCTGTTTTAGTAACTTCTGCTAAAGCTAAATCAGCATATACCTGAAAAATTTCTGTTTGATATTCAAGTGTAACGAATTTTTGTTTAAGAATATCGTTTATGAAGTCTTTCATTAGTTGATAGTTTTCTTCCAAACTTTCGCCAAACGTTTCTAGTTTGAACTCTATTTGAGGTTGAGTGATTGAGCGTGTTCCCATTACTCCGACACCGTTACTTTGCCAAATATTATTAGTTGATTGTAACCCTAAATTAGAGGGCTGGTAAAATCTAACTTTTCCATTTGTAACGTCCCAAACTTTATCATCTGTTCCGTCTAAATTGGTATGTATTTTGTACTGTCTTACCATTAAGCCCTCCCTAGTTCAAATTCTCGTCTGATTGCTCGTGCTAAGTTAGAAACATCTTGGCCAGCCCCACCTTGTACGTTGAATGTGTTATACGTTCTATTGTCGCTTGATACGCTGTTCGTACTTAAACCGTACCCGCTAGAAGATAGATTGACATCTGTTAAGCCTACTACCATAGAACCTTTGAACAGTCCGCCAAGTTTACCTGCAATCCCATTAATAGCTCCTTTTATGTTTTTAATTGTATTTTCTACACCACCTAGAACGTTATCTATTGTATTTTTTACTCCTCCAAATATATCACTAAAGAAGCCGCCAATACCATTAAATACATTTTTTATTGAGTTGTAAGCATTAGAGGCAATATTTCCAAAACCGTCGAATATTCCGCTAACTATATTTTTAGCACCGTCAAATACTCTACTAAAGAATTTACCGACTCCGTTAAATGCATTTTTTATTGAGTTCCAAGCATTTGAAGCAAAGTTACCTAGTGCACTGAATGCTCCGCTAACTATATTTTTAGCACCATTGAACATATCACTAAAGAAGTTACCAACTCCGTTAAATACATTTTTTATTGAGTTCCAAGCATTTGAAGCAAATTTACCAAGAGCGTTAAAGACATTTGCCACAGTATTTCTAACAGCATCAAATATTCCAGCATAGAAACTTATGACAGTATTCCATATTGACTTAATAAATTCCCAAGCTTTTGAAGCAAAGTTACCGATAGCACTGAATACTCCGCTAACTATATTTTTAGCACCATTGAATATATCACTAAAGAAGGTACCGACTCCACTAAATACATTTTTTATTGAATTCCAAGCATTTGAAGCGAAGTTACCTAGTGCACTAAAGACATTTGCTACGGTATTTTTAGCACCATTGAATATATTACTAAAGAAGCCGCCAATACCACTAAATACATTTTTTATTGAGTTCCAAGCATTCCCAGCAAAGTTACCAAGAGCACTAAAGACATTTGCTACGGTATTTCTAACAGCATCAAATATTCCAGCATAGAAACTTATGACAGTATTCCATATTGACTTAATAAATTCCCAAGCTTTCCCAGCAAAGCTACCGATAGCACTAAAGACATTTGCTACAATATTTTTAGCACCGTCAAATACTCTACTAAAGAAGCTACCAACTCCGTTAAATACATTTTTTATTGAGTTCCAAGCATTTGAGGCAAATTTACCTAGTGCACTAAAGACGTTTGCTACGGTATTTCTAACACCATTAAATATTCCAGCATAGAAACTTATGACAGTATTCCATATTGACTTAATAAATTCCCAAGCTTTTGAAGCAATATTTCCAAAAGCGTCGAATACTCCGCTAACTATATTTTTAGCACCATTGAATATATCACTAAAGAAGTTACCGACTCCGTTAAATACATTTTTTATTGAATTCCAAGCATTCCCAGCAAAGTTACCTAGTGCACTAAAGACATTTGCTACGGTATTTCTAACAGCATCAAATATGCCAGCATAGAAACTTATAACAGTATTCCATATTGATTTAATAAATTCCCAAGCTTTCCCAGCAAAGCTACCGATAGCACTGAATGCTGATGATACAACTCCTTTTACAGAGTTGAATATACCACTAAAGAAGTTGCCGACTCCGTTAAATACATTTTTTATTGAGTTCCAAGCATTAGAGGCAAATTTACCAAGAGCGTTAAAGACATTTGCTACGGTATTTCTAACACTATTAAATATTCCGGCGTAGAAACTTATAACAGTATTCCATATTGATTTAATAAATTCCCAAGCTTTCCCAGCAATATTTCCAAAAGCGTCGAATACTCCGCTAACTATATTTTTAGCACCATTGAATATATCACCAAAGAAGCTACTGACTCCGTTAAATACATTTTTTATTGAGTTCCAAGCATTTGAAGCAAAGCCGCCAAGAGCGTCGAATACTCCGCTAACTATATTTTTAGCAC
>OBYG01001235.1_pt1 | contig 11559 bp, 8 predicted proteins | sample 1538201 | NCBI WGS metagenome assembly OBYG01 (sample SAMEA2580177, study PRJEB22360) | human gut metagenome | biome: human gut; feature: human-associated habitat; material: faeces | place: Denmark | collected 2008/2010 | reverse complement strand
CAACCCCAATCATTATCATAGAAGATCTTAATTACAGACTTTTCTTCACACACTCCTTATATCAGTTTTTTGAGTTTACACAAAACTTGAAACGGTCTCTCTCAATATGATTAGTCCCTCCCAAAAAGGTCTCTAGTATAAACCTTCTCCCTCACATCGTCTAAAACCGAATCATAACGGTTGGCAATAATCGCCTGGCTCATTTTCTTAAACTTAATCAGATCATTTACGACACGACTTCCGAAGAATGTATTTCCATCCGCCAGTGTCGGCTCATAAATGACCACTGTAGCTCCCTTCGCCTTAATCCGTTTCATCACGCCCTGAATGGAAGACTGGCGGAAGTTATCAGAATTACTTTTCATGGTCAAACGGTAAACGCCAATCACAACGTCCTTTTCCATGGTTTTGTCGTACTCACTGTTGGCCTCATATGCTCCGGCCAGTTCCAGAACCCGATCTGCAATAAAATCCTTTCTTGTCCGGTTGCTCTCCACAATCGCCTCAATCAGATTCTCCGGCACATCCTGATAATTGGCTAGAAGTTGTTTAGTGTCCTTTGGCAGACAATATCCTCCATAACCGAAGGATGGATTGTTATAGTGAGCACCAATCCGTGGATCTAAACATACTCCCTGAATGATCTTTCGGGTATCCAGCCCCTTCATTTCTGCATAAGTATCAAGTTCATTAAAATAAGAAACACGAAGAGCAAGGTAAGTATTAGCAAACAACTTTACCGCCTCCGCTTCCGTATAGCCCATAAACAAAGTATCCACGTTCTCCTTTATGGCACTTTCCTGCAAAAGTTCCGCAAAAAGATAAGCAGCCCTTACGAGCCGCTCATCTTCCATATCGGTTCCCACAATAATCCTGCTGGGATATAGATTGTCATATAACGCTTTGCTTTCCCGAAGGAATTCCGGACTGAACAGGATATTAGAAACTTGAAGCTTCTCCCTCACCTGCTCTGTGTAACCTACTGGAATTGTAGACTTAATAACCATAATAGCATTAGGATTGTATTTCTGTACCAGCTTAATTACTGTCTCCACGGCAGAAGTATCAAAAAAGTTTTTCTTGCTGTCATAATTGGTAGGAGCCGCAATGACTACAAAATCTGCATCTTTATAAGCAACCTCTGCATCCAGTGTAGCCGTTAGGTTCAGCGACTTGTTCGCCAAATACTCTTCGATATAATCATCCTGGATAGGAGACTTTTTCTGATTGATCAAATCCACTTTCTCCGGAACAATGTCTATGGCTGTGACCTGATGATGCTGGGCTAACAGCGTAGCGATGGAAAGGCCTACATAACCGGTTCCTGCGACTGCGATTTTCTTTCTCATGTTTAGTAAACATTCCTTTCATTTTACAGTTACTATAAAAAAGCAAAATTATGATTTTGCATAAAAGAAAGATACCTTAAATCCGATTATGTTGTATAGTGAAGTGACCAAACAAACATTTACAACATTCGCGAGAAAGAAGGTGTCTCCTGCAAATGCTTTACATCATTCGACATTCATATACAACCAGTTTAACAATCGGATACTTTATCCCTTCAGGACCAAAAAGGAACCCAGTGTGTTTACCGCATTTTTATTGGCCACACATTCCAATTTTAACCTTATGACAGCGAAAAATCAAAAACACTATGTGTTTCGGCATGAAGGAAGACTCAACGGTATCGAAAATGACGTTGTTCTTTTAAGACATCCAAAAAAGTATTTAGAAAACCAAAAACGCTGCAGGCTTTTCTCAACGCACTATCTTTTTATCAACGAATGATATTCGATCTTATTATGTATTCCGATAGTCAATAGAAGTATTTTTCGCCAGATCAAGACAAAACTGGCACTGGACAGCTATCAAATACGTTCTACACAGGAATCTGAAGGTACTGGCTACGGATGTCACTGGCACATTTTATGTGCATGACCGGAAAGGAAGTGTTAAGAATTTTTCGTAAATTTGATCCCTACCGTTTGATATCCGACAATCAACCGGCCATAATATCATACATCCAATCCTCCTCTGCTTTAAACAGATGTTTCATGTTCATGTACGCCTTTTTATTGGGATTGCTGATGGTACCTGGGGATACTTTGATTCATCCCAAGGCTTCGTTGATATCTTCGACATGGCGTACAGAAACACCTGCCAGATACATTTCAACCAGAGCTTCTTCAACCGAAGATTCTCTGCGACGTAACGTTCAATAATGGCAGCATCAAATGGAATACCCTTCTGCTTAGGAGTGCCCAATTCTACTTCCTCCGTTGTAGTATGAAGGTTCAACTTATAATGGCCGGAACGATATCCTTGACTCCCTAAGGAACGCTCAAACTTTTTAGCTTGAACTAATTTATCGACCTCCTTTAGCGAGGAGGACATTCAAAGTTTCTTCGGCACTACTACGAACGAGATCTTTTAAATCGTGCTTTATTAAGTCCTCATTTAGCTATATAATCTTATCAGACATGGTTCTATAGCCTCCTTCCTTTAATGAGTTATGTCGTGGTGACTTAATTCTACCAAACAACTATAGACCATGTCTATTTTTGTGAACTTGAATTTGCGGAATTAATTATACGTTATCCTGGAAATGGTGAATTCTGTTCTTTTAAAAACGGCTATCCCCAAGTCAGCAATATTATCCAAATGAAAAAAAGTCTCTTTCAATGTGCAAAGGCAAATACTGATTTTGAATCATTCATAAAAATAGCAGTGTCGTTTTGTGCAATTTTCAAATTTGCTCATTTATAGCTATATAATCATTTTTATTCTTATTCCGATAAACTTCGAAAAGTATATCCCCCAGATTTAGTAATCGTCATTGATAATCACCCCTACCACTTCTCTGATAGCCCCTTCGCCACCTCTAGCCTTTGTCAAATACTTGGCTACTTCCTTCACCTGTGTCATTGCATCAGCCGGGCAACATCCGAATCCAACCATCTTTATAACTTCAAGATCATTGATGTCGTCACCGATATAACAGACGTTTGCTAGGTCTATTCCTCGTTCAGTGCAGATTTTCTTAACTGCTGCAACTTTATCTTTGCAACCAGCCTCCAGAATATCCAACTTCAGTTTCTCAGCACGACGGCGATTCAAATCCATGCTCTCGCTGGTTATAATCCCTGTGATAATACCTCTTTGTCTCAACAACGCAAATCCCATACCATCACGGGTATTAAACTTCTTAAGTTCATCTCCTTGCTCAGAGTAATACATACCGCCATCGGTAAGACATCCATCGCAGTCCGTAAGGAACATCTTTATTTCCGGCCTATCTACAGGTACAGTATTACCATTCTTCTTCATCAAAGCCTCAATGATTACCCAATCGCTTGGTTCATCTATTTCAAAGAAAGAGTCCTCATTCATCTCCACAGCCTTGATGTTGCCAGAAACACGATTCTGATACTTAATCAAATCTGTTTTTGACGTGATGTAAAATGCGCCGTTCTCTACTAGATAGCCATCAAATTCTTGGCGCCTAGGTCTGTGGAACACGTCATAGTTGGTAGGATGTGTAAAGCCGTGCTCATCGTTTGCCCAATGAAACCTCTTCTGATGCACGACTGAAAGTACGCTATCCGTTCCTTCTTCATTATATGCTTCAAAGCCGCGATCCAGATCTATGTTCTGTAAGAGGGGCGAAGTTGCTTGAACTAAAACGATGTTGTCGAACTCATAGTTTCCTGCAAATTCCAGCATGGCAAACTCAGTAGAAGCAGTGTCAGAGGCAGATGCCGCAGAGCGACCGATAACCTCAACTTTTGCAAATAAGCTGGCTTCTTGTCCCATCTTGAATGACTCTACTGTCTCCTTAATCTTCTCGCTATCAGTTGACACATAGACTTTATCAATGTACTTACAGCCACAAGCAGCCTTAACAGTCCAATATACAAGCGGTTTGCCACTGATAGGCTTTATGTTTTTTAGCGGAATGGATTTGCTACCACCTCTCACTGGAATAAATGCTACATTCATATATAATTCGCCTTTCTGCGAAAGGCAAAAAAGGGATTTGAACCCCTTTCATTGACTTCCGCTTCCTAATCTTTTTCCTTCTGAATCTTATTTATAATAATACTGATCGTAAGGATGCCTCATGGATCTGTGCCCTTTACATGTGCGATATGATCACGCCTTTCTTTATTCCGCCTACCGATATCCGTCACTTAAGAAATCTGATAAATACCGTTTCAAACTCACCTAGATAATCAGCGGTGAGAAGAATATTCTCAAAATTTTCTTACCGTATCCACTTTTAAGCTAGATGATGTTTGCAACGATGTTTTTGGAAAATCTTACCGCTCCATCACAGAATATATGCTGGCTCATCCCGGAGAATCATTTGACGTATCACCTTTTGTTGACGGTCACCGCAGGACACCCTATTGAAGAAACGCATAATACTCCTGGCCTAATCCGTACTGTTTCCGGATTTAATAAAATCCTACGACCGCTATCCAGGCCCCTTCGGAAATCCGTGGTGATATGGCTTGTCTTCCCTGCAGCTAAACATCTCGTTTCATAGTAAGAATACTATCCTCGTAATGACCCGAACAACAAAAAAGCAACTTAAATTTCTCATACTGATTCCTATTTTAAATCAGTTCTGTTACAAGTTGCAAATCCTTTATTGCGTTACAGGAAACATCTGGAAATAACAGAGTGTTACAAACAGATCAAAGAACGTTGTAATCATAAAAAGCCATCATTGCCACCTGCCGTATGCTCCTAACCGCTATCTGGAACATACTATTAGACCTAAATTCTTATACACTAAAAGGGGGGTTGAATCACACTTTATGAAGGAATCAAAAATACTGACCGCTTTACAAGTACTCAATCTGCTAAAGTAGCATGGTTATATCGGCAAAGATGAGGCTATTTATGCTTCCTGAATGAGTACTGTATCTGTATTTACTTTTGAATCCCCCCTTGAGACAGTGTACTTGTTATGCAATTTTCTCTAACCACGACCTCTTTGTTTCCAACTTGGCCTTTCAGATAATGTCCTTGCCCCTTATGAAATACCTTTTCAAATTATATCACAGACTATGCTCTTCCATATCTATCTTCATATCTTGTGATATCATCTTCACCGAAATAATCTCCAATCTGCACCTCTGTAATGATCAAAGACTCTACATCATCCGTGTTTGTCAGCCGATGTTTGCATCCTTTCGGTATGAAAATTGAACTGCCACACTTGACATCGATCACAGATTGGTCTAACTGAACAGTACCATTGCCATGTGCCACAATCCAATGTTCCTCACGATGATTATGAGATTGTAGGCTTAGCTGGGCACCAGGACTCACACTTATCACTTTTGACTGGAAATAGTCATTCATAACTGTGGTCTTATAAAACCCCCACGGACGTTGAAATATCTCATGATCTACAATGCCTTCGTCAAGAGAAAAAAAGTCATAGTTTAAGTCAGCATGGACATCCTGAAGTAATAGTGCGTGCATCTGACTTTTAGTTATAATATTCAAAAGTTTTCTTTCTCTATTCACTACAGGTAGAAATTTTATTGCTTCATTCTTAAACAACTCTGTAGCACCCGGAATGCCATCTGACAATAGTAGAAACTTGAAAGATTTTGTATACACTGAGGACACGGAATCATTCACAGAAACTCCCTTTATAAAAGCTCTGCGAATGTCTCCATCTGTCAAAGTCCCCAGCACGGTATTATACTCATCTACAACAATCAAGAATCCTCTTTTGTTTATGTCAATCTTCTCTAATGCCGCTAAAACTGTAATATGTTCATAAATAATGAACGACTTTAATCTATCCATAGCTATAATTCCCTTACTCCAACCATTTAGGTGCAATCAACCGGCACTCCAGCCATTAATAAAACACGAATCACTGCTTACGATACTTCAGTTTATCTCTCTGTACCTGTTCGATAGGAAGGATTTCTACACTCTTATATGTAAGAGCCTCGTGAACAGCATTCAAGTTGCGAACCAACTTACGTATACCCTCCGGCTCCAGAGATGCAGCATGATCTGTTCCTTTCCATGTACGATCAAGAGTATAATGACGCTCAATAATACTTGCACCAAGTGTATACGCTGCCATGTCTATAGCAATGCCAAGATGATGGCCAGAAAAGCCGATAGCCTTTACTCTGCTCTCATATGCTTCTCGCATACGGTTAATCTCAAGCAAGCATACATCCTTAAAAGGTACCGGGTATCCAGAAGTACAATTGAAGAGAACAAGATCTTTGGCACGACCATTTTCTTCAAAAAGCTTTACTATCTCCTCTTCTTCCTCATGGCTTGTCATGCCAAAAGAAAGCTGAATCTCACCTTCATAGTTGTCGCACAACCACTGAAGCATTTCAAAGTGAGTATTGCACGCAGAAGGAATTTTGATGAACTTCGGCTTAAGAGATACAATCTCCTTTGCACTCGTCATATCCCACACCGATGTAGAATAGATAATGCCTGCCTCCTCACACCAAAATTTGAGCTGCTCATGTTGATCTACGGTAAACTCAAGAAATTCACGGTGTGCACCGTAAGTATTACCGTAAGAATTTTCAGGATGCGGATGCGGGGCGTTATACTGCTCCGGTGTGAGAAGTTCCTTCGGACAGCGCTTCTGAAACTTGATGGCATCTGCTTTGCAGAAATGCGCGGCTGTTTCAATCAAGTCCTTTGCTATTTCCATTTGTCCCATGTGGTTGCAACCGGCCTCTGCGATTACAAAAGGTTTCTTGTAAATCATGATCATTACCTCCTTGGCTTATAGTCATTTAAGATTTCTGGCATTAATTACTACTAAAATCAATGAATGATATGAGACATCATCCCTTCCTCTTAAAAAGCACATTCAATTGCTCTGTAAAAAGAGATTTTTTAGTGAAAAAATATCAACAAATAAATACTAGTTCCTGCAAAATAAAAAACATACTATCAACCTTTTCTCTTCCCATTGTTTATTCTACTGCTTAAAAATATGCAATGGATTAAGTCCCATGATCTGCCATATAAGTACCTCTCTTCCTGTTCTTCCAAAAAATATATTTGATATCCATAACGATATGCACTCCGTTATTACCGTAGCAATCGCTGCGCCATAAACTCCAATCGTTTTAATCAACAGATAATTTAATATTACATTGGCTATAACGCTAATTATTTGTGAATACATTAAGATACTTCCACGATTAATGATTGCATAATGTCCTGCTCTAAGTCCCGCATTATACATAAAAAAAGCACTAATTACGTATATTTTATAAATCGGATACGCTAATGCATATTCTGCATTCATAAATTCAAACAAAATTGGAAGTATAATAAAAGAAGCGCTTACACCCAAAATATAGACCCACGTCATTACTGCTGTGATCTGAATGTACCGCCTCTCATATTGCTTTAAATCTGTTCTATATAATTGTATCATCTTAGGAAATATGCTTTCACGAATAGGTATCAGTGCAATTTCAACAACATGAATAAGATTAACCGCAATTGCATAAATCCCAACCTCCGCCTTTGAAAGCATATTTCCAATCATAATTGAATCACATCTGCTATAAATTGTTGCGCATGATGCCGCAATAGCTAATGGAATACTTTCCTGCACTAGCTCCTGTATTATTTTTCTACTAAATTTCCCCTTAAAAATACTTCCAAAATCTTTTTGATATTGTTTATAAATAATAACCAGACAAATCAACGAACTAATTGCAGTAATAATTGCTATAACACTAATTGCAAAATTAAAGTATACTGCTACCAATTGAAGAAATCCGCCAATTGTTAGAGCTATATTGCTAGAAATCACAATCTTTTTAGCCTTGTAAATATATTCATATCTATTTTGCATTCCAAAACGCACATTAATGATGATTGAATTTAAAAGAAGTATTATAAATATCAAATTATACTCTGCATTCTCTCCGGAAAGTAAAAGATATATAGTTCCGATCAAAAGAGCAAGAACAGAAAATAACATCCGCGATAGTGTTGCATTCCAAACCAGATTTTCAGGAGCATTATTTTCATATTTTTTCTTAACAACTCTCCCATCAACAAATGTAACACACATCTCAAATATAGCTACCACACTTACTGCGTATTGATACATTCCATATTCTTGAGGTCCATAATAGTTTGCAATTTTGACAATAACAACCAGCTTCAGTACAAGTATGAACACCCTATCAAAGAGCATCCATAATGTGTTAAAAAATATGCGCCTGTTTTGCATAGCCATTTCCACCTTATTGATACCTACGTTACATTTCTATATTTTTATCACCTTTAAGCCAACATCAAAGGAATGCATTATTTCTGATATTTTAGCCGTTATTTCACTGCTGATCTCATGAATACAAGTTCCTCTTTCAATCGCCCTTGTAAACGCAACAAGTTCATAGCGTATTCCCTCACCTTCCAGCTGATAAAAATAACGTTTATTTTCAGCTGGATTTTCAAATCTAACTTCAAAATAATCTGTTTTCCACCACGGTGCCGGAACATATATGTAACCATCCGTTCCAGATATAATCATTTCACCTTCTGATTTTACTCCATCGCCAACTTTGATCGAGGCAATCGCATGATCATATATAAAATCAATTTTAGTAAAACTGGAATGATTATCCATCGCCTGTGTAACTATTTGAGAACTATTATAATCAGTTCCCAGAATTTGAAAGATTGGAAGCAATGCCGTTGGTCCCCATTCATAAATACTGTCCCATTCATATTTTTCAGAATTCCGTATACTTGTACAAACTGAATCGACAGATACTACCTTACCAATTTTTCCCGCTTTAATCAGCAACAACAGACGCGCGTATGCCGTTGCATATGCGGTTTTTACAGCTTCCATTAGAATTAAATGTTTCTCGTCTCCCAATGCTATTAACTCTTTATATTGATCTGCATTTACTGTCATTGGCAACTCACATAAAACATGTTTTCCCATTTGAAGAGCTTGCTTAATATGTGCATAATGCTCTTGTGGATGCGACCTAATGTACACCGCCTCTACATTTGAAAGAAAGCCTTCAAATTCTTCAGAACATGACATAAGTCCTTCCTTTTTCGCCTGCTCCGCAATATCTGGATTCTTAGTGTACACCGAAGTAACCTTTAATCCATTTACAAATTTTGATTCTTTCCATACTTTCTTCAAAAATTGACCATCACCTACAAGCCCCAAACGTACAGCTCGATTTTTCTCTCTAATTTCAGAACTTGAGATTCCCTCTGTCCGCGGAAGATAAATAATCTCGCAATATTCTGATAAGTAATCAAAACACCCTGCCCAATCAGAACCTACTGTAAAAATATCAACGTTATACTTTTTAATATCGTCAATCTTCTGTCCCTCATACTCCTCTATAATAATCTCATCTGCCAGGCCCGTTGCCCGTACGGCCTCTACCCGTTCCATCAATGATTGTTGTATATTTATTTTTCCTCTCGATCTATCGTAATCGTCTGAGGTCACACCTACGATCAGATAATCACCAAGAGCTTTCGCTCTTTCCAATAGTCTAATATGACCGTAATGAAGTAAATCGTAGCTTCCATATGTTATGACCCTAACCATATCCAACTTCCTCATCTTTCAATTCACAGTAATTTTCTATAATACATATCATGAAGAGCCAATATCAATTTTTGGTTATCCTCTAAAGAAATATATCCTATATGTCCAATCCTAAAAACAGTATCCTCCATCTCTCCCCCATTTGGGCAGACCCAAATATTATATTCATCCTTAAGAATCTGTACAATTTTTTTTGCGCCACCATGGAATGGTTTAAGACAAGTTACTGCGTTTGACGGTGATTCTGAAATAATTTCAAATGGTAAATCTGTTATGCCATTCCTAAAATTCTCAGCTAGCGCAGAAATATTTTTCCGTTCTTGCAACACCCCTCCAGATTTCAAAATATCAGAAAGACGTTTATGAATTTGTAAAAGCACTGTCACTGCAGGTGTGAATGGTGTTTGTCCACGCTCCCCATTCTTAAGAGCTTGCTTCAGACTCAAATACATACACACTTCAGGATTACTATCGATCTTCTCTATTGCCATCGATGTTAACGCAACCAAAGAAACTCCTGGCTGAACAGCTAAAGCTTTCTGTGAACCTGTAATTACCGCTGCTGCCCCCAATTTTTCCATATCAAGTTCATCTGCTAAAAAAGCGGATATTGCATCTATGATTAATAAAATATTATTCTTTTTACAAAAATCAGAAATTAACTCCATATTATAAAGAACACCTGATGAAGTCTCATGCATATTAACAAGAAGCGCTGTATGATCTTCCAAACCTTTTAGTTGTTCACATTTTAACTGCTTTCCAAATGCACATTTCACTTCTGTGTACATGCGATTATGCAATCTACACAATTCTACAAACCTCTGTCCAAAGCTACCACCATTAATTACAATAACCTTATCACTGCTATTGAGTATATTCATTACACAAGCTTCCATGGAACCAGTACCTGATGCGGTCAAAAAAACGCACCTTGATTTTTCAGGTGCGTGAAGCATTTCCAAAATCATTTCCTCGTTTTCAAACATTATTTTCGAAAATTCAGATGTTCTAAAATATGGAGTTGAATGATTTGCAATTTCAGTAATATGTGGATCTGACATTACTGGTCCAACTGTAAAGTTCAATTTAGTAGTTTGCATAATAACCTCCTCATATAATCAAGCATATAAAATTCAAACTGATATGTAATGACCTCTTGTCAAGTACAAATTAACAGAAATCACCACAAACTTTATTTAATTGTTGCTGAAGGCACCCAGAAAGAGCCTCGGAGCATCAGTTCCCGGCCTTGGCCACTCTGATATACGTGGATTGGTTACCTACAGGTCAATGGTCCGCCGTGAGCCCTACTGTCTAAAAGCGTGGATCACAGATTTCTCTGTGCCGACATAGTTTGAGCGTAGATAGCTCGAACCTTGAAATGGCCGAAGCCCTTTCAGGATGTCTTCAGTTGTTACTTTGTATTGACCAGATGTATGTGGCGTAAGCCATCTTACATCTGCTTAATTACCCGCCATAACAGCAGGATGATGATGTCAAGACTGCGAAGCACCGCCATAGGCGGCTTGGTCTTGACAGTAGCAGCGAGATGTTATACCCGTATATCAGGCAATGTTATCTGTCATCATGCCCCACATGAAACATGCGAGTTCCCTTGCGATTGCCGTTTTAGCTACATTGTGTTTCTTGCATTTATTAAGCACCATCTTGTAGTATCGACGTCTAAGACGTTCGTTAGCTTTGTCAGCATAAGCGATAACTGCAGGCGTATTCCCTGACTGACGGGCTTTCAATTCTCTGGATTTGAAACCAACCTGTCCTCTTGCATAGCATTGTGACGCTTCTGTTAGGAGTAACCGTACATGCCTGTTTCCTGCTTTGGTAATTCCAAGTCTGTTCTGATCATCACCGCTGGAATCCTCATCCATTCCTACGTAAACTGTGTTATAATTCATTTGATGACCTCCCTTTGTATG
>OBYG01001232.1_pt1 | contig 11594 bp, 10 predicted proteins | sample 1538201 | NCBI WGS metagenome assembly OBYG01 (sample SAMEA2580177, study PRJEB22360) | human gut metagenome | biome: human gut; feature: human-associated habitat; material: faeces | place: Denmark | collected 2008/2010 | reverse complement strand
TTCAACGAAGTTGATGAATCTTTTATCCAATCTATTGCATCGAAAAGAAATAATATCCCTCGAAAATCATTAAACTATAAAACACCAATAGAAGTATTCTTGAGTCACATATGCAAAGAGGAATTGTCTAACTTAATTTGACAATTAATAGTATTTAAAATCAGACAATGAAAAACTATCACCTGACAAGCTACTTTTGTTGTTAGTCACTAAAAATCTTCTTGCAAATCAGTGCCTAATATGATAAATTAAGTTAGTATGAGCTGAATATTATCGCTCCAAGATCAAGGCAAAGGAGGAAACTTAAAATGGCAAAAGTATGTTACTTCACTGGTCGTAAGACTTCAAGTGGTAATAACCGTTCACATGCGATGAACTCAACAAAACGCACTGTGAAACCTAACTTACAAAAAGTTCGCGTATTAATCGATGGTAAACCTAAAAAAGTTTGGGTGTCAACTCGTGCTTTGAAATCTGGTAAAATCGAACGTGTTTAATAAACTTAAATAAGCAAAGCTGGACGTTCGTTGTTCGGCTTTTTTTATTGCATAAAAAAAGAGGTTGGACCTTCATCGCATTGATGAAGGTCCAACTTCTTTTTACTTGTCTTTACTTTGAATAACTGCAATCATCCCTGCATCGAAGGAAAAAGCAGCGGCTTCTTCGATAAATTCATTACTTGCATACGATGTTGGGTAAGGAACATCTTGATTGGTTAATAAATATTTACTGCGTCGTAGCGTCAAGTTTTCTACAGGCGTCAAACAGCAGTAGGCCAGATATTCTTTATCTGGCTCTTTCGGTACGATATACGAACCAGGGGCGTAATACTGGATGCTATTTTGACGATCGCATAGACGGATTTGGCGAAGTACGCCTTGAAATCGTGGTTCAAAGGGTAACCAAAGATTGGCTAACAGGTGGTCAATTCTGCCCCCTGTCGCACCGATAATCGTCATCTCTGCTTGTGGAAATCGTTGTAAAGCTTCTTGCAGCGCTAATTGTGTATCTGTATCATCTTTTTCAGCAGGTGCTTGAATGAGTGTTTCGGCAGTTTCTTGGACAAAATGGTATTCTTCTCGTGATAATGAATCAAAATCGCCCACCGCTAATTGTAACGGTAAATCGGCCTCTAATAAATGGAGACAGCCGCGATCAATACCTACGAAATAATCATACGTAGCTGGTTCAATGGTTGGCCAATCACTTGGATTACCCCCAGCTACCAGTAAGACACGACTCATTTGTCTAGCACTGCTCTCAGTGCATCGATTCGTTCTTGAGGATTTTCAGCATTATAAATGTAGGAGCCTGCAACAAACACTTCCGCACCAGCTTCTTTGCAGCGTGCGGCAGTTTCAGGAACAATCCCGCCATCGACTTCAATTTCATAGGTGTATCCTTTTGTTTCTTTCCATTCTTTTAATTGAGCAATTTTTTCTAGTGAGTTTTCAATAAATGATTGTCCGCCAAAGCCTGGATTGACAGTCATTACCAAGACTTGGTCTGCTAAGTCTAATACATTTTCAATCATCGAAAGTGGTGTCCCAGGATTGATGGTTACGCCAGCTTTCACACCCGCATTTTTAATCATTTGTAAGGCACGATGAATATGGGGTGTTGCTTCTTGATGGACAGTAATAATATCCGCACCAGCTTCCGCAAAAGCATTGATATAATTTTCAGGTTGTACAATCATCAAATGAACATCCAATGGTAGTTTTGTCACTGGACGAATCGCTGAAACGATATTCGGTCCTAAGGTAATGTTGGGCACAAATTGACCGTCCATGACATCAACATGAATATAATCTGCTCCTAATTCTTCTACTAAACGGATATCTCTTTCTAAATTGGCAAAATCGGCACTTAAAATGGATGGTGCTAGTTTCATTTGGCTCGCTCCCTTTATATTTGCTATGATTTTTTCTTATAAACAGGTCGTCGATTCTCGATTTCCATTAAAAACTGTAAATAATTTTCGTAACGACTCGTCGCAATGGTTCCCGCTTCCACTTGGCGTTTCACTTCACAGCCAGGTTCTTTGTGGTGCATACATTCACGAAACTTACAGTGAGAGGCTGCGGCAACAAATTCAGGAAATTGCTTTGGTAATTCCACTGCTTCCATCTCCAAGAAATCGATGGCACTAAATCCTGGTGTATCAGCAACCAAACCGTCGTATAACGGAATCAACTCCACGTGACGGGTCGTATGTTTGCCCCGTCCTAAAGATTGGGAAATTTCCGCAGTTGCTAGTTGTAATTCTGGTGAAATTTGATTCAACAATGTTGATTTTCCAGCGCCTGATTGTCCCATAAAAACAGTCAACCGTTCTGGGAAAAAGCGTTCTAATTCTTTGGTGGCTTCTACGTCTTCCGAAGCGATTACCGCATAACCTAACGCTTCATAAATCTGTTTAATTTCAGTGACTTCTTGACGTTGCGGCTCATCTAATAGATCAACTTTCGTTAAATAAATAACTGGTTCTATATCCTTATACTCTAAGCTGACTAAGAAACGATCCAACAAATTAAACGAAAAATTTGGCGAAACCATACTCATGACAACCACGCCTAGATCCACATTTGCAACAGGCGGGCGCACTAATTCATTTCGTCTTGGTAAAATTTCCAACACATAACCATCTGTTAAATTATCGCTTTCAAAAAGTACTTCATCTCCCACGAGTGGCGTAATTTTTCGATTACGAAAATTCCCTCGCGCTCTTGTTTGATATGTTTCTCCATCTGCGTATACATAATAAAAACCGCTTAACGCTTTTCTGATTTGACCTTTCAGATAAACCACTCCTAACTACTTTCGAATATACAGGATAGTGGCAGAGAAATCAAGGGAGCCTCTCGATTCTATTAATTAAAAAGAGCCTAGGACATAAGTCGAAATGACTTACCTTCCTAGACTTAAATCTTAAGATAAACGGCGGGACAGGAGCAGCTTCTTCAGAAATAAGCCGAAATTCCTCGAAAGACGAAAAGCATCTTTCGGAAATTTCTTCTTATTTCTTGAAGCTAAACACTCCTGTCCCAACCTCTTGTCTTAATTACTCGTACTACTTTCACTAGTGGTGCTTTTTGAATCATTTGCTTTTGAATAATAAACCGTAACAGCGTCGCCTTTTTTGACTTTGCTGCCAGCGGATGGGCTAGTTCGTTCAACGACTTGGCCATCGCCAGAGCCAGATAATCCTTGTTCATTGATTTTAAGGCCAGCGTTATTGATGCTGTCTTCTGCAGCTTTTGGCGAATAACCTGAAATATCGGGAACAGTTACTGAGTCGCTGCCTTTGCTGACATGTAAAGTAATCGTGTCATTTTTCGGATCAACAGCGGTACCAGAAGCTGGTTCTTGACTAATCACAGTATCTTTTTCAACTTTGTCGCTTTCTTCGTCCACTCGTTTTATTTGAGATTCTGGGATACCTAAAGCAATTAAGCGACTTACCGCATTATCATAAGAAATTCCGCTATAATCAGAAAGTGTCACTTTGTCGCTACCTTTACTTACATATAATGTCACTTGACCATTTTTAGGTACTACGGTGCCCCCTGGTGCGGGGTCTTGCGTAATGACTAAACCTGGTTCTACCGTATCGCTTGCTTGGTCGACACGCGTAATTTGAGATTCAGAAATACCTAATTGTGCCAGTGCATTTACTGCATTTGTGTAAGAATAACCGGCGTAACTAGGCAAAGTAACCGCTTCTGGTCCTTCACTGACCGTTAAAGTGACGTTGTCTTTTTTCGGATCAACTTTTTTACCTGCAGCTGGTTTTTGTTTAATAATGTTATCTGTAGACACAGAATCACTGTATTCTTTTTTCGTTGTAATTTGGTCTTCTGAAAACCCTAGTTTTTTCAAGGCTTCGACAGCAGATTCATACGATTCCTTTGTATAATCGGCCATCTCAATTTTTTCTGTTCCAGAGCTGATATATAAAGTAACAGATCGGCCTTTTTTCACAGATGATTTTGCTTCGGGGTCTGTTTTGACCACCTTGCCTTCTTCAATCTTATCGTCGGGAATTTTTTTGGTTTCACTATCGACTTTCAGCCCGGCACTTTGTAGCGCTTGTGAAGCGGCCGCTTTCGTTTCATTTGTAACATCAGGAACTTCAACGTCTTTACCGCCCGACATTGCAAAGGCTAAGCCACCTATTGCTAAAGCAATTAATGCCGCAATTGCTAAGCCAATCCACAATTTTTTGCGGTTTTTCTTCGGTGGTTGTTCAGCTAAAATGTCATCTGCGATATCTTCTGGAACTTCGACAGGCGTTGTCTCTTCCGGTTCAGCGATGTCTTCGGGAATCGGAGTTAATACTTTCGTTTCTCCTAATAAAGCCGTTGGTTCCCACGCAGGTTCGTTTAAACGACTGGCTGACAAGGACGTGTATAAGTCTTCTGCCATCTCATTCGCTGTTTTGTAGCGATCGCTTGGGTCTTTTGCGGTTGCGTGACGAACCACATTTTCCAATGATTGAGGAATCCCTGGATCAAACATTTTGACAGAAGGAATTTCTTCTTGAAAATGTTTTAAGGCAATCGTTACGGCTGATTCACCATCAAACGGTACATTCCCCGTTAACATTTCATAGAGAATAATTCCCACAGCGTAAATATCTGATTGGTTAGTCGCCATGCTTCCGCGCGCTTGTTCTGGCGATAAGTAATGCACCGAACCTAACATTGTGTTCGTTTGCGTAATTGACGTTTCTGACAAAGCAATCGCAATCCCAAAGTCAGTAATTTTGACTGTGCCGTGTTCGTCAATCAGAATGTTTTGCGGTTTTAAATCCCGGTGAATAATTCTATGTTCATGTGCCATTGCGACAGCAGATAAAATTTGTTGCGTAATGTCCACAACTGTGGAATAAGGAATTGGGAAATGCGTTTGGATGTAACGTTTTAAGTCCATTCCTTTCACATATTCCATGACTAAATATTGTAGTCCATCTTCTTCGCCTACATCGTACACACTGACGATATTCGGGTGAACCAGCTCAGTTGCGGCTAGTGCTTCACGCTGAAAACGTCGGATGGCGGCTTGATCGTTTTGGAAGTCAAAGCGCAAGACTTTTACTGCAACGTCTCGGTCTAAAATTAAATCGTGTGCTAAATAGACGTTGGCCATGCCGCCGCTTCCGATGCTGCCAATAATGTGATATCGACCATTCAGCTTCTTGCCGATTTCTATCATTGGTTTTCCTCCTTCTGTTCGTCAAAGTGTATCACTAACACGGTAATGTTATCTAAACCACCCGCTTCATTTGCTTGGGCAACGAGTTGGCTTAATTTGGATTCTAAGGGATCTGACGTCTCTAAAATTTCTAAAATTTTTGTCTCAGGAACCATATTGGTTAAACCGTCCGAACATAACAGTAAATAGTCATTAGGCAGCCATTCATGATTGGTTACATCGACTTCGACAGTGCCAGGCATTCCCAAAGAACGTGTTAGGACATTTTTTCGTGGATGATTTGCAGCCATCTCACGAGTAATCTCCCCTGATTTTACTAGTTCATTCACTAAAGAATGATCTTCTGTTAATTGTAACATGTGTTGGTCACGAACTAAATAAGCACGACTATCCCCCACATTTGCTAAGACAAATGAATCCGGTAAAAGAATGGCACCAACCACGGTTGTCCCCATTCCTAAATACTCTGGTTTCGATTGTCCGCGTTCATAAATTTTTTCATTTTCCTTTTGAATTGCTTGAATTAACCACTGTGCAGATTTTTCAGCTGAGTCGACAGACGCATTGGACCAACTCTCACCTAAATTATTGACTGCCATTTGGCTAGCGACATCACCTGCTTGGTGGCCACCCATGCCATCTGCTAAAACAGCAAAGGTTATGTGTTGTTGGTTCTCAAAAACGTTGGCATAATCTTGGTTCGTATTTCTTTTGCGACCGACATCTGATTGAACGTTGATTTCCAAATTATTTCACCTCATTTGAACTAACTTTCCGCATACAGCAAATAAAGAAGCCATCTGTCATGTATTGATGGGGATACAGAACCAGTTCTTGCTCTTTTACTACTGCTTGGACGTTTTCATTTGCAACAATTTCAATTTTTTCAAATTCAGGGTGTTTGGCTAAAAAGGCTGCCACTACTTCCTGATTTTCTTCTGGCGTAATAGTACAAGTGCTATAGACCATTATACCCCATTGTTTTAGTGTTGGGGCAACACTTTCTAAGATTTCTAACTGAATTTTAGGTAAATTTTGAAAATCATTGGCCGTTTTATGGTATTTAATGTCTGGTTTACGGCGCATTAGCCCTAAGCCTGAACATGGTGCATCAACTAAAATCCGATCAAAGGTTTCTGCGGGAAATTCTTCGGCCACTTGTCGCGCATCAAGCTTTTCTGCTTGGACGACTTCCGCCACATGGAGGCGTTGCGCATTTTCATTAATTAGCTTAATTTTGTGCGCATGAATATCTAAAGAAGTCACACGACCACCTGCTTCAGCCTCTAAAAAAGTTGCGATATGAGTCGTTTTGCCACCAGGAGCCGCACAAGCATCCAATACACGATGATGCGGTTCAATTTGCATCGCTGGAGCCACGAGCATAGAGCTTTCATCTTGAATGGTTAAACAACCGTTAATAAACAGTTCACTGCCAGCTAAGTAGCCTTTTTCAGCGACAACACCATAAGGGGAAAGTTGACTTTCCTTCGCGGCAATCCCTGTTTCTTGTAATTCTTCCAGCGCTTCTTCTCGTGAAATAAACCGTGTGTTTACTCGGCCACTCGCATGGCTTTTTTCAAATAATGACAAACCCAACTGCCGTGTTTCTTCTTCGCCTAATTGGGCAAGTAATTTTTCTGTTAACCAACGTGGCATGCTAATTTCCGTTGCTAAACGATCAACTGGATCGCTAATTGCGGCCAAACTAGGTGCTCCATTTCGTTGGAACGCCCGCAGCACGCCATTCACGAATTTACCAATCCCAGGATTGCCACGACGTTTGCCAATTTCAACCGCTTCATTAATGACTGCATGATCAGGCACTTTATCTAAATAAAGTAATTGATATAACGATAAAATCAATAAATTTTTCACCCAATTATCGATTTTTTGCGGTTTCTTAATAAATGGTGTTAAGTAGTATTCCAACAATAATTTGCGACTAATTGTGCCGTAGACAAGTTCTGTAAACAAGCGGCCATCTTTCTCGCTTAGTTCTGATTTTGTCATCATTTCATTAAGTAAAAGATTGGAGTACGCCCCACCTTTATCCACACGTTCGATGGTTTCTAAAGCAACGTATCGAACAGAACGTTTTAATTTCTTGGGGATTTTTTCAGCCATTTTTGTTAGTCCACCTTATCTTTTTCTGCGACATTTTGACCAACGCCATTTAAAAATTCTTGAATCGTTAATTGACCTTTACCTGCTGGTTGCAGGCGATCAATTTGAAGAACTGTCCCTTCGCCACAAGCAATCCATAGCGCTTTTTTACTACGTTGGATAATCGTTCCTGGGGCGCTGGTTGTTGTTTCAGTCAGTGGTGTCACTGCCCAAATTTTCCAGTTGGTCCCTTGATAGGTTGTGAACGCTGTTGGCCAAGGACGCATACCACGCACTTGGTTATCAATTGCCTCAGCAGTTTTTTGCCAGTCAATTCGTTCTTGTTCCCGGGTAATATTTGGTGAAAAAGTAGCCTCTTCTTCCACTTGTGGAATAGGCGTGATTTCGCCAGCAATTAGCTTAGGTAACGTCTCTAATAAAAGTTCTTTTCCTAGAATGCTTAATTTTTCAAACATGGTGCCTACATCGTCTTGTTTCGTAATCGGAATTGCACGTTGCGCTAAAATCGCGCCAGCATCCATTTTTTTCACCATTTCCATAATCGTGACGCCTGTTTCTTTTTCTCCTTCAATAATCGAGTAATGTACAGGTGCGCCGCCACGAAATTTTGGTAAAAGTGAGGCATGGACATTAATCGCACCTAGTTTAGGCGCTTTTAAAATTTTCTCTGGTAAAAATTGTCCAAAGGCTGCTGTCACAATTAAATCTGGTGCTAAGTCAATCACTTTTTCCATTTCAGGAGAACCTGAAATTTTCTCTGGTTGTAAGACTAATAAGTTATGTTTTAAAGCTGCTTCTTTGACAGGCGTTGGGGTAATCACTTTTTTTCGGCCAACTGGTCGATCTGGTTGCGTGACAACCGCTTGAACGTCATAGCCTGCCTCGATTAAACTTTCTAAAATCGGAACAGAAAAGGCTGGTGTGCCCATAAATACAATTTTAGTCATCAAAATGTTCCTCCATATACGCTTCTAAATCTTCTGGTGCAATTTTCTCAATCATTTTGTCGATAAATAACTCGCCATTCAAATGATCAATTTCGTGTTGAAAAGCTCGAGCTAAATAGCCGTAAGCCGTAACTTCCATTTCTTCACCTTCACGGTCAAAATAACGGACAGTCACTTCATCTGCTCGTTCAACGGTTCCATATGTTTCTGGAATACTTAAACAGCCTTCCACATCAATACTGGTTCCTTTTTTTTCAATAATCACTGGATTGATTAGTTCAAAACGACCAGATTCTTCATCGATTTCAATCACTGCCATTTGCAAATTTTTACCAATTTGCGGGGCTGCTAAGCCAATCCCATCATGGGCCAGCATTGTTTCATACATATCCTCTAGTAACTGCACAATTTCATCGGTAATAATCGTCACAGGTTGAGCCTTCATTTTTAAGTGTTCGTTCGGGTGAATCACAACTGGATAGCGCATAAGTGCTCCTTTCAAAGCTGTATTTTTTAAATAAAATTCATGGGTTCTGCATCAATGGAAAGCTTTAAGCCACGAGCCGTTGCTCGTTGTGTATCGGTTAAAATTTCTTTCAATAATGGTTGAAGCATTGGTTCTTGTTTATACTTGATAATCACTTGATAAAAGTATCGATTATTGACACGCATAATTGCGTTAGGCGTTGGTCCCAACAAAATAGCTTGCGGCGATAAGCCTTGTTTTAATTTCGTCGCAATTTGAAACATTTGTTTCGCTGCTTCATTTTCTTCAGGATGGCTAGCCGTAATTTGGACCGTAAAATAGTACGGCGGATAATCCCCACGATGGCGGATATACATTTCTTTTGTATAAAAATCTTCATAATCTTGGGCTTTTGCCAATTGTATCGCATAATGCTCGGGGTTAAAAGATTGAATGATGACTTCCCCCGGTTTTTCAGCGCGACCAGCTCGACCGCTGACCTGTGTCAATAACTGGAAGGTCCGTTCACTGGAACGAAAATCGGGTAAATTCAAGGCGGTATCAGCATTTAAGACACCGACTAACGTCACATTTGGAAAGTCCAGTCCTTTGGCAATCATTTGTGTGCCTAATAAGATATCCGCTTGTCCTTCACCAAATGTTCGCAAAATCTTTTCATGCGCACCTTTGCGACGGGTCGTATCAACATCCATTCGGAGAATACGACTGTCTGGTAACAACGTTTGTAATTCTTCTTCTACTTTTTGTGTGCCTGTTCCGTAGTAGCGAATTTTATCTTGGCCACAGTTAGGACAGCGATAAGGAATCCGTTCTTCATGTCCACAATAATGACATTTCATTGTTTTGCTATCCATATGCAAAGTTAAGGAAATATCACAATTCGGACACGGCAACACATAGCCACAATCGCGACACATCACAAATGACGAATAGCCACGGCGATTAAGTAGGAGAACACTTTGTTCGTTTTTCTCTAAGCGTTCTTGGAGTTTTTCTTGCAACGACATGGAAAAAGAAGAGACATTGCCATTTTCTACTTCTTGCCGCATATCCACTACATCAATCGTAGGCAAGGTTGCCGCTTGATTGGCACGCTGTGTTAATCGTAACCGCTGATAAACATTTTTTTGTGCGCGAGCGCGTGATTCCAAGGACGGCGTGGCACTGCCTAAAACAACAGGGCAATGATGGTACTCCGAACGCCAAATCGCTAAATCTCTCGCGTGGTAGCGGGGGGTTTCTTCTTGTTTATAACTTGCCTCGTGTTCTTCATCAATAATGATCACACCGATGTTTTCGATTGGCGCAAAAATGGCAGAACGCGCGCCAACCACCACTTCCGCTTCTCCTCGTTCAATCTTCCGCCACTCGTCGTATTTTTCACCTTGCGATAAGCCACTGTGCATTACAGCAACATGTTCGCCAAAGCGACTTTTAAAGCGTTGCACCATTTGCGGAGTTAAAGAAATTTCAGGGACAAGCATAATGGCTGTTTTGCCTTGGTTAAGAACTTCTGCAATGACCTGTAGATAAACTTCTGTTTTCCCGCTTCCTGTAATACCTTCCAATAAGTAGGTTTGGCTTTGCTGTTCTTGGACCGATTGTAAGATTGTTTCCACAGCCACCTGTTGTTCTGCATTCAAAGATAACGCAGTCGTTTTTTCAAACGTCTGATTAGCAAACGGATCACGATACGCTTCTTTTTCAATGAACGTTAGCCAGCCGTTTTTGGCCGCTTCATTTAAAAGCGCGGTACTGAAACCTAATTCTTTCATTTCCTTCACAGCGGTGACTTTTTCAGTGCCCAAGCGTTGTAAATAGTAAAGAAGTTGCTCTTTCTTCTTAGCTCCCTTGCGTAAACCCAAACGAATTTCCTCTAATTGTTCAAATTCCTTAGCGGCTTGAATGAAGCGGACCATTTTGACTTTATTTCTCGTCGTAACTTCGTAGCGAATATCGACTTTTTGCTGTTTACGCAACGCCATTAGTTGAGGCAAAAGCCCACGTTCTTGCGCTTGGTCCCACGAAATTTCCTCTAAACCATAAAATAACTGATCTTGTAATTCTTCAGAAAGCTCATCCGTTAAATAAATATATTTTTGGTAATCGGCACGCATTACGCTAGGCAACATGGTTTGCAAACAAGTGATTTTAAAAGCAAACGTTTTTTCCTTCATATAATCAGCTAAAGCCAACATTTCTGTATTTAAGACAGGTTTTAAATCCAACACCGCCACTAGTTCTTTCAACTGAACATTGGTTTCGTCAAGAACCGTTGCAGCCACTGGTTCAATGGCTAGAACAAACCCTTGAACATGCCGATTACCGTTACCAAAAGGCACTTCTACACGCATGCCGACAGCCAATTGCTCATTTAAATTTTCAGGAACTAAATAAGTGAATGGTTGATCGGTTTGCATCGTTGGTACATCCACAATAACTTTGGCTATTTTTTGCATGGTGCGTCCTCCTTTTTATGTAAATTCTCTTTGCCTATTGTACTAAAGATTGACTGATTTGTCTTGTGTGTCTCGTTGTTGTTAAGCTTAGTTAATTTCTCCTTAAAATATAAAAAGCTAGCTTTCCTAAACAAATGATCTAAGAAAGTAGCTTTTAGTAATCCTCTTAAAATACTTTGAAACTTACACTGCTAACTAGTGTTAGCACTCTACATTTTTTTATGGTATAATCATTTTGAAAGAGAGATGTTGGTCCATCTCTCTAACTGTAGAATCATGACAGTAACTTAGTTTTTACTTAACGCCGATTGTAAAATTAAGCTAGACAAATAAAAAAGTCATTTGTGCTACACTCAA
>OBYG01001221.1_pt1 | contig 11758 bp, 4 predicted proteins | sample 1538201 | NCBI WGS metagenome assembly OBYG01 (sample SAMEA2580177, study PRJEB22360) | human gut metagenome | biome: human gut; feature: human-associated habitat; material: faeces | place: Denmark | collected 2008/2010 | reverse complement strand
AATTACGTTAAAATAATTGAATCTTTTTACTTTTTTAATTTTAAAATTTTCTCATACTCATCTAATGGCAGCGGTCGAGCACAATAATATCCCTGAATATAATCTACCTTCATTCTAATTAATTCCTCATACTGTCCAGCCTGTTCTACACCTTCAGCTACAACGACTAGCCCTAAAGATTGAGCTAAACTAATAATCGATTTCAAAATTTCTTTAGCCTTTGAATTGACCTCCAAATCATCAATCATTGTTTTATCAATTTTTAAACAATCGATTGGCATTGATTCGAGCATCATGATTGAAGAATAACCTGAACCAAAATCATCCATAGATACTGTAATCTTTAATTTCCTAAATTTATTGAGAATATCTTTTAAAATATCACGATTATCAAACAAACTTGTTTCCGTCATCTCTAATTCAATTAAATTATAGGGTATCTGATAAGCATCAATTACTTTTAGATAACTTTCAACAAAATCTTGACGATATAAATGTAATTGCGAAACATTTACCGCTATAGGAGCAACCTCAAGACCATCATCAAGCCATTTACGAATCTGCTTACACGTAATTACAAAAACATACTCATCCAATTCAATAATATTACTGCTGCGTTCTAAAACCGGTATAAATTCTCCAGGACTTATCGATCCTAGTTTACTGCTTTTCCACCTAACCAGCGCCTCAGCTCCATAAAGTCTTTTTTTCTTTGTACTATATTTTGGCTGAAAATAAACTTCAAATTCATGATTATGCAAGGCTTCCTCAAACAAGTCTTCCAACTCTTTATTTTTATACATTCTTTGACGAATGTTATCATTGTAAAAATTACAATTCTCTAGTTCATGGCGATTTTCATCACGAATCACAGTTGCGGCTCGATCAACCATTGATTCAATTCGATCATTATAATTTTCAATTAAATAAATCCCAACAATCATTTTAATTCGATAAGCTGCTTCATCATTACTGTTAATTGCATTTTCCATATTTTTAATCATATACTCTGCCCGCTTTTTCAACTGTGTAACAGAGTCATATTGTAATAAAGCAACAAAGTGATCAGCTTGAATTCGTGCACAAAACTCTTTTTCCTGCAACAAATTATTTAAAATTTTAGCTATTTTCACTAAAATAAGATTACCCTCATCATAGCCATATAAATCATTAATATACTGAAACTTCAAAATATTGAAATAAACCATTGTATATTTAGATTTGGTAGATTTTAAAATACCACCCCCAGCCAGTCTAAAGCGTGTATATGAACCGCATCCCGTTACCTCATCAACTAGTGCCACTTCTTCTAAACGTTTTTGATTATTACGATACATCAATACAATTCGAGTAATTAAATATAAAATTCCTAATAAACAGCAGCCTAGCATCATATAACCTAAAAAAAGCATTCCATTAATATTATTATCAACCACCGAAGCAGGAATAACACTCAACAAATACCAATCATTAACATCAAGCTTTTGGTAATACAAATATCTAGCTTCATCTGTCCGATCATACTCTAAAAATCCACTTTTTTCATTTTTAATATTATGTTTTAAATTTTCCAGCTTTTCTTTATTTTCTTTTGAAATTGCCCCAATATCATCAAAAAAGTTAGAAAATTTAATGCTTGTCTTGTTAGAAGAATCTACAATTTTATCACCATTTTCCTTAATAATAAAACTATATCCTAAACCATCAAATGTAGAAACCGATAAAGTCTCTTTATAATACCGTGATGCATAAGCTCCAAAAAGTACACAATGTTGATCATTATCAAAGGTTATGGGTAACGTATAAACACTAACTTCTTCACCATCAATCAAATCCGGCAATGTATCAGTAATTGATACTTCACCATTCATCGCTTTATTAAAACGGGTCATTTGCTGTTCATTTAATAAAATATTATTATCATCTGTCGTATAGGACTGTCCTCTCTCATCAATTATTCCAATTCGTTTAAAATTATTAATTTCATTCACTTTTTTTATTTTGTTAATAATTTTGACGGGATCAAAAGCATCCTCTTGGCTAATATAAATTGATAAATTTGCTAAAACTGCAACATTTTTTTGAATCTCTTTATCAATCACATTTACACTTTGACTAGAAATTTCTGATAACGTATTTAGAACCTGTTCTTGTGAAATTGTTTGAGATTTAAAAGCAAAAAAAGTTGCGACAACAGCAATGATCAAACATGATATCACGATGTCGACATAGATTCTTTTAAAGTTTTTAATTTTCATCTCATACACCCCACATTTATCTCTACAATATTATATCATTATCGATTAATAAAATCGATTAATTGTATAATTAAGGGTCATATTCGCTTTTGAACATGACCCTTTAACTAATTAACTCTTCTTTCTTAATCTAACCACAGCTAAAAGTGCAACTAATGATATCATTGCAAATTCAAAGAGCATTGTTTCATCACCTGTTTTAGCATTTTTCTTTGTTTTGTCTGATACCTCAGTCCCTGGCTGTTCCTCAACCTTCGGTTCCTCTTTTTGACTAGCTTTAACAGCTTCGATTTTTGTTAATAGAGCATCACTCATTTTATTAACATCTTCACTGCTAACATCATTAGCAATCAGTGCAACTGCCTGACTTAATAATTCTTCTAATTCCTTGACTAACTCAATATCATATTTATCTTTGTTAGCAAGAACTTGTTTTGCCAATTCAATTTGGAGTAGTAAATTATCTTTATTAACAACTTGCTTTAATTCATTGAAAGCTCTTAGTAATTCATCGTAGGCATTTTGAATAGCACCTTCATTAGCGTCAAGATCCTGATTAACTGTGACGGCCCTTTCATAACCATTTTTAAACGTTTTCCATGATTCTTCAGTATAATCTTCTTCTTTTAAATCTTTAACCTGTTCAATCAATTTATCTAAATCCTTGCGCTCTACTATTTCTAAAAGTCCTTCAATCGCTTCATTGATTTCTTGTTTTGCATTTTGTAAAACTATAAGTTCCTTACTGTTATCATCTATTAGTTTTCTTCCTGCTTCATAAGCATCTTGCAATACTTTCAAAGTAGCTGGCCGAAGATTTACTGCTTCTTTATCCAAAATCTCTTTTGCAACTTCAACGCTTACCTTTAATTCCCGGTAACTAATCAGAATGGCTTTTTCATTTGCAAGATTTGTTAGATTGGCTTGAACATCTTTTTCAACTACTTCTCCTGCTCCTAGTGCAACTAAGGCATTTGCTTGATCAAGATATCCTTTCATAACCTTAAACATTTCTGCAGAATAATCAGTTTCCAATTAGTAACTTCATCAATCAGTGCAACCAGTTCATTAAATGACGATTCCAACGCCCTAAATGTTAAATTATCTAATGCTGTTTGCAGTTCAGATACCATCTTATCAACATCGCTTTGAGTAATATCCATTCTATCAGCCATTGCTTCAGCTGCTTTTTTGTTTTGTATGAAACTTTGCCAGCTTGAAACTGTACTATTTGCTTCACTGTACCCTTCTGCCAGTTTACTCTCCGCCACTTCAAGCACTGTTTCTAAAGCACCTTTATCAACTCTTACAACCTGTTTCTTTAAATTTGTGTATTTTTTAGACAATTCTTCTTTGAACTTAAGCATTTCTTCTTCACTGATACTTTCTTTTCCTACCACTTCATTTTCAAGATTGGTTAAATAAGCCGTGAAAGTTTGATAAGCTTCTTCTTTGATTTGACCGTGGAAATTACCCACATTCATTTCACTTAATTTATCTTTAACTTGACTAATTGTTCTAAGTAAATCATTTTTAGGATTTTCATATACTTCAATTTCATAAATAGAATATCCATACTTAGCGTTATTAGCAGCTTTTGTACCAATTAATTTAATATAACGTGCTTCAATATCACCTAATCCAGTATGATTATTTTCCTTAGCTACATTACCAGTTACATTTTTGATCGTAAACCAGTCTTTACCGTTAACTGAGCCTTTTAATTCATAGTCCACTCCATAAGCATCTTCCCAGGTAATCTTGATTTGATCAACTTTATAAACTTTATTTAAATCTACCTGGATCCACTGATCATGCGTACGTGCTGACGCCCAGCGTGATTGCTCAGGACCACTAGCACTTTGATTAATGATTCCATCAAATGCCTTATTTGGTGTTTGATAATCAGTATAGCTGCTTGAAGCTGTTGCTTCTTTATTCAAAGCAATATTTTCATGAATAACATCTATTCCTGTATCATAAAGATTTTTAATTTCTTCATTATTCAATAAACGATTATAAACTTTAATATTATCTAATGTTCCTACTAAATTTTGTCCAATCTTTTGTAGTGGTAAATTGATTGAAGCTGAATCATACCACTTATTCCCCGAATTGGTAAGAATTGGTCCATTGATCGTTGATTTAACTACTCCATCTAGATAAACATTAGTATATTTTTTATCAGAAGTAAAAGCTAATTGATATAATTTTCCCTTTTCAAGTTCTATATTATGCTCATAATGATAACTATCACGATCGTACATCAGCTTGTATTTACCATCAATTTCTTTTAAATAGATTTTTCTTGTTTGATACTTTGTATCAATCCACTGATTACATTCTTCTATTGGCATTGTTTCTTCAAATAATACAATATCGCCTGTTTGTGATTCATCGATTTTTAAATCAAAAGCTAAAGTATACGGCCATTTCAATGCACTATGCTGCATTTGTAGATAACCATCACCATTTAATTTCAATGCCTGACCTTCATCAGTTGTTTCAACTGTTGCTTTGATTGCAGTAGCATCATAACCATTTCCAGAATTATCTTTAATGACTAAATTATCCCCTTGTTTTGAAGTGTTTTCCATATCAAAGTCATATACTTTTTCTGTTTTACTGCTAATTTCTTTATCCATCTCAACATTTGGACCAGTACCTAAAGTATTGACCTCAGCTTTAAATTGGTCATATGACTTGTCATTATCTTTACCGTACCAAAAGGTTTGAGCATATATTGGTAAGATACTTTGTGTTCTTGCAAAAACATCATAAACAGAAATCCCATTAAAGATTCCTCGGTCATTCCATAATGAAATCGAACCCCCAACAATTTTTGGATGTCCTTCAGCAACATCAACTCCAGCGCCCATTTTATCTCTAAATTTTCCAGCACTTAAGTTATTGTACATTTCTTCTTCTTTCGCAAAATCTGGATAACCATTATTCCCGCCAGGAACAATATAACCATACTTATTAGTTGCGTTAATTAATTTATAATCCTGATTAAATAATGATTTTAAACTGATTGCATAATTTGCCCAAGCATCCATAATTGGATAATCTGGTATTTTTGTTTTATCAGAATCTACACATCCCATAGAAGCCCATGCCATTGGCGTTTTACCATATTTATTATAAACAAGATCCATTACGTATTGAGTATACTGGGTCATATCTTCCTTGTATGCACTATTGTACTCATCAAGCCCTACATTAAATGCATCGGTTACAAAAACCGGATTATCTCCCCCCATATATTCTTCATATAGATCAGCAATAAATTTATACACTGTTTCTTTTTTATCAGAATTTAAGCGTATATCTAAATGTGTTCCATCAAATCCTAATTCAGAATTATTGTCAATAAACACTGCTGAATGTGCTGGAGTATCGAACTCAGAAACAATTCTAATTCCATAATCCTCAGCATAATATTGGAAATCACGATACTCACCTTTTGTATAATAACCATCTGTTGCCGTTAATCCTGGAATATCTGACTCCAATCTAAAACGCGAATGACCGTTGTATGAAGTATCATTTAAATGTACTTGAATATCTGTGAACTTGTACCAAGATGCATATTTAACAAAATCTTTTAAATACCACATTGGCATATATTTACGGGCAACATCCAACATGAATTTACGATATTCATATTTAGCATAATCTCGTGCTTCACCTTTATTAATTGTCAGTGCATCCCCACTTGCAACTAATGCTTGTAAAACACTGCGTGTTCCAAAGAAAATACCTTGATAAGTTGTTGACTTAATTGTAATACTATCCCCAATTTCTAATGTATATCCCTGATCACCAATAGTGGTATCCGCATTTTCTTTAGTTAATAAAATATCTCCTTTTTTTACTGTTGTATTACTAATTTCTAATTCTAATCCAAATAAATCCTTAATATCATCTTTAGTAATTTGAGCTGCTTTATATAAACTTTCATCTTGAACAATAATTCTAGAATTATTAGTTAATTGATAAGTTCCTGTTGCTCCATTCCATTCTTGAATCGTTGGAACTGTAGTAGGGACAGGATTACTATCTAAAGCAACTGAATTTTGCCCTGGAATTATAACTGGAATATTTTTCATTTCCTTAGTTGCATTAGTTCTTTTATCTTTAATAATATAAGTAACTAACACTTCCTTATCTACCAATGGCTTATGAATCATTCCATTATCTTCAACTACAAAGTCAGTATCACTACAAAAAATTTCTGCTACAATATTATCATTATCATAATGATATACTGGCATCTTATCCATATTTGAAGTAATTGTTGCGATTGTAAAATCTTTGGCAATATCATCAACTGTAAGACTATTATTTACTTCTTCATAAATTTCCATTTCCCAAATAGAAATCGGTTTAGCACTACCAACACCATTACTTGCTGTAGCATATAAACGAACAAACCGAGCTGTAATTGGATCAAAATCAAATTTTTCCCAACTTCCCTTACCATCATCTACATTTACAAATGTTATCCAATTTTTATCAGTTCCAACATCATTAGAATATTGCAATACATATTTTGTCGCAAAAGCATTTTCCCAAAAAATATGTATTGATGAAAATGTCATTTCTGCTTCTAAATCAACATAGATCCATTGGGGACTCTTAGTAATATTTCCACTTGACCAGCGTTCATTATAATCATTACTGTATTTACCATCAAAGGCTCCACCTGGTCCAAGACGATCCAAATTAGCTTCATTGCCAGAAGCATATGCTGGTTTATTTAAAGCAATATTAACTGGATCATTACTAGTATCCTTCTTAACTCTTAAAACTTCTAATTCTTTTAAACCAATCGTACTTTCTCCGCTCTTAGCTTCAATCAGTTCAATTTTCACATAGCGGGCAATTGTATTTTCTTCCATTTCCCATTCTTCATCGCCACCAGTACCCTCTTCGTGGAATAGGACTTGTCCATATTTTTGGTCGGCCTTAGCCACATATAGTTTATAACGAAATGCAAAATTACTAGCCCACTTTAATGTAATTTTTTCAAAACTTTCCTCTTTCCCTAAATCAACTATAATACTTGGGTTTGTACTAATATTACCTACTTCCCATTTAGTATCTATCTTACCATCAACTGCATTGCTCCCCTCATTGCCGGCAATAGCACTACTCGCCACAACCACTTTATCCAATGCGATATTTTCATACTCTTGTTCAGCAGCTACATTTGTAATAAGTTGGTTAAATGTAGTAAATACCATCAAGAGTGATAATAATGAAATAAAACCTTTCCTTAATATCTTTTCCATAATTCTTCCCTTTCTTTGATTAATAAAAATCTTACTTATTTTCCCTCTGTGCATGTCCCTCCTTTTTTTGAAGCCAGATGTTTTTAGTAAAAAAAGACAAGACTAAAAAGCATCTTGCTTTTTCGGTCTTGCCTACTGAAAGTAACAATCCTTTGCTATATTTTTAATATAGCACTATTTATACATAAAAGAAATGTGTCTATACAATTACGGTACAATGTTTCGTATAAAAGATATAAACATGGCACAATGTTCCATATAAAAACCCCCTAAAGTGATAGATATCTAGAATTCTGGACACATATCACTTTATAGAGGGTCACCACAAAAATACTGTTTTTAATTAATCAAATTTTTTACGACAAATTAATCCCATTAGAGCTATTCCTAATAATCCTGCATAACCAAATAAATTAACATCATCACCTGTTTTTACAGATTTATCACTTGTATCAGTTACTGGTTTGTTAGTTGGTGTTTCCGTTTCCTCACCAGGTTTTACTTCTATTGGTTTTAAAGCATCATAAACTTGATTTAATGAATCTAACATAGCATCAAATTCCGCCTGAGATACATCTTTACTATCTAATAATTCTTTTGCTGCCTTAATCATTGTTTGAAGTTTATTCCATGAATCTTGATCATAATTAGCTTGATCTAGATCTTTTATCGCTTCAGTTATTTTATTGATAACTTTTTCAAGGTCTTTTGAATTACCTAATTCTAGAAGTTTCATCGCAGCCTCTCGAACTAATGCAACCATTGCATCTACTTGTTCTTGGTTAACATCACTATTATCGACTACCATTGCATTTGCTGCCTGATATACTCCTGCAAATTCTGCCCATGTACTTATTGTATAATCAGCTTCATCGTATTCTTTTAATAATTTCGCTAATTCTTTAGTATTTCCTCGTTTTTCTAAATTAATTTCATTAAGAGCAGCTATCGCATTATCTACATCCACTTGATTTAAACTTACATTTTCATGAACAAGCTTAGCAGCATCAACAATTGTTTTCATCGTTTGCCATGAACTCGTTGTATAATCAGTTTCTTGAAAATTATCATAACTTTCAATAGCTGTTTTTAATTTACTTCGATCCAATTTAACTAAACTACTATCTAAAGTTTGTAATTGTCCCATTGCTTCATTTACTTTAATATAATCATCAGCATTATCAATTAATCCTTTAATAGCAGTTAATTTTGTATTAAAATCAACAAAGCTATCCTTTGTGAAATCTTTTTCTTGATATAAACTAACTTTTTGATATAGTTCATTTAATTCGTTTTTTGAATAAATCACACTATCTTCTATTGAGTTGATTATCGCAGTCACTTCTTTTAATAGCTTGCCAATTTCCTCAGTAGAAATTTCTGTACCGTCTGCAAGTGCTAAATAATCCTCAAATTTTTGTTCAAATACTTCATAATCATCTTTAGCAATATTTCCATTTTTATTACCAGCATCAAATTTTGCTAGCTCAGCTTGACCTTCTTTAACTAATGCTCTTAATCCCTCATTAGTACTTTGATATACTTCTAATTCATAAATTGAATATCCCCAATTACGATTTTTAGTATCATGACAAGCAATTCTTATAACGTGTTTCAACATCACCTAAGTCTTTATGAGTTATTTCTCCTCCAGTACCATTAGTAATATCTTTAATGTCAAAGAAGTTTACACCATCCAATGAGCCTTGAATCGTGTATTTAGTTGCATAAGCACCTTCCCAAGAAATAAATACTTTATCAACTTTATAGTTTGCCCCTAAATCTACCGTAAGATCTTGTTCAACTGTTCCATATTCAGTATCGCCTTCATTAGTTCCTGCACCTGTTGCCCGTTTGCTTGACCAGCGATTAGTTGTAACTTTAGTATTGTCTCCATCAACTGCTAAATTTGGTGTCAAATTAGGAGTAAGTGGATTTACGGAAGATGCAGTTGCATTTTTGTTTAAAGCTAAATTTTCTAATTGAATATAACCTAATTCATCAGAAATTTCTGTCGCACTAAAGGTTTTATTATAAATCTTAATGTTATCAACACTACCTTTTGCATTATTTAAGATTTTTTCAACTGGTAAAACAAATGTACTAGAATCTTTACGGTTATTAATTGCAGTGCCCATATTAATTCCCGTTGTTATCGCTTTTCCATTAATGTATAAAGTCGTATTCTTTTGATCACAAGTCAAAGCTAAATTTACCCAAGTATCTTTGGGAAGTTCATAATCAAAAGTAAAGTTATATCCACTACGTGAGTATCCTATTTTTCCAGTTCCATCGATATTAGCATACATAACACCATCATCACCACTAAATATTTGGGTATTTTCAGATGTATTGCTGTCTAATTTAATATCCATCATTACTGTATAAGGATAACCAATTGATTTATATGGCAATGCCACATACCCATCTCCATTTACAGTAGCAATATTATTACCATTAGCTTTTTCAATAATTGCGTTATTCAATGTAGCATTATAATTATTTCCTGAAGTATCTACTGCTTTTCCATTTTTAATTGTTTCAAAATCAATTGCTGTAATATTTTCTCCTTTTGATTCGACTACCCTTCCCGGATTTGCCCCAGGTACAACACTATTTAATTTATTAGCCCGTTCAACAAACTCAGCAGCAGTTTGACCATCCGTCTTTTCTCCATACCAAGTTTTTTCACTAGTAATCATAACTGCATCAATAAAACGATCGTAAATATCAAACCATGTAAATCCTCCACCATATGAAGTCATATCATTCCATACACAGAATTGACCACCTTTAGTTTGAGGATGAGCAATTGGCATGATTGCAGTACCTTGTCCGGCATTTCGACTTGGTGAGAAATTATTAACATCGAACTTATCATATAATGAAGCAATATCCAAACGATCTGGATAACCAGCATTAGCTCCAGGAACAATATATAACCATCCCCCACAAGTATTGATGATATCATAACCGGCATTATAAGTTTCTTTAACATCTGCCCAATATGGTGCCCATAAGTTAACCGTAGCATCATTTGATACTGGTGTTGTTCCGTTAAATCCTCGACTACCTAAAGACCCCCATAATCTTGTATCATATCCTTTATCATTAACATAATTAATAAAATGATCAGTCCATTTACGCATTTGCTCTGAATATGATTTATCATATTCATCTGTTCCAATATGGAATTTATCACTTTGAATAACAGGATTTGGCCCATCTAAATATTCATCCAGAACAGCTTCAATAACATCATAAGAGGATTGTTCTCTAATATCCAACGCCCCTGCTTTAAGCATTTTTACTCCAGGAACATTTCTAAAACATTCAGCATGATATGGCGTATCAATTTCCGTAATTACATTGATTCCATAGTTTTTCATGTCAATCTGATATTGACGATACTCCTCTTTAGTGTAGCTGCCATCAGTAGCTGTAATCATTGGATAAGTATCGCACTCTAATCTAAAAGCTGAATACCCTGTAGCTCCCCAATAATCATTTACATGAACTTGAACGTCATTAAGTTTATAGTATGCCATATAAATCGTCATTTCTTGTAAATACTCCATTGGAATATAAGTACGAGCTACATCTAGCATACCTGCCCGAACCTCATATTTAGGGTAGTCCCGCGCTAATCCTTTAGCTACATTATTCATCCCATCATTCTGCGAAAACATTTGGGTAATTGAAATACCACCATATAAAATTCCTGTTTCATAGTTAGATTTAATTTCAATCATATCATCGATGGCAAGCGTATATCCTTCTTTCCCTAAGTTGTCAACACTACCATCTTTTACTAAAACAATATCACCACTCTTTTCACCACTAGTAACAATTTCAAGTTCATGTTTGATCATCTCTTTTAAATAAAACTGAATTTGTTTAGCAGTAGCTTCCAAACTGGCATCTTTAACAACAATTTTTGAATTCTTTGATAATGTGAATTCTCCTTCATTACCTTTCCATTCCCGTAATCCCGGCATTACATTAGGCTTAGCATTAATACTTTCTTCCTTGTTATAAGCTCCAGGTACAATAAAGTTAATATCGGCTTCACTATAAGCAATATCAGTTTCATCATTCAAGTTTTTAACTTGATATAATACATTAATATCCATATCTTCCAATGGCCGAGTAATTGTTCCATCCATTGCTACAACCTGTTTATTATCGCAACCGTATAAACTA
>OBYG01001219.1_pt1 | contig 11803 bp, 11 predicted proteins | sample 1538201 | NCBI WGS metagenome assembly OBYG01 (sample SAMEA2580177, study PRJEB22360) | human gut metagenome | biome: human gut; feature: human-associated habitat; material: faeces | place: Denmark | collected 2008/2010 | reverse complement strand
ATCGGATGAAGCCGATTCGGTGCAGGAGATGGCGCAAACGCTGTTTTCGGGCGGCAGTGTCAACGGAGACACCGCGCTGGCCGAGGCGGCAGGATCGGTGCGCAGCTTTATGAAGCTGGTCAATCTGGGTGTGCCGTTTCCGTGCAGCGCGTATGGCGAGTACGTCGGTTACAAGACCGACCACGACCCCCGCCAGCGTGCGACCTCAGCCGGACCGCTGACCTCGCGCTTTATGACCGAAGCGCTTGAGCGCAGCGTGCAAAAGAAGGGCATCCGCATCTTCAACCAGATGCAGGCAGTGCGCCTGCTGGTGGAGGACGGCAAGGTGTTCGGCCTGCTCGCACTCGACCTCACCCGTCCGGGTGCCGACGGTCTGACGCTGTTTGCCTGCCCGCACATCATTCTGGCGACTGGCGGCCCTGCGGGCGTGTACGACGCGTCGGTATATCCCTGCGGTCATGTGGGTATGACCGGTATGGCGCTGGAAGCCGGTGCCAAGCTGGTCAATTTGCAGGAATGGCAGTACGGTCTGGCCTCGATCGACTTCCGCTGGAACGTGTCGGGCACCTATCAGCAGGTGCTGCCGCGCTACATTTCCGAGTTCTTGATACCCCAGCGCAGGCGCTGGACGCAGTTTTCCTCAAGGGGTACCAGTGGCCGTTCGACGTGCGCAAGGTACAGGGTTCGTCCATCATCGACTTGATCGTGCACCATGAGACCATCGACCTTGGCCGACGGGTGTACATGGATTTCCGCACCGACCCGACCGGTCTGGACTTTTCCGCGCTGTCGGAGGAGACCTTCCGATACCTCAAGAACTCGGGTGCACTCATGCCCACGCCGATTGCACGTCTGGCGCACATGAACCCGGATGCCATCGAGCTGTATCGTGCGCACGGCATTGACCTGACGACCGAGCCGCTGCGAGTCGCCGTCTGTGCTCAGCACAACAACGGCGGCATTGCGGTCTCATGGTGTCGACGTCAACTGGCAGACCAATATCCAGGGTCTGTATGCAGCCGGTGAGTGCGCAGGCACATTCGGTGTCTATCGCCCGGGCGGCTCGGCGCTCAACGCCTGCCAGGTTGGTTCCATGCGTGCAGCCGAGCACATCGCGTGCACAACCAAACCCGCGCTTTTTGCACCCAAACAGCTGGAAGAGCAGGTGGAACGTGTGCTGACCAGCTGGCTGGCCGATGCGCTGGAAAGTCTGAACCATTGTGATGTGCATAGCATATCGTACACCATGCGTCGAGAGATGCAGAAGCGCATGAGTGCACAGGCGGCACACATCCGACAGCTCGAGGCCTTGCAGGCGCTGTGCGACGCACTGGATGCGCAGCTGCGGCACTTTTTCCGCGACTATCGACTGGCATCGCCCGGCGGCTTTGCACAAATGCTGCGCACACGTGATGTGTTGCTGACTCAGCGCGCTGTGGTATCGTCCATGACGCTTTGTGCACAGCAGTGGGGCAGCCGCGGGTCGGGACTGGTGCTCGATCCGGCAGGCGTTGCCTGCGAGGGTCTGCGTGATTACCGCTATCGTCTGCCGCAGGAGGTTGGTATGGATCAGCAGGTGGTTACCGAATGGAACTCGGACGGGATTTCTTCTTCCTTTGCACCCGTTCGTCCCATTCCGGTGCGCGACAGCTGGTTCGAGAACGTCTGGCGGGAATATCGGACGCGCACGGCAGGGTTACAGTGACCCATCCGAGCGTTCCAGCTGTTCGGCGTGCAGCTTTTTGAACTGATTGGGGCTGACGCCGTACCATTTGCGGAAAGCACGGTAAAACCCGGCATGGTCACTGAAACCGCAGGTCTCCCAGACCTTGGCCACCGGCACCCCATCCAGAATGCTGTTTTTTCCTGCGATCAGACGCATCTGGATGACATACTGGTAGTAGGAAATGTGCATATTTTGCTTAAACAGATGAGAAATATGGTACTTGTTGGTATAGAAAACCGATGCCAGCTTGTCGAGTGACAGGTTGCCGCAGAGGTTGCCCTGCACGTAGTGCAGAATATCGGTCAGGAGCGACCCGTGCGTGCCGCCTTGCACCTGACTGGTCTCGGCGGCGAGCGCACGGTTATACAGGGTCAGGATGTGCATGATGACCGAGATACCCTCGGTGCGATAGCACAGCGCACGTTCGTGGTAGGAGTGGAACAGGGTCATAAAGCTGCCGCGCAGCGAGATGACCGAGGCTTCATCGCCGCGGAACAGATATCGGCCCTGGATATCCTGCTGGAGGAAATAGCCGCAGTCGGCGTCCTGACGAATCAGGCGACTCAGGGCGTTGGCCGAGATCCACACGACATAGCGCTCGTAAGGAATGTCAAAATCGTGAAAAAACGGATTGTGCAGCACGTTGGGCGGGATGATGAGCAGGTCACCCGGATGCAGATGGAACTGCTGATCGTCGACGATGTAGTCCACGTGACCGCCTGCGAAAAAGTACATCTCGTAGAACTCGTGATAGTGCGGTTCGACGTCGTGATAGTCGGTATCCACCGCGTGTTCGACTTCAAAATCGCGCTCGGTCATGTAGTGCTTGTACATCCAGGATTGACGTTCCCGGTCGGTTTTTGTCATGGTCTTGGCTCCCTTCTGCTCTTTGGATATATTGAACAAGAAACAGAGACGCAGTTTATGCAAAACACCTATTTCTCGTCAAATGTCAGCAAGAATCACAATATTTAAACCAAAAATAATAATTTATTTTGAAAAAGATTGTTTTTATAATGGTATCAGAAAGCACGCGCAGAGGCAAGTCTATGCGGAAAGAATTTGCCCGGACGTGCGGGAACATACCGGTGTGAAAACGCAGTCCCGACGGGGACACGCAGAAGAAACATGATAAAACAGAAAGACGGAGGTATTTTCCTCATGAAGAGCATGATGAAACGACTGTTTGCAGGTGCTTTGGCGGCAGCGGTGCTGACCGGTCTGACGGGATGCAGCGGCGGAAGCCAGGACCCCAATCACCTGTTGATCGTGCACGGTCATGGTGACTGGCACCCGGTCAATATCGGACTGGAAAAGTTTGCGGAAGATATGGAAGCCGAGACCGATTACACGTTCAGCATCTACCCCAACGGTCAGCTCGGTGACGACAGCGCGATGGTACAGCTGGTCAAGGCAGGCGTTGTAGACGTTGCCAAGGTCAGTGCAGGCGCACTTGAGCAGTTTAATCCCGCATATTCGATTTTCTCCATTCCCTATGTCTTCCAGTCCACCGAGCATTACTTTGATGTTATGAACAACTCGGAGGCGGTACAGGAGATCTTTAACTCCACCCGTGACGACGGCTTCATCGCCATCGGCTGGTTCGATTCGGGCTCGCGCTCGATCTATACCACCAAGGAAGGCCCGGCCGATTCTCCGGCAGCACTCAAGGGTCTCAAGATCCGTACCATGAACAGCCCGACTTCGGTTGAGATGATCAACAACATGGGCGCGGCAGCGACTCCGATGTCGTCTGGTGAGGTTTACACCTCGCTCCAGCAGGGCATCATCGACGGCGCAGAGAACAACGAGACCGTTCTCAGTGACGACGGACACGGTGAGGTAGCCAAGAGCTACACCTACACCCAGCACCAGTACCTGCCCGATATTGTCATTATGTCGGTTGAGACCTGGGATGCCATGACCGAAGAAGAGCATCAGAAGGTCTACGAGACAATGGACGATGCATGGCAGGCACATGAGGAAGAATGGGTACAGATCGTAGAGCGCAACAAGCAGGGAGCCATTGACATGGGCGTCCAGTTCTACGAGATCGACAAGACTCCCTTTATTGAGGCATGCAAGCCGCAGCAGGAAGCATTCTGCGCACAGAGCGAGGACAATGCCCGCTACTTTGCAGACTTCCAGAGCTATCTGAAGTAAGGAGGATCCCAACATGAGAAAAGTGATCGATAAGATCATCGAGATCCTGTGTACGCTGATCATGGGCTACATGGTGCTCGATGTCTGCTGGATGGTCATTGCGCGTTTTGTGCTTAAGAATCCGTCCACAACCTCGGAAGAGGTATTGCGCTATCTGCTGGTCTGGACTACAATGATTGGCGGCGCGTATGCTTATGGCCGTCGCAAGCACCTGTCTATTACCATGCTGACCAAGAAACTGTCGTTCCGTGGCCAGAAGATTCTGGATATCGGTGTACAGGCGATTGTCATTGCGTTCTGCGTGATTGTTATGATTCTTGGCGACCTGCGTCTGGTACAGACCACGTCTAACCAGATCTCCTCCGCCCTGCATCTGCCCATGCCCTACGTCTACGCCAGCATCCTGGTCGGCGGCATTCTGATCGTATTCTATTCCATTATCTTCATCCTGGAAGATCTGAAGGCCATCCGCAATTCTGAGATTGAGACCGCAAAGCAGTAAGAGAGGAGAAGAATAACATGAGTGTACTACAAATCGGCTTGCTACTGCTGGCCAGCTTTTTCCTGATGCTCGCGCTGAGCGTCCCGGTCTCGATCAGCCTGATCGTGTCCTCGCTGATCACCGTGTCCACCGCGCTGCCGCTCGACCTCGGCACCTTCGTTGCCTGCCAGAAGATGGTCGCAGGCGTAGACAGCTTCTCGCTGCTCGCCGTTCCCTTCTTCATCCTGACCGGCGTGCTGATGAACACTGGCGGTATCGCACAAAGACTGATTAACCTTGCAAAGTGCTTGGTTGGCCGTATCCCGGGCGGTCTGGCACACACCAACATTGTCGGCAACACCATGTTCGGTGCGCTGTCCGGCTCGGCTGTTGCAGCATCCATCGCAGTCGGCGGCGTTATGCTGCCCGAGGAGGAAGCTGCGGGTTACGATAAGAAGTTCGCTGCCGCTGCAAACGTTGCGTCTGCACCGACCGGCCTGATTATCCCGCCCTCCGGTATCCTCATCATCTACGCCGTTCTGTCCGGTTCCTCGGTCGTCGGCATGATCATGTCCGGTTACATTCCCGGCATCCTGTGGTGCCTGGCCTGCATGGTTGTCGCATTCATCGTTGCCAAGAAGAACAAGTATCCGACCAGCGAGCGCGTTCCGGTCAAGGTACTGTTCCGCTACTTCGTGGAAGCTATCCCCAGCATCCTGCTCATCGTCATCATCATCGGCGGTATCTCCTCCGGTATCTTCACCGCGACCGAGTCGGCTGCTGTCGCTGTTGCATACACCCTGTTCCTCGCCATGGTCGTCTATAAGAGCATTAAGCCCTCCGACCTGCCGGGCATCCTGCGCGATGCCTGCGAGACCACCGCAGTTATCATGTTCCTGATCGCAGCTTCTGCGGTTATGAGCTTCGTTCTGTCCTTCACCGGTCTGCCCAACGCCATCGGTGAGGCACTGCTGAGCGTTTCGGATAACAAGTACGTCATCCTGCTGCTCATCAACCTGCTGCTTCTGGTTGCCGGTATGTTCATGGAGCTCTTATAGCCTGTCCTGCTCTTCCCCCCCATCTCCCTGCCGGTTGTCACCAGCTTCGGCATGGACCCGATCCACTTCGGTATCATGATGGTCATGAACCTGGGTGTTGGTAATATCACCCCGCCGGTCGGCTCGTCTCTGTTCTCGGGCTGCCAGGTATCGGGCATTGATATGGAAGACATGATGAAACCGCTGCTGCCGTTCTACGCAGCAATCTTCATCGCTCTGATGCTGGTTGCTTATGTACCGTGGTTCTCCATGGTCATTCCCAACCTGGTCATGGGCTAACATCTACACACAGCCACCCTTTCTTGGCCGGTAACCGCCCGGCCGTGATCCCCCCAACACGAGCGGAGCGGACAAATTTTGTTCGCTCCGCGTTGTTGACTCTGCAGGTTGTGCGTCTGCGCATCCGGGCGCATGACCGGCACAAAATTTGCGTAGAAGGAAGAATTCACAGATGATTTATCACGTTCAGAATTTTGGCGCAAAGGCCGACGGCGTCACCAATGACGCACCGGCCATTCAGGCAGCGATCGACACCTGCTCGGCGGCAGGCGGCGGCCGGGTCGTGCTGGAGAGCGGAAAGACCTATTACGCAAGCTCGATTGTCCTCAAAACCGGCGTTGACCTGCACCTTGAGCGCGGCAGTCTGCTCCGCGCGCATGCCGACATCGATACATATATTCACCCCAACGAGGGTCAGCAAGATGACGGTGTCGAGCATATTGGCACCCCGGTCACGCTCAAACCGTCCTACGCTTTTATCTACGCCAAGGACGCAGACAATATCGCGATTTCCGGCCCGGGTACCATCGACGGCAACGCTTACGCCTTTGTCAAGCGCGTCAGCCCTTATTACGTCACCGGTGATTTTTATCCCCGTCCGACCCTGGTCTATGTCGAGCACTGCAACCACATTTCCTTCACCGATGTGGTCATGCAGAACGCGCCCTTCTGGACCCTGCATCCGGCGGGCTGTGACGACGTGCTGATCTCGCAGATTCGCATTCTGAACGATCTGGACGTGGCAAACTCGGACGGCATCGACCCCGACCACTCGACCAATGTGCGCATTCTGGGCTGTCATGTGACCTGTGCGGACGACTGCATCTGCCTCAAGTCGTCGGCGGGTAATATGGAGTACGGCCCGACCAAGAACGTCATCATTTCTAACTGCACGCTCATTTCTACCTCGGCTGCGCTCAAGATCGGTACTGAGGGCACAGGCAATTTTGAGAACGTCATCGTGGATAACTGCATCATTTCGGGTTCCAACCGTGGTATCTCCATCCAGATTCGCGACGGCGGAAACGTCAAGAACGTGTCCTTCTCCAATATTATTATTGAGACCCGCCGTTTTGCCGACTGCTGGTGGGGCTGCGCCGAGCCCATCACCATTTCCACCCACGACCGCGACCAGCACACAAAATCTGGTCACATCTCCAATATCCGCTTCTCGAACATCACCTGTGACAGTGAAAATGGTGTTTTCTTCTCGGGCAGCATCGGCAATGAGATTGAAGATGTGTGGATGGAAAAGGTACAGGTCACCATGCGCGCTAAGACCAAGTGGCAGCGCGGCCTGTACGACCTGCGCCCGGGTCTGAACCGCGGCGGTTCGGGCAGCGATTCGACCACGGTCTCTGCGGCCGAGGGTCTGTGCGCCGGCATTGAGAAAATGCCCTCTCCTGGTTTCTTCCTGCGCGACGTCAAGGGCGTGACCCTGCGCGATTGCCGCGTGCGCTTTGAGGGAGACGACATGTCCGATTTCGGTGAGGCACTGCGCACCGAGCGCTGCACCGAGGTTTCGGTCGAGAATTTCCGCGGCAAGGCAGCCCGTCCGGGCTTTGCCGATCAGGTCATTGAATAATCACTTTGCATCATCGTAAAAAAATCCCCGTATCGAAAGATACGGGGATTTTTTGTGAGGAGGGAAGAAAAAAGAGGAGAGAAATCCTCAGCAATGAGAATCGGTGTAGGAGCGAACAGGTGCTGCGGAAAATGTGAGGAACGCAGCACCTGTTCCCGGAAAACGAGGGAGTTAGGTGCGAGCATTTGCCTTGTGGTTTTTCCACGCGAACAGTGCGATGGAGCCGACTGCGATGAGCAGGAATGCCAGGCTGATGGGACGGGTGACAAAGATGCTCAGGCTGCCGTCGGACAGCAGCAGTGCGCGGCGGAAGTTGTCCTCTGCCAGTGGGCCGAGCACGATGCCCAGCAGGATGGGAACCAGCTGGAAATCCATGCGGCGCAGGAAGTAGGAGATGATACCGAAAATGAGGATGATATAGATATCATACAGACGGTTGTTGGTGGAATACGAGCCTGCGATGCAGAAGGTGAGCACGATGCAGGCCAGCATTTCATAGGGAATGCGGGTGATGTGCGCGTAAAAACGGGTGAATACACTGCCGATGAGGTACATGAAAATGTTGACGATGATCAGACCGATCATGATGGCGTACAGGATGTTGCCCTGATCCTTAAACAGCATTGGGCCGGGCACCATGCCGTGAATCATGAACGCGCCCATGAGGATGGCGGTTGCACCGTCACCGGGAACGCCCAGCGTGAGCATGGGAATCATAGTCGCGCCGCACGCGCCGTTGTTGGCCGATTCAGAAGCTGCGATGCCCTCGATTTCGCCCTGACCGAAGGTTTCGGGGTGCTTGGAGGACTGCTTGGTCTGATTATAGGAGATGAACGCCGCCAGACCGCCGCCCGTGCCGGGAGTTGCACCGATGATGATGCCGATAAGCGAGCCGAGCGCGATGGGTTTGCGGCAGCGGCGATATTCGTCGCGGGTAATCTTGTCTTTGGTGATGGCGGCGACGCTGACGTTCTGACGATCGGTCTTGGGATTGTACTGCGATTTCATCATAATTTCAGAGATCGCGAACAGACCGATGAGCGCGATGATCAGGTCGATGCCGCTCATGAGGTTAATGTTGCCGAAGGTAAAGCGGGTGGTGCCGCTGATGTTGTCCATACCGATGGTGGACATAAAGATACCGATGCAAGCACCGATAAGGCCCTTAAAGATGCTCTTGTTGGACACGCCTGCGATGACCGACAGGCCGAAGACTGCGAGCGCGAGGTATTCAGCGGGGCCAAAGAGCAGGGTGATCTTGGCGATCTGGGGTGCTAAGAAGAGCAGGGCGAAGGCGCTGAGCAGACCGCCGATGGTCGAGGCGAAGAGCGCCATGGACAGGGCTTTGTAAGCCTGTCCCTTTTTGGCCAGCGGGTAGCCGTCAAACAGGGTAGCGGCGTTGGCCGAGGTGCCGGGGGTGTTAATCAGGATAGCGGTGATTGAGCCGCCGTATGTGCCGCCGCAGTAGATGGCCAGCAGCATGAGGATGGCCATAGTCGGCTCCATGCCGTAGGTCAGCGGGATGCACAGGATGATGCCAAGGTCAGAAGTCAGACCGGGGATTGCGCCGACGACGATGCCAAGGGCAAGGCCGATCGGGATGACGATGAAGTTCTGCCATTGCAGCAGGATATCCAGTCCTTGAAAGAACAGTTCCACAAAAATCCTCCCTTCTCAGAATCACGGCAGAGAGATGCGCAGCAGGACGGCGAATACATAGTAGACCACGCCGACCATGACGATCGGGATTGCGTAATAGTACCACTTGCGCGCACCGTAGAACAGCAGAATGGCGATGACCAGCAGGACGGTCGAGACGATGAAGCCGAGCAGGGTGACGAGGAAGCAGTAGATGATGAGGAAGGCGGCGAACAGCAGCGAGCGCATTTCCCGACGGAAGCCGTCCGAGTGGAAGCTCTCGCGCGTGATGACGATTTCCTTTTTGTCGTGGGACAGCAGTCCCTGAATGAGCAGACCAGCCGAGCACAGGAACAGTCCGCCGATGGCGATGCGCGGGATGGTCTGGGCGTTGATTGCGGTTTTCTCGAGGGTCTGAATCTGAGAGGGGATGAGCAGCCAGAGCACGGCGGCGACGATGACAAAGACCAGACCGGAGATAATTTCAGAATTATACTTAATTTTCATAGTCGGTCACCTCAAAAGGGGAGCCCCCGGTGACCGTTTGACCGGTCACCGGGCGCGGTTGTGACTTACTGGATGAGCGGGATGTAGTCCTTCATGGCGGTGGTCTGATCCTCGATCATGGTCAGGATCTCGTCCTCGGTTGCACCCCAGGCTTCCATGCCCATTTCGCTCATAAACTTCTGGAAATCGGGATCGGCATAGACGTCCTGGATGAACTTGGTCAGGACAGCCTTCTTGCTGTCGTCTACCGACGAGCGAACGGCGAAGTAATCCATGCCGGTGAATTCTACGTCAATGCCCTGCTCCTTAAAGGACGGGATATGACCGATGCCCTCGACATCGATACCCTCGGGGATGAAGGTGCCCAGGCAGTTGAGCTCACCGCTGACTACATAGTCGCGGTAAACCGGGGGCGAACCGATGGCAACGTCGACGTGGCCGCCGGCCAGTGCGTTGATGGCATCCTGACCGCCGTCATAGGGAATGGCCTCTGCCGGGATGTCGAGCAGCTTAAACAGAACTGAAATCATGGTATAGCTGTCATTGCCCGGGCCGCCGGTGGTGGCGTACTTGATGGTCTTGCCCGAAGCCGCGTATTCCTTGAGCTGGTCGATGGTGGTGATGCCGCTCTTGGCGTTGGTCAGCACGACAAACTCGGTGATGCGCATGCCGATGAGCGGGGTGATGTCGTCGAGCTTGTAGGCAACGTTCTGGAAACTGGGAGTCAGAGAGAACAGCGGGCCGTTTGCGACAACCATCGAGTAGCCGTCGTCGGGAGCCTGCAGGGCTGCGGCCATTGCGATCGTGCCCGCGCCGCCGGTCTTGTTTTCGACGATGACCGGGACACCCAGATATTTTTCACCGTAGGATGCAACCTGACGTGCGATGGTGTCGGGGCCGCCGCCCAAGCTCCAGGGCATGATGATGGTGACCTGTTTGGAGGGGAATTTTTCCTCCTTACCGCCCGCCGTACTGCCGCCCGGACTGTTGCAGGCGGTGGAAGATAACAGCATGCCGGCTGCGAGCAGGATACCAAGAACGCGTTTTGTCATTTTTTTCATGGCTTTTTCTCCTTTTCCTCGGTTGAGTTCATTTTCATCCATTCGGTCTGAATCAGACCGCAATTCATACGAAGGGTGACGGCTTGTGCGCCGTGCGGGTTGGAAAAGTACGGGGGATAGGCGCGTTCGTCGGTGAACAACAGCTGTGCGTCGGGGTGTATGTCGTGCAGGACGCGGTAAACTTCCGGGTTTGCGCTGTTGTACCGGCGGTCGGAGGATGCGGTGGTGATGATTGCCTGTAAGGGCATTTTTTGTACGATTTTTGGGTCAATACTGTCGATTTGACCGTGATGCGGCAACTTGAGAACGTTTACATTTTCGAGTAAAGAGAAATCAATGTGATTCCAGTTATGGGGGCAGTTGTCGCCCGGGAGCAGACAGCACAGCTTGCCGTCGGTCACCTTGAGCACCAGACTGGTGTCGTTTGAGGTACGGTCGAGGTGGGTGAGTGCAGGGGTGGGATCGTCCTGCCGTCCGGCTTGGACGATTTGCGCTTCAAAATCGGTTGCGACGGGCTCAGGCGGCGCCAGCACTTCAATGCGCAGACCGTTTACCGGGGTGAGTACGTCGCCGCAGCGCAGCGTATGCACCGGAATTCCACGATTTTCGGCTAAATTCACAATCTGTTCGGCGTCATGCAGCGCTTTGGTGAACAGCGGGACACTGCGCGCTGCATGTGCGTTCGGACTAAGCCGCTGCACGCCGTGCAGAACGTCGGGCTGGCAGGGGAGAGCGATTGCACCGACCGGGAAGTGCGCCGCGATGTCGGCAAAGCCGCAGGTGTGATCCTCATGGATGTGCGAGAGCACCGCGAGATCGATGCGGCTGATGCCCTGAGCGGCCAGAAAGTCACGGGCAGGAATACGGTCAGGGAACCCCTCGAATTCCTGCGGCAGCGTGCTTCCGCCGTCAACCAACAGGGTGAACGCACCCTGTTGGATCAGGATGGCATCGCCATACCCCACATTGATGAACGTAATTTGCAATCGCAGCGCCTCCTTCCGGCGGTCAGGTGGTTTGTCGAACGATCAGACGAACATCGGTCTGGATGACTTGTTTTTCGGCAGGGCCCTGCTCGATCTGCGCGATCAGACGCTCGGCAGCGATGCGGCCCATCGCGACTTTGTCGACATGTACCGTGGTCAATTCGGGTTCGACCAGACGGCTGTTTTCGCTGTCATCGAATCCCACGATGGCGATATCCTGCGGGATACGCAGTCCGGCACGAAGCACCGCCTTCATCGCGCCGATGGCGATGGTATCGTTGGTGCAGAAGAGCGCGGTGGGGCGGTCGCTCAGCGATAG
>OBYG01001211.1_pt1 | contig 11857 bp, 9 predicted proteins | sample 1538201 | NCBI WGS metagenome assembly OBYG01 (sample SAMEA2580177, study PRJEB22360) | human gut metagenome | biome: human gut; feature: human-associated habitat; material: faeces | place: Denmark | collected 2008/2010 | reverse complement strand
CCTAACTCAATCGTCTTCTCCGGCAGCTTTTACTTCGGGAAGCGGAGCCATTAAAGAGATGATACCTAACAATAGAAATACGCCGATGATGATGTAGAAAGGCAGATACAGATCGGAAGTCTGCACATTGGTTTGGTCGGCTACCACGAGTGCGAAAAACAAAGGAGCTACCGGCCATGCCAGTTTGTTGCAGATACCCATGATACTCATTCGTTTGGCCGCGCTTTCAATCGGTCCCAGAATGGTAATGTACGGGTTTACCGATGCTTGTAAATAAGCGTTGGCGGCACCGCTGACGAAAGAAGCGATGAGGAAAAGAATGAAATTTTCCAATTTAGCTGATAATACAAATAAAATAAAAGCAACGGCAAAAATCAAAAACGAGAGTGCCATTGTTCTTTTGTAACCGATTTTGGCAATCGTGGCAGAAGCCGGGTAGCCGAAAATCAGGAAAGGAACGAAAGTAGCTGCTAGCAGCAGGTAGGCTACCCCTGAAGGCAGAGACAAAGCACCTTTTAATACCGGAATCAAAAATGAGTTGATGCCCAATGCGAATCCGATCGCAAAAAACATCATACCGACGAATGCCAAAGGCACAGCAAAATTTGTTTTGTTTTGTGACATAATATTTGGGTTTGTAGATAATAATTCAGCACGCTGTTTCAAAAGGTAAATGTAATAAAAAAATGAAATAGGGTGCCACTTTTGACACCCTATTTAAAATGCTTCGCCCGAAGATTATTGTTTCGGTTTGAAAATCAGATCGACAACATCGGCACCCTTGAAAAGAGACTGAGCAAATTTCTGAATGTCTTTGGGTTGCAGTTTATCGACAATGTGATCGAAGTTTTTCGGATCGTTCGGATTCACACCACTGATATAATAAGAAGTAATACAATTCATCCAATAGCTGTTGTGGTTTTTGGATTGTTCGTGGTTTTTCTTCATATTGGCGATCACTTTATTCATTTCTTCCGGAGTCGGAGCTTCTTTCATGATTTTATCCAATTCGGCATAAATCAACGATTTCAGATGTTGTGCCTTGTCCGGATCACAATCGAAGCTCATCGTCATGCTATAGTTGGAGTAAGGCTCGCGTACAGAACCGGCCTGAACACCTACACCGTAAGTTCCTCCTTCTTTTTCCCGGATATTTTCGGTATATCTTAAATCCAGGATTCCTTCCAGAATATTATTACAGATATTGTTGTAAACACTGTATTTCATATCTTTAGAGAAATTTGTGATCACGGTCGATTTAGGGGTAGTCAGTTCCAATTCGATTTCTTTTACCGTTTTGCCTTTCGGACCTCTTACATGGTTGTCGCGCCAGGTTTCTTTCCGGTTTTCAGATTTTAATGAACCGATGTATTTTTCTACCAATGGTTTTACCGTTTCTGCATCGATATTACCTACGATGAAGAAGGTGAAATCGCTGGCATCTTTAATCCGGTCGCGATAAACCTGTTCGATCTTTTCGATACTGATCTGATCCAGGTATTTTTCGTTGAAGAGCAGAGTACGCGGATTGTAGTTACTCATGATCAGACTAATCGAATCTTTCATGATTTTCTGCGGATTCTTCTCCATATTGGCGATAGAGGCCCTGTTGCGGCTCATCATAGCTTCATGGGCTTCCTTGTCGAAACGGGGTTTTTCGAAACGCAGATACAACAATTGAAGCATGGTTTCGAAATCCTGAGGTGTAGAGCTACCGCTGACAGATTCCGACAAACCGTTGATAGAAACTCCGCAGGAAGCCATCTTCCCGGTCAGGATTTTTCTTAAAGTGGTTGCATCGAAATCTCCTAAACCGTAAGCTCCTACAAATGCAGCAGCGTTATTGGCGGAAGGAAGCATGTCTATATCGTAAAGTGAAGTTCCTCCTTTGCTGTAAGAAGTCAGTGATACGGCATCTTTTTCGTAATCTGCTTTACGGAAGACTACTTTCGCTCCATTGGCCAGTGTCCATTCTTCTGCATCGAATAAGGGAAGTTTCTTGGTAGAAACGATTTTTGAACCCGGTAATTCTTCGCTGATCAATGTTGCATCGGTTACTTCGTCGCGATAGGGTTCGATCTCTTTTTTAGCAACCTTATCCATAATAGCGGTTACTTCTTCCCGGGTCAGGTGCTTGGCATTCTCTGACGGACCGGAAACGACTACTGTACGGTTTTTATCGGTATTCCACTCTTTAGCCCGTGCAGATACCTCTTCTACGGTAATGGTCGGAATAATTTGTTTGACAGCATTGTAATAGAAATCGAAATCTACGATCGGTTCCTGTTCCAGGAAATTCGCTTGCATTTCCTCGATATAACTTTCGTTACCGGTTTTGTCTTTTTCTTTATAAGCCGATTCCAGGCCGACCAGCATATTGGTTTTTACCCGTTCCAGTTCACTCGGGGTGAAACCGAACCGCCGGATTCTTTCATTTTCGGTTAAGATGGCTTCCAGGGCAACGTCTTCTTCGTTGGGTTTGGCCGTTGTGTTGATGTTATAAGCATTATAACCTCTCACAAAACCACCGAATCCGAAACCTCCGTTGATAAAGGGAGGATTACCTTTCTGCATCATTTCGCTGATCCGTGCTCCGGCCATCTGATTGTAGAAAGAGTTGATTATGTTATCTTTAAAATAAGCCAATTTATTCTTTTCTGTTGCCGGAGTACCGGGTAACAGGGTCACGATCTGAATAGAAGATTGCTGTACTTCTTTGTCGGTTGCCAGGCAATAATACATCTCGTCGTGTTCGGGAATTTCGTAGAAAGGACGGGGAGTCGGATTTTCTACAGCAGGGATTTTACTGAACAATTCTTTTACTTTTTGTTCCATTTTAGCTACATCGAAATCGCCGACGATTGCTATGGCTTCCAGGTCTGTCCGGTACCATTCATGATAAAAATCACGGATAGTCTGGTATTTGAAATTTTTGATTACATCTAAATTACCGATAACGTCCCGAATGGCGTATTTTGAATCTTTGAAAAGTACCGGGAACATCTGTTTTTGAATCCGGAATTGCGGTGTCCGGCGGGTTCTCCATTCTTCGGTGATCACTCCGCGCTCAGCATCGATTTCGTCGTCTTCCAGGGTAAGATAGTAAGACCAGTCGTGCAGAATCAACAGGCAGGTGTCTAACAGAGATTCGCTGTTTGTCGGTACATCGCTCAGATTGTAGACCGTTTCATTTTGTGCAGTGTAAGCATTGATGTTACGGCCGAAAGAAACTCCGTGCTTTTCCAGAGAGGTGATGATACCTTTCCCAGGGAAATTCTTGGTTCCCTGAAAGGCCATGTGTTCCAGGAAGTGGGCCAGACCGTCTTGTTCATCGTTTTCGAGCAGGGCTCCGGCATTACGTATGATGTAGAAACTCGCTCTGCCTTTGGGTTCTTCATTGTGACGCAGGTAATACACTATACCGTTGGGGAGCTTTCCCGTTACAATATTCGGATCTTGAGGAAGCGGGGCCTGAAGATCGACCTGTGCAAAACTTCCTTGCAGGAATAATAAACAGGAAAATGTAATTAAAATAAATAGTCTTTTCATAGTTAAATTTTTATGATTCGAAACAAAAGTAGCTTTATTTACGATCAAATATAAATACAATAAGGGGTTTAACTTAAATTTAATAAGGGACCGCTATGCCTGTAAAAAGCTCAGATTGAGCATAAACAATATTTTAACATATCATACTTATGAGAGACTCTGTTTCTTTTTTGCATCGGGTATCCGCCTGGACTGAAAAAGTCGGAATGACAGATGACGAAAGCACTCTAATAAAAATGGCGATAACGATTACCGTTGCCATTCTGATTTATATTATTTCCAGGAAATGGCTCTCCAAACTCTTGAAAAAAGTTGTAGGAAAGACCAAAAGTACTTGGGACGATATCCTCTACGATCAGGGTTTTTTCCGAAAATTGGCTTCCCTGATCCCTCCTTTTACAGCTTATATCGTTCTCACTTTTATTACCTGGGAATATAAATATGTCCTTCGGCGCCTGGTAGATATCTGGTTGATTATCGTCACCCTGTTTATCATTACTTCTTTATTGAATGCGATCAACAAGATTTATGAGAGCTATCCGGTTTCGAAAAATCGTCCGATTACTTTTTTTATCCAGTTGATCAAGGTGTTTTTGTATACGGTTGTGGTGATTACCGTCGTCAGTGTGCTGGTGAATAAATCGCCGGAACACCTGATTGTCGGTTTGAGTGCTTTTGCCGCGGTGCTGCTTTTGATCTTCAAGGATTCGATCCTGGGATTCGTTGCCGGAATCCAGCTGACTTCCAATAATATGATCCGCATCGGCGACTGGATTCAGATGGATAAGAATAATGCCAATGGAGTTGTGTTGGAAGTGAATCTGTACACCGTCAAAGTGCAGAATTGGGATATGACTATTTCGATGGTACCCACTTATCAGTTGGTGTCGGAATCTTTCACCAACTGGCGGGGAATGCAGGAATCGCCGGGACGGAGAATTATGCGGAGTATCAATATCGATATCGATTCGGTTCATTTTTTGAGTCATGACGAAGTCGTAAAATTTGCTTCTTCGGCCTTCCTGAAAGATTATATCGATCAGATGGTTGCTAAACTGGGAGATATCAATAAAGATAAAATTACGATTCTGGATGAGCGTAAGCTGACCAATATCGGTATATTCCGTTATTATATGGATGCATGGATCGAAGCTAATCCCGATATCAATACGAATATGACACATATGGTCCGCCAATTACAACCCGGCCCGACCGGTATGCCCATCCAGATTTATTGCTTCTCGGCTATTCAGGAGTGGGTGACCTATGAAAAAGTCCAGGCCGACATTTTCGACCATATCATGGCGGTATTACCCGAATTCGGACTGAAAGTGTTCGAATATAAATCCATGTATGTGGGTGGGGAAAACCAATCGTGATTAACTGCGTATACGGCAGTTCGGGTTATCTGTTGTGACGACTAAAAAGGCGGTTTCGGTCACGGCTCTTTTAACTGAAAAAAACATGTCCAATAAAGAGAATAATTATAAAATACACCGTTTTATTCAATATACCTAATTAGAAATAGTGTATCGAAGAATAGTTGCATAGCCATATTCTTCAATACTATAATCAATTATTAATGTAAAAATATAAAAGAAAGAAGCCAAAATCATCAGTATTAATTGGTACTTTTTTCTTTCTTTAATATAATAATACCATTCTTCGGGTAATTTTCTTTATCAAATTGGAAAGAATGGAAAAGGGCCGGGGGAATATGTCAACTTGCAATCTTCTGTTCAAATAAAAAAAATTCTTCTTTTGATATTATCGATCTCAATGGAGCCAAATATTTAAATTACTCTCCCGATAATGGAGTGAATATAGAACAACCTCTCCCTGTCAGAGTAGAAGGTTATCCTGAAGTGTGGCTTAACGATACATTGCTTTTGATGAGTTATAAACGATCGGTCATTGCGACATTGATTTTTTTGTTGTAATTTTGGAAGCTAAAAAATCGGGGCATGGCTAAAGAAAAAGTAAGACTTTGGGATCGTCTGAAATATAAATATAAACTTTCTGTCATTAACGAGACTTCTTATGAGGAGGTGTTCAATTTCAGATTGTCCCAGTTGCATGTATTGACTGCATTGAGTGTGCTGGCGGTAATTTTGGTCGTTCTGACCATTTTATTGATAGCTTTCACCGACTTGCGGGAATTTATTCCTGGCTATCCGGATGGAAATATGCGGCAGATGATCGCCCAAAATGCGCTCCGGGTAGATTCGCTGGAGAATGAATTGCTGAAGAGAGACCGCTTTTTCAAATCCATCCGGTTGGTTTTGAATGGGGGAGATACCACTTCCCTCGAACGTTCGCGGGAGGATACGGCGCGCTACCGGAACGATACCATCCGATTTCAGATCAGCGAACAGGAAAATGAATTCCGGGCTGCTATCGAAGAGCGTGAACGCTTTAATCTATCGCTGGGAATGAAAGAACAAAACCACGATTATTATCATTTTTTTCCGCCTGTGGAAGGAATTGTAACCCAAAGCTTCGATGAGAAGAAACGGCATTACGGCACTGATATTGTGGCGAAAGCCAATGCTAAGGTGGCTGCGGTATTGGATGGGGTCGTGATTTTTACCGATTGGACGGTGAAGACCGGATATGTGATCCAGGTGCAACATACCAACGACCTGATTTCTGTATACAAACACAATTCTATCCTATTGAAAAAACAGGGAGATTATGTCAGGGCCGGAGAGGTCCTGGGGGTAGTGGGAAATACCGGAGAGGAGTCCAGCGGCCCCCATTTGCATTTTGAATTGTGGCGGGCAGGTAATCCGCTCAACCCGGAGAATTTTATTAAGTTTAAATAAAGAATCAATAACCGGAAGTTGTTTCGGCAATTTCGGTTTGGAAGAATGAATATATGAGAAAGATTGCGATATTAGGTTCGACAGGATCGATCGGAACACAGACGCTGGAAGTGGTGGAAGCCAATCCCGAACGGTTCAGTGTTGAAGTGCTGACAGCCAATAATCATGTCGATTTATTGATCGAACAGGCATTGAAATTCCACCCGGATAGTGTGGTGATTGCCAATGAGGAGAAATATCCGCTTCTGCGCGATGCCTTACAACATGAAGATATAAAAGTATTTGCCGGAGCCGATGCGCTTGCCCAGATCGTGACTTTTGCAGACGTCGATCTGGTGGTGACAGCTTTAGTCGGATACAGCGGTTTAATCCCGACGGTAAATGCCATTAAAGCCGGAAAAAATATTGCTTTGGCTAACAAAGAGACTCTGGTCGTAGCCGGAGAATTGGTCAACGAATCGGTCGCAGAACATCGGGTAGCTATTCTGCCTGTCGATTCGGAACATTCTGCCATCTTCCAGTGTTTGGCCGGAGAGAGCCGGAGTAAAGCCGAAAAACTGATTTTGACCGCTTCCGGAGGTCCTTTCCGGGGAAAAGACCGGGCTTTTTTGGAAAAGGTGACTCCTGCCGATGCTTTGAAACACCCTAACTGGCATATGGGTGCTAAGGTGACGATCGATTCGGCTTCTATGATGAACAAAGGGTTTGAAGTGATCGAAGCCAAATGGTTGTTCGGCATGAAACCCGAACAAATCGAAGTGGTGGTGCATCCCCAATCTATCGTTCATTCGATGGTGCAGTTTACGGATGGCTGCGTGAAAGCCCAGCTCGGAGTGCCGGATATGCGGCTGCCGATTCAGTATGCCCTGACTTTCCCCGAACGGACTACAGCTGATTTCGGACGTTTGGATTTCAAGGTATGTCATTCCCTGACTTTCGAACAGCCTGACGAGAAAACCTTTCGTAACCTTGGATTGGCTTACGAGGCTATGCGGCAAGGCGGAAACATGCCCTGTATCCTGAATGCGGCCAATGAAGTCGCTGTGGCTGCCTTCCTGCAAGGGCGCCTGTCTTTCACCGGTATGTCCGATCTGATCGAAAAAACAATGCAACAAGTAGATTTCCTAAAGAAACCGACTTTGGAGGATTATATGGAAACCGATCGCCTGACCCGTGAAATCGCCAGGAAAAATGTATCCCCCAAAATACCTCCTCTATAGCTTTCTAGCTTATAGTCTTTTAACTTTAACCTTTTACTTTTTACCTCATATCATGGATATTTTTATAAAAATAGTACAATTTGTCTTGAGTCTTTCTATCCTGGTTTTGTTCCACGAATTCGGACACTTTTTGTTTGCGAAGTTGTTTAAGACCCGGGTAGAAAAGTTTTATATGTTTTTTAATCCCTGGTTCTCTTTATTTAAATTTAAAAAGGGAGAGACCGAGTATGGAGTCGGTTGGTTGCCGTTGGGTGGATATGTGAAGATCGCCGGAATGATCGATGAATCGATGGATACCGAGCAGATGAAACAACCGGCTCAGCCTTGGGAATTCCGGGCTAAACCGGCCTGGCAACGCTTGCTGATTATGTTGGGCGGGGTATTGGTGAACGTCTTACTGGCTTTTGTCATTTATATCGGTATTCTATTCACCTGGGGGGAGACCTATCTTCCTGCAAAAAACGTCACTTACGGAGTGGTATGCGACAGCGTCTTCAAAAATATCGGAATGCGAAACGGTGATATTATCGTTGCTCTCGACAATAAAGAAGTGGTCCGTTTTGACGATGTGCTTCCCGAAATATTGTTCAATCGTTCCAAGACCATTCAGGTATTGCGCAATGGAGAGCAAGTTTCTTTGGATATTCCGGATGACTTTATTGCTACGCTGTTGGAATTATCGTCCAAGAGTTTCAAGCTGAATCCGCTGCTTACTCCCCGTATCCCGGTCGATGGAATCGAGATACAGGACTTCGGGGATTATTCTGTGGCTTATGATGCAGGTATGCGAAAAGGGGATAAGATTCTGTCTGTCAACGGACATACTTTTCGTTTCTACGATGAATTTTCGGATTTGCTCGCCGCCAATAAAGGAAAGCGGGTGGAAACGACCGTATTGCGGGGAGCGGATACATTATCTTATGCTTTTGCTTTGGGGGAAGACGGAAAATTCGGTTTTTATCCTTTGCTGACTGCCAATGCCTATGAATTGGCGACTCAGAAATATACACTGGCAGAAGCGATTCCTGCCGGAATCGAGATGGGGATCGGACAACTCGGCTCTTATGTGAAACAGCTGAAATTACTCTTTTCTCAGGGAGATACCGCTTATAAGTCGGTCGGTGGGATGGCTTCGATCGCCAACATTTTCCCGGGGTATTGGAATTGGCATTCTTTCTGGGAACTGACTGCTTTGATCTCGATCATGCTGGCCGTCGTAAATATTCTGCCTATACCGGCTTTGGACGGAGGACATGTCTTGTTCCTGTTGTATGAAGTGGTTACCCGTCGTAAACCGGGAGAGAAATTTATGGAGTATGCTCAGATTACAGGCATGATTTTTATCTTCGGCTTATTTATTCTGGCTAATGTAAATGATATAATTAAATTTTTCGGGTAATGAAAGATCAGATTGAAGAATTCAGAGCTTACCGGGCTAAAATGAACGAGAGGATTCTGGCAGCCGATAATAAAGTGATCAAAAGAATCTACAATATCGATACCAATACTTATATGGAAGGGGCACTCTCCTCCAAGGTAAAGGAGATGTTGGGACTGGCCACTTCCATGGTTTTGAGATGTGACGATTGCATCAAGTATCATTTGGAAAAATGTTATGAACAAGGGGTGACTACTCCCGAATTGTTCGAAGTTTTTGCTGTGGCCGACGTGGTGGGGGGGACTATCGTTATCCCTCATTTGAGAAGAGCTGTCGAATATTGGGAGCTGTTGCAGGCTCAAACCGGCCCGGAGGTCGAAAACGAAAAATAAAGCATGAGGTATAACGGTTCTTCCTTTTCGATGAGAACGGAAAGCTGATAGAACGTCTGTATTATTATCTGGACTGCCGGCGGGGAAGTATGATTCTGGATTATATCGGTTCGGATTTGTATAAAGATATGGTGTGGAGTGATTATGTCAGGATGAGGTCGAAAGAATGCCTGTGATCGGGGTGGTTGATAAAGCTCATTTCAAAATTCAGACAAAGATGAAATTATTGGGTATATTATTCTTGCTTTGTGTGCTGACGATGCCTGTTTTGGCACAGGATCATTGCCGGATTATGTTTTATAATGTAGAGAATTTATTCGATACCGCCGATGATCCCTCGACTGCCGACGACGAGTTCACTCCCCGGGGAAAGAAACATTGGACGAAGGCTAAATATACGGATAAATTATTGAAAATCGCAGAAGTGATCGATAGCGTGGGAGATAAAGAACTGCCTTGTATCATCGGTTTGGCGGAAGTGGAAAATCGCTGGGTATTGGAAGATTTAACGCAGAAAACGGCTTTGGCCGACGGGAATTATGGAATTGTTCATCAGGATTCTCCCGACCGCCGGGGTATCGATGTCGCTTTGCTTTACCGGAAAGACTGTTTCGAACTTTTAGAAACCGATTTCTTGCGCTTGTCATTTCCCGAGGATACCACCATCCGTACCCGGGATATTTTGTATGCTTCCGGGGTGTTGGATTCGGATACCCTTCATTTTTTTGTCTGTCATTTCCCTTCGATGATCGGTGGAGAGAAGCAAAGCGAGTGGCGCCGAGAAAGGGCAGCTTCGACGGTACGGCATAAAGTCGATTCATTATTGGCTGTTCAGTCCCGCGCCGGTATTGTAATCATGGGCGATCTGAACGGGAAAGCAAATACCCCCGCACAAAAGGTGTTGGGTACCAAAAGTTCCGATAAAAAACCGAGGTGCAAAGATTTATATAATACAGGCTATTATTTATTGAAAAAGAATTACGTGAGCTACCGTTACAAAGGCAACTGGCAGACCATCGACCACCTGATTCTTTCGGGAGCTTTACTGGATGGGCACTCTGTCTGGAAAGCCGATCGGCGGCTTACTGTTTTTTCAGCTTCTTTTCTACTGGAAGAAGATAAAACTTATTTCGGATACAAACCTTGTCCTACTTACCGGGGACCGCGTTATGTCGGTGGATATAGCGATCATTTACCGATATATATCGATTTGAAAAAATGATTTCTTTTTCTATTTTTGCCGCGCAAAATTCATAACAATAGATATGGACGATTATCATCAAAAGTATTAATCTGAACAAAGGTTTTCTCAGGCCTTTGTTCGTAACGAATGGAGGGTTTTATATGAGAAAATTTTTATGTTGCAGGGATAATTTTGCCGAAAAGCAGGCCTGGCAAAAATACTGTTGGGTGAATATCGAAATGCCGACCGAGGAAGATACGCTCTACCTTACTCGTGATTTGAAGATTCCTTCTGCATTTTTATCCGATATCCGGGATGTCGACGAACGTCCCCGTATCGAAACGGAAGATGGCTGGACCTTGATGATTCTGCGCATTCCCTACCGGGATGAGGGAAACGATATACCCTATATCACCGTTCCTTTGGGAATCATCATGAAAGCCGATTATTTCGTGACGATCTGTCACCACGCAACGGATATGCTGCCCGATTTTATCCGGTATATGCAGCGTAAGAAATTGCCGATCGATGGGAGTTGGGATCTGTTGTTCAGATTGTTTTTGTCTTCCTCCGTGTGGTATCTCAAATATTTGAAACAGATCAATAACCAAAGCCGGGCCGTTGAAAAAGAACTGGAAAGATCGATTCAGAATGCCGAATTGCAACGGTTGCTGAAAATCGAAAAATCATTGGTGTTTTTTATTACCTCTTTGAGAGGAAATGACAACCTGCTGGTGAAATTAAAGAATTTAAAAAGCCAACGGGAGTTTTTCGATCCCGATCTGGTAGAAGATGTGGAGATCGAACTGCGGCAGGCTCAGGACACCGCCCGAATCTATAGTGATATCCTGAGCGGTACGATGGATGCCTTTGCTTCGGTTATTTCCAACAATCTGAACGTAATCATGAAGCGTATGACCGCTATTTCCCTGCTTTTGATGATCCCGACATTGATTGCCAGCTTATATGGTATGAATGTACACAATGGATTGGAAGACAGCCATTATGGATTGTTTGTCATCGCTATTATATCGGTTGCTTTTTCTATATTGAGTTATTGGATGTTCAGGAGAAAGAGTTGGCTTTAACAAAGTGTTAACATTTTTAGGGATAAACTCCCGGAGGTTTTGTTTGTCTAAACCTCAAAACAGTTATTTTTATTGAAAAAAGAACTGAAAAAGGTGGCTTACAATTTTTAGATCGTTTAGCAAGTTCGTAAAGTCTGTCAGGTTTGTAAAAGTTCTGAATCCTGCGGGTATTTTTTTACGGCTGGGGGAGGGCGGCCGGGATCTCCGGTTTCTTACCGGAAG
>OBYG01001209.1_pt1 | contig 11871 bp, 15 predicted proteins | sample 1538201 | NCBI WGS metagenome assembly OBYG01 (sample SAMEA2580177, study PRJEB22360) | human gut metagenome | biome: human gut; feature: human-associated habitat; material: faeces | place: Denmark | collected 2008/2010 | reverse complement strand
ACAAGCGCCGATGCCGCAGGCCATCCGTTCTTCCAAAGATAGATAGCATGGAATATTCTTTTCCTCGGCATATGCCTTCAGTGCCCGGAGCATTGGCGCCGGTCCGCAGGCATAGATAATCTCTGCGTCCAGCCCGTTTTCACGGATGGCATCCAGTACATTCCCCTTGGTTCCAGAACTTCCGTCTTCCGTAGCCACATAGACGCTGCCATATTCTTTTAGTTCTTCTGTCAGGAATAATTCGTCCCGGTACCCTGCTATAATCTGTTTTTCGCAGTCTAACTGCTTTGCCAGTTCCAGCATCGGCGGTATTCCAATTCCTCCGCCGATAAGAAATGCCTTCCTCGGACAATTCGTCATGAAGCCATTTCCCAGAGGCCCCATGACCGCGACCTGGTCGCCTTCCTTCAATGCCGCAAACTGCTGCGTCCCTGTTCCCTTTCCGGTCACCCGATATACCAGCCGGATATAGCTCTTATCCTTATCAACCTCGCAGATGCTGATGGGACGGGGAAGCAGCTTGCTCTCATCTCTGGTATATACGGACAGAAATTGTCCCGGTCCTGCCTCTGCGGCAATATTCGCCGTCTGAATCCACAGGCTGTAGATATCTGTCGCGATTCTCTCCTGCGCGATGACGACTGCTTGTTCTTTATACTTGCTCATCTTTGTCCTCCTATCCCCTTCATCCGATCTTTGCTTATGCGCGGTTCTCCAATGCCCCCTTGATATCCTCTGCCATGTCCTTTACGGCCGCCCTGGAGGCATCCCCAAAGTTCTCAGGACCGAAGGATTGATACTTCTCCTGCTTATAGGCGGCCCTGGAGGAATTGACGATCGCCCCCAGGCCATCTTCATTAAAGAAATGTACCAGATCCTTTCCTTTTCCGCCCTGCGCGCCATAGCCCGGCACGAGGATATAGGCTTTCGGCATGATCTTTCTGAGCGCCTTTCCCATCTTGGGATAAGTTGCCCCTACAACGGCGCCCACATAACTGTACGCATCTCCCATAACTTCTTCGCCCCAGGCTGCCACTTTCTCGCCTACGAGTTCATAGAGCGGGCGGCCATCGATCAACTGATCCTGGAACTCTCCGCTGGAAGGATTGGAAGTCTTGACCAGCACGAATATGCCTTTTTTCTCTTCCTTACATACATCCAGGAACGGATTCACTCCGTCCGAGCCAAGATACGGATTGACCGTTACGAAATCCTCATCAAACGGCGCATAGGCCTTGTCCCCTACCTGGACCCTGCCGATATGTCCTGTGGCATAAGCGGCTGATGTGGAGCCAATATCGCCTCTCTTGATATCGCCGATGACGACCAGACCTTTTTCCTTACAGTAATCTACCGTCTTTTTAAATGCCGCAAGCCCCGGGATCCCGAACTGTTCATACATGGCAATCTGCGGCTTTACCGCCGGTATCAGGTCATAGGTCTTATCTACGATCTCCTTATTAAACTGCCAGATTGCTTCCGCTGCCCCCTCAAGCGTTTCGCCGAATTCTTCGAAGGCTTTCTTCTGTACCTGTTCCGGAATATAATTTAACATTGGATCCAGCCCAACTACGATGGGGGCTTCCGTCTTTTTTATATTTGCAATCAACTGGTTAATCAACTCTTCTACCTCCTAGTTTTTCTCATCTTTGTACACGATTCTGCCATCTACCAGAGTATACCTTACCTTCCCTGTTGCCGGATAGCCGTCAAACGGCGTATTCTTTCCTTTGGACGCAAAAGTATTCTTATCAATGACGTAGGACTTGTCCGGATCAAAGATCACAATATCCGCAATCTTCCCCTCGGATACAGAGCCTTTCTCCCCAAGTCCCAAGATCCTTGCCGGATTGAAACTCATCTTTTCCGCCATATCCATGATGCTAAGAATGCCTGGCTTTACTAATTCCGTATAAGTCAGCGCCGCAGACGTCTCCAGACCGACGATTCCAAAGAATGCCTTTTCCATGGACTGGTTCTTCTCTTCTTCTGAGTGGGGGGCATGATCGGTAGCTATGACATCCATAACGCCGTCCGTTAGCCCTTTTCTCAATGCTTCCACATCCTTTTTGCTTCTAAGCGGCGGATTCATCTTATAATTTCCATCATCTTCCTTGATATCATCTGTGCACAAGGTAAAATGATGCGGGCACACTTCGCCGGTAACCGGCAGCCCCTCTTCCTTGGCCAGGCGGATCATCTCCACGCTGTCCGCTGTAGAACAGTGGCACAGATGAAGCCTCACGCCGGTCTCCTTCGCCAGCAGGATATCTCTTGCCACGATCACATCCTCCACGGAGTTGGTAATTCCTTTCATTCCCAGACGTCTTGCATTCTCATCCGCGTTCATTACGCCGCCTTCCACCATGTTGATATCCTCGCAATGGGCAAAAACCGAGATTCCACATTCTTTGGCAGCCTTCATTCCCTTTCTGTAAAGGGAGGCATCCATCACCGACTTCCCGTCTTCGCTGATGGCATGGCAGCCTTCCTTCGCCATCCCTTCAATGTCTGCCAGTTCCTTTCCATTCTGCCCTTTTGTTACCGCCCCGATCTGAATCACATTTGTAAGAGAGTCCTTTTTTGCCCTTTCATGCACATCTCTGACTTTAGTTCCATCGTCAATGACGGGCTTGGTGTTGGGCATAGCACACACCGTCGTGACGCCGCCTCTTACGGCAGGCGCGCCGCCCGCCTTGCGGGTGTCTTCAGCGGAAAGTCTTGAGGGTCTCTTTATATTCCAGGCCCGGATCTCTGAAGTGCACATGCAAGTCTATGAACCCCGGCATGACATAGCAGCCCTTCGCATCGATGACCTGCCCTGCCGCTTCTTCTATCATTGCTGCAACCTTCTTGATTCGGTTATCTTCAATCAGCACATCATAGTCTCCGTCTATCCTTGTAAGCGGATCGACGACATGTCCATTTTTAATTAATATCGTCATATATGCTTTCCTTTCCGCTGTCCCTGCCTTGGCATGACAGCATGCCCCATGGGGCATAGAATTCCATACTGTAGTTTATTTTATCACATGGAATAATAAAAGGGAATGCCCCATTTGGCATTCCCAGTGGATTTTTGGCTCTTACAGTTTGTTTTTTATCGTTTCCACGGCCTTATCCAGCTGATTGTCGGCTTCCGGATTATTCTCATCCGCCTCATACTCAACCTCTACATCGGGGGTGATTCCTTTTCCGTTAATGCTTCTCCCTTTAGGCGTAAAGTATTTTGCAATGGTCAACTTCACGCAGGTATCATCCTTCAGGTCAAAGATCTGCTGTACCACGCCCTTTCCGTATGTCTGGGTTCCCACAATATCGCCGATTCCGTAGTCCTGAATGGCCCCTGCATAGATTTCGGAAGCGCTGGCGCTATTACCATTTACCAATACTGCCAGCGGCAGCGTGAACTGGTTCTCATCATCTGACGAGGCCTCCTGCCGATTGCCGTCCTTGTCTTCCGTATATACGATCAGCCCTTTTGGCAGCATCAAATCCAGCATGTCGCAGACGGTATTCAGATTGCCTCCGGGATTGTTGCGCAGATCCACTACCAGTCCCTTCATCCCCTGGCCTTCTAAGTCTTTAAGAGCCTTCTGGTACTGGTCATAGGTGACGCTGTCAAATTCAGAGACTGACACATACCCGATCTGGCCATCCATCATCCGATACTTGACCGTCTGGGCCTCGACGGTATCCCGGGTAGCGGTCACCGTCACTTCTTCATTGTCAGCGCCTCGCAGCACCGTCATCTCTACCGTCGTACCTTTTTCCCCCTTAATATGGGAGACAACCTCCGTCAGTTCTACGCCGGTAACTTCCTCCCCATTTACTTTGTAGAGAATATCGTTATCCTTAAGCCCTGCCTTCATCGCAGGAGAATCATCATAAATCTGCACCAGGGTAATGATGCCAGTGTTCATATTCTGGCTCAGCACCGCGCCGATTCCCTGATACTCTCCCTCGGTGGTCTCATAAAGGGATTTGGTCTCTTCCTCGTCATAGTATACGGAATAGGGATCATCCAGTCCACTGATAAAGCCTTTGTAGATGCCTTCTTCCAATTGCTTTTCATCTACATCGCCCATATAATTCTGATCAATCAATTCCTTTAATTCCGATACCTTCTTCTGCGTGCTGCCATCGACAGCGTCTTTCCCGCTGCCGCTATCCTTCATTTTTAACCCGCAGGATACAAGCCCTGCCACCAATAACATAGCAAGGGCGCCGCAAAGCGCCCCCTGCAAAAACCCTTTTTTGTTTTTCATCTAATTAAATCCTGTTCTTATAGATAATTTGCCGGATTAACCGGTGTGCCATTTAAATTTACCTGGAAATGAAGATGCGGTCCCGTAGAATTTCCGGTTGTTCCTCCAGCCGCAATGTTCTGCCCTTTGCTGACCGACTGTCCCGCGCTTACATACAGGTCATTGCAATGCATGTAATACGTCGTCAATCCGTTTCCATGGTTGATAACGATCATCTTTCCTGCGTTCCCGCTGTATCCTGCTGAGACAACCGTCCCTGCCGCCGCTGCATAGATCGGGGTTCCGATTCCCGCCGCGTAATCAATGCCTTTATGGTTCGTGCTTGCGCCTGCCAAAGGCTGTTCCCTGTACCCAAACGGACTGGATATATAAGAATATCCCGGACAAGGATGGGTAAAAGTTCCATTGCCAGTAACCACAGCCGCACCAGCTGAACCGCCTCCGCCTCCAGACGCTTCTTTCTGCTTACGCTGCGCAGCTGCCGCTGCCGCCTCCAGCTGGGACAATTTATCCTTGGTGTCTCCCAGCTCGCTGTCCAACTTGCTGATCTCGTCCTCTTTGCTGGCCATAAGGCCGGATACTTCATCCTGCTTCGCGATCAGGTCGTTCTGCATCGTCTCTAATTCGGCGTACTCTTCTTTGAGCGCCGCCTCTTGGTCTTCCACCTTCTTTACGACCTCCTGGAATTCTACCAGCATATCCCGGTCATATTCAGAAATGGTCGTAATATACTCCGCATTGTTGAGAAAATCACCTATGCTTTTAGACTCGCACAAGATCTCAATAAACTGAGAATTGCCGTTCTCATACATATATTTGATTCTCTTCTTCATGCTTTCATACTGGTCGTTCTCATCGACTTTGGCCTGAATCAGCTCGTCTTCCTTCTCTGTTATCTCGGCCTCTTTCTTGTCGATCTTTGTCTTGGTATCCTCCATCTCCGAGACGATCGAACTTAACTGTGCCTCCAGAGACGCCTTCTCGCCCTCTGCCGCTTTCTTTTTTTCTTCCAGTTCCTGCGCCTTTTTCTTCGTATCGCTAAGATCAGCCGCATTTACCTGGATGGCCAGGCCTAAGCACAGCATAAGCGTCAGAAGAAGGCTTATCAACCTCTTCCCTCGTATCATATGTATCCCCCTTAAAAATTATACTTTCAGGTGCTTACGGATCGTAAAGAAACTTCCAAGGAAACCGATTCCGACTCCCAGAATGATTCCCACTGGAAGCAGCGTCTTATAGACGGTTGCCACCGGAAGGAAGTCTACAATATTATTCAGAAGGCTGAATCTGGTCATGATGTAAGAAATCGCCTTGTCATACATGAAGTACAGCATCACCAGCGGAATCACGGCTCCCACCGCTCCGATGATCAGACCTTCTATCACGAACGGCGCCCGGACGAATCCATCTTTCGCGCCTATGTATTTCATAATGGCAATCTCCTCGCGCCTTACCGTAATACCCATGGTGACCGTATTGCTGATCAGGAATATGGATACCGCCAGCAGGATCGCAATGATCGCCACGGAAACGTAGCCCACTAATTTATTCACGCTTGTCAGCGTCTTTGCCACAACATCCGACTTGTTGACCTTGCGGACCCCTTCCAGGCCTTCCGCAAATGCAACGACATCCTTCTGCTTGGATACGTCTTCCATATAGACTTCATAGTTGTCAGAATTAGCCAGCGGGTTGTCACTTTTGAATCCTTCCGCAAGATCCCCTGACTCTCCGAAATAATCGCCCTTGAACTTATCCCACGCTTCATCCGCGCTGATATAGTTAACTTCAAGAACGCCATCAGCCGTCTTGAGTTCATCGCCAATCTTATCCTTCTGGCTCTTGGTAGCATCCTCTTCAAAGAATACGGTAATCGCCACCCCTTCTTCTGCTTTTTCCACGATATAGTTAAAGTTGATGACAATGGAGTAGAACAGGCCGAACAGGAAGATACACGCTGCCATCGTCGCAATGGATGCGATAGAGAACATCTTGTTTCTTCCAATGTTCTTCACCCCTTGTTTCATCGAATATCCTACTGTACTAATTCTCATTATTATACCCACCTTTTTTCTCGTCGCTTACAATGACTCCCTTCTTCATTGTAACAACTCGCTTTTTCATCTCGTTTACAATCTCCTGGTTATGCGTAACAACCAATACGGTTGTTCCTCTGTCATTCGCCTCTTCCAACAGTTTCATAATCTCCCAAGAATTTGTCGGATCCAGGTTACCAGTAGGCTCATCTGCCAGCAGGATTGCCGGTTCATTTACGATCGCTCTTGCGATGGCAACATGCCGCTGCACTCAACGATTGTCGACGAGAAATGGATGTGATTTGTACTTCGGGCCCAGCCCTACCAGCGATAATGCCGCCGGCACTTTTTTCTTGATGATTCGGGTAGGCGTTTCTGTAACGCGCTGTGCAAATGCTATATTATCATAGATATTCCTGTCCTTCAGAAGCCGGAAATCCTGGAATACGACTCCGATTCCTCTTCTGTACATCGGAATCTTCCTGTGCTTCATCCGGTTCAGGTTCTGTCCGTTTACGACAATCGTTCATGATCAAACGTATCAGCGTAGACTTTCCTGATCCGCTGTCCCCTACGATAAATACAAATTCACCCTGCTCAACCTTCAGGTTAACGCCGTTCAGGGCTGCAACCCCTTTCGAGTACTCTTTCGTTACTTCTTTTAATTCAATCATACTTTCCTCCTGATTATTAATACTCCAGTGATTCCATATACTTCATATACTTCACGACCATAAGTGCGATCTTGAATGTAATGGCATCTTCAAACACGCGCAGATCTAGCCCCGTGCTCTTCTGAAGCTTATCCAGCCGGTAAACTAATGTGTTACGGTGAATATATAATTGTCTGGATGTCTCTGATACGTTCAGATTATTTTCGAAGAATTTGTTAATGGTAGTCAACGTCTCTTCATCAAAATCATCTGGCGATTTCCCCTCAAAAATCTCACGTATGAACATCTTGCATAACGGAATCGGCAACTGGTATATCAGGCGTCCGATTCCCAAAGCGCTGTAGGCGATTACGCTTCGCTCCCCGAAGAATATCTTGCCAACGTCCAGGGCAAGCTTCGCTTCCTTATAAGACTTAGACACTTCCTTAATGTCATTGACTATGGTTCCATAGGCGATCAGAATCTCTTCTTCTCCATCTTCCTTCAGGAGCCCATACAAGTTCTGCGCGATCTTCTCCAGTTCCTCATGCCCGTCGCCAGGCTCCAGTTCCTTTACGACAATGATGTTCTTCTCATCAACTGCCGTTACGAAGTCCTTCGTCCGATTGCCCAGCAGATTGCGCACATTGTCGAGAGCATTGCTGTCCTTTTCGTGCTTTGTCTCAATAATAAAGATAACACGTATCACTTCTGTGTCAATATGTAATTTTTGGGCACGGTTGTAAATATCCACTAAGAGCAGGTTGTCAAGCAGCAAGTTCTTAATGAAATTGTCCTTGTCAAATCGTTCTTTATAAGCCACCAAAAGATTCTGAATCTGGAACGCGGCAATCTTTCCCACCATATATACATCATCGCTGCCTCCATTGGCAAGCAGGATGTATTCCAACTGATGCTCGTCAAAAATCTTAAAGAACTGATATCCCTGTACAACCTGACTGTCTGCCGGGGATTCTACGAAGGAGACTGCCTCTTCTTCATAGTTGTCCTGTTCTGAAAATGTACTTGCAAGAGATTTACCATCGGTGTCCATTACGCAGAAGTCAATTCGTGTAATCCCTTTCAATCCTTCAATTGTATTTTGAAGTATTTGATTAGATATCATATTCCATCTCCTCCACTCATTTCAATATGCATTTTTCACAACAAATTACTTGAAAAAGTAGCCAAAATGCATACTACTGAATTCTATCTTAATATATATCAACAAAAAAATAAAGAGGAAATCACATATTTTTGTTAATTTCCTCAAGATTTTAATAAAATATTCAGTTTTTGTCCATGTACATAGTGACGAAAAGTCAAATCTTATAATTTTCTTATTTATTTTGCGGGAGAGAATTGATTCGGCTGGCTGCGCTTGCGCTTCTCTATCTCTTTCTTGAAAATGCGCCGGATAAGGAACTGTCCGATCCTGCTCTGCCCGAGGCCTGCCTTCTTTACCGGAAGGCTTTCCTTCCCCAGCCCGATAAAGACCCGGGCATCCAGAAGACTCCGGTTCTTCATAATAAAGTCCTCCTGAAGAGGCGCCGACAGCGCCGCGAAGATACAGTCCACCTCGCCGCCGTTGATCGCATTGACCAGCATATCATCTGCCCGGTTCTGTGCCGATACCTTTGCCAGCCCAATAATCTGGAGTCCGCTATAGTATCTCTGAAGGTAGTCGTAGAACTCCTGGCCTTCTTCTTCCGTCTCCACCAGGAGATAGATTCTCTTATGGTTCTTATGAAGGTATCGCATAAACATCTTCAGGAACAAATGACCTTCTGTCTCCTGAAGGAACTTGCGGTCTGTGATATCTGCAGCCTCCAGGATTGTCTTATCCCCAGCCAGTACAAGATCGAATTCCTGCATATTCTCTTTGAGTTCCGGCAATTCGTCCATCTGCATCAATCCATCCACCGTAACCATCTCTATCACGCTTACCGGCTCAGACTTCAGATACTCCATGGTTTCTTTCATGGCTTCCTTGGCCGTGCAGTTATCTATATCAATATCTAAAACTTTAATCTTATCGCTCATAACTTCACCTGCTAATATTTTTACCAGTTTTTCGATTATAGCAAATGGATACCCTCTTTTCAACCTTTATCACCAATTGTTCACACTAATTAATATTCGTAATATTTTTGTTACTTTTTCTCTGCTTCCCGCCTTTTCTTCGTCATCAGGCCTCCTATTCTGCCTGTCTCCTTGGATGACAGTGATCTCCAGCCCTCCTGCATTACCTTGTCCAACAGTCCCAGTTCTTCTGCGATCTCGTATTTCATCTTTTCTTCCTGCGTCAGTTCATCCAGCTTGATCGGTTTATTCTTCTTTCCAGCCATAGTACAATACCCCTTTCATTTTTTAGTAAGTATTGACACCTTTTGGCTGGAATATACTGGCAGCGCCTCCTGCCTGCCATATACATGGAAAAAGCACCCTGTACGGATGCTTTCCCCTCTTTGAAGATTAATATGATCTTGGTTGGTCAGGAATTATAATAGCCGCTATAAAATAAGCCAGGATTCCTGAACCAGTACAAGCTAATAACACAAGTCCCAGACGAATCAGCGTCGGGTCTACATTGAAATAATCGGCTATGCCTCCGCATACCCCGCATATCATGCGGTTTTCCCGTGATCTGTATAATCTTTTCTGTTCCATTTTATAATTCTCCTTTCATTCACGCGTCTAGTTTCCTTGAACGCCCCCGCTATAATGCATTTCCAAAATTGATTGTAATGGTCCCCACACCGCAATCTACCGTAATATCTCTTGAAGCCCCATTGTCAATATTCTTTTCGCTGGCTAAGCCCGAATAAGTAGTATTTCCACAGATGACTTCTCCTACTTTGCAGTCGATATCATAATTGTAAGAGGATTCTTCTCCGGCAACCGTCAGGATAACCTCGCCCACTCCACCGTCAATATCGATCTTAGACCTTGCATCTCCATTAGCACGGATGCTTCCGGCTCCACAGTCAAATTCCACTTCTCCTGCTTCAAAATGTGTGATATTCGCATCGCCTGCTCCCACGCCTACATACAGATCCTGGGCAAAAATCTTTTCTATATCCAGCGTACCGGCTCCAATGTCAAAGGATGCCTCATTCAGCCTTAAGTCCCTGGGCAGGGTAATCGTAATCGTTCCTGACCCCACATTGTTGACATGCCATATCCTTTCCTTAGACTTTATCTTTAATTCGTCGCCGTCCTGATAGCACTTAAGCCCCAGCCGCTTGTTGATGCCCCTCGTCTCGACCATTACATCTTTTGCATCGTCGGAAAGCACCACCTTCACCTGACCCGCGAATATGTCAACATCCATTTCGGCTATGTTGCTATAACTATTTTTCATATCACTCGCAAGGGGTATGTCATCATCGTCATTGATATAATCATCCACCGTATAGTTGTGGGAAAATACCACTATACCATGGGGAAAACGTCCTTCTATCATATCCGTCGTAACACCCAGTACCTTGGCGATCACACAGCACACAAAACCAATCCCTGCCGTTACCGCGCATACTATCCAGAATATCTTCCATCCCTTTTTCATGCTTATGCCACCGCCTTTCCTTGAAACGGCCTGCGGCAGATCCATACGATTCCTCTACAGATCCCCGGGAATACTACCAGGCAAAGTTTCACGCTTGCTACGGTTGCTATCACGCCCAGCACCGTCAGTATCAGTCCTGTTCCTACTAGCGCCAATCCTACGGCAAGTTCCGGAATCAATGTAGCGATTCCAACACCGAATACCACGATCCCTACAATCGCCACTGCCACGGATGCAACTACCAGCGCTATAAAAGCGCAGAACAACGCAATTACGCATCCAAGCACCGCCAACGTTATCCCTACTCCCAGCGGAATCAGAACTGGCGCTCCAACCAGAATGATCGCGATAATCAGTACGATCTTCAGCGCTCTGCTGGTTTTTGGCGGTTCTTTCTCTTCCTTCCTCTGATAGGCCCTGCCTGCCGGCATCTCCTTCTGGTCAAACCTGGAGTCGGTATATCCATTCTCCGAATACTCCGTGTAATTGCCGGCCTGGCTTCCCAGATCGGCCTTGATCGTGGCCGCCACCTTTGCAGGGCTTCCTAATTCAGATATCACCTGCTCTTCATTCTCGTCTCCCGCATCATCAAAATAATCGTTATAATACTGCATCGCCTCTCTGCGTTCTTCGACCGGCACATCCTGTAATAATGCGGCTAATTCTGTCATAAACTCTATGCGGTTCATGCAGTCACACCTCCCTCAAACAATTCATTAATCTTCAAAGAATAATTTCTCCATTCTACCCGATATAAATTCAACTGCGCCATACCTTTTTCCGTCACCTTATAATAGCGCCGGTTGCGTCCGTCAAACTGCTTATCATATACTTCCAGACATTCGTCTTTCTGCAGCCTCCTTAGCACAGGATATAATGTTGATTCTGATACTTCAATAGCCTTTCTTACGTCTTGGGTAATCTTATATCCGTAAGTCCCTTCCTTCTCCCTGGATCCGACCGCCAGTACTATGGCGTCCAGAAGAGCGGCTCCAGTGTTAAATACCATATTCTCACTCCTTTGATGGAATTTTATAATATATCTTTCATTACAATATTGTTTTGATGGTCATATTATATGTCGTATAATATGATTTGTCAACACATATTATATTTTTTGTGAGAATATTTTTGTGGAATTTTGGGAATTGGGGATTGTGGTACGCCGGGGAGGGCGGGGAGGCTACCGGCAATTTTTTGGCAATTCTGCGAGGTGTGCCTGCGTTAGTTTACACTTTTCACCGGATTTATTTTAGTAGCGGAAGTTTAGCAATAGAAATCTTTGGAACTTAGCCCCAAAGCAGCATTGAGCAAAATGATAGGAATATGTACTTCTTGCGGCTTTC
>OBYG01001208.1_pt1 | contig 11886 bp, 14 predicted proteins | sample 1538201 | NCBI WGS metagenome assembly OBYG01 (sample SAMEA2580177, study PRJEB22360) | human gut metagenome | biome: human gut; feature: human-associated habitat; material: faeces | place: Denmark | collected 2008/2010 | reverse complement strand
GGTATTTTTCATCAATTCCTGCTTTTGTTGCAATCTCCGTAATTGGAAGCGGAGTGTTTTCCTGTGCAATTTCAATGTCGCTTTTGAATCCCATAATTTTGTTCTCCTTTCACTTTGCAGCCGGCATAAATAAAATATACATCCGGCTATAATAGCCTTCCTTTTAGCAAAAAAGGGCAGTACCTGATAAGATTTTTCATCAAATACTGCCCAGACGGTCGGCTGAACCAGCTTCCTGAATCCCTTGTGGTTTTCTCCACTTTTTCCGTCAGTAATCAGGAAACTTTTTGTTGATAAGCAAAGTTTAGCACCTTTATCATGGGTTGTCAAGGAGTTGATAAAAAACTATCAATTTTTTTTGTGGAAATGTGTGAAGTGTATGAGATTTATTTGAAATTTCTTGTAAAAGGTTTATAGAAATTTTATGATTTACACAGTTACTATCTGATAAATAGTATGTTAAAATAAAGAGGTATAATGAACAGGGAAATTATGAAACAAGGAGATTATCGAATGTACAGAGCGGAGTTTCTTGACATTTTAAAAACCCAGTTGTCAGGGCAGATGCACGAAGGAAAGATAGCAGCGCACCTTCGGTATTATGAGGATTACATTCAATCAAAGGTAAGAGCCGGAACACCGGAGGAAGAAGTAATCGCACAGCTTGGAGATCCCAGACTGATTGCAAAAACGCTTCTTGATACAGATACAGATACAGGAGAAGAAGTTTACGAGGAGAGCAGAAGCTATTCGGAAAACGATACAGGAGACTATGGAAAGAAAGAGGAAAAAAACTGGAAGAAAAAACTGAATCTTTCCACATGGTATGGAAAACTGATCGTGATTGCGGCTGCGGCAGCTATTATTTTTCTGCTGATAAGCGTTCTTGCGGCAGTACTTCCCTTTCTGATCGTGCTGGCAGTTGTTTTGTATTTAATATCAAGATGGAGAAAACGATAAAGGGCTTTGGAAATATTCCAAAGCTCTTTTTGTATAATATTAACAATAAATGTCTGAAGATTTTGTGAGAAATTTATGCAAAAACAACTTGTTCGTATGAGCGTACAAGTGCTATTATTTGAGTTGAAAGAAGGGGAGATAGATGACGGAGACTGGAAAACCTAAGTATTACACATTGATGGAACAACTGAAAAATGATATTTTATCCGGCAGAATCCAGCCAGGAGACAAGCTGCCTTCAGAAAATGAACTGGTGCAGGCATATTCCCTAAGCCGCCATACAGTGCGCAAAGCGCTGGGGCTTCTGGAACAGGAGGGGTATGTGGAGGCTTTTCATGGAAAAGGTACTTTCTGTTCGGAAAATATGCGTCATACAAAAAAATCAGGAAATATTGCGGTTGTGACTACATATATATCCGATTATATTTTTCCCAGGCTGATTCAGGGCATGGATAACGTGCTGGCTGAAAGGGGATATAGTATTATTTTGAAAAATACAGGTAACAGCCGTCAGAAGGAGGCAAGATGTCTGGAAGAGCTTCTTCAGAAAGATATAGACGGGCTGATTATCGAGCCGAGCAAAAGCCAGATGTCATGCCGCCATGTAAACTTGTATGAGACTCTTGATAAGTATGAAATTCCATATGTGTTTATCCAGGGAATTTATGGGGAAATGAAGGAAAAACCTCATATTCTTATGGACGATGCAATGGGAGGTTATCTTGTGACAAAACATCTTCTTGAATTGGGCCACAGGAAAATAGCCGGATTTTTTAAGGCAGATGATATTCAGGGACTTGCAAGACACAAAGGATATGTCCGTGCTTTGCAGGAAGCTGGTCTTTCTTATGACCCGGACAGAGTTGTGTGGTTTCATACAGAGGACCGGCGAACAAAGCCCTCTATGGCAGTTTTAGAGTTTTTGCAGGAAGGAAAGATGCCGGATGGAATTGTGTGCTACAATGACCAGATTGCCGTACAGGTGACAGAGACGCTTGCACGGCAGGGGGTAAAGATTCCCGGAGATGTTTCCGTGACGGGATACGATAATTCTCTTTACGCACAGAGAGGAGATGGCATTACTACGATTGCTCATCCACAGGAAAAACTAGGAGAGATGGCGGCAGAGCTTCTTCTGGAAAAAATCAACCATATTCCGGAGGAAGAAAGCAAGGTGGAACGACTGATTCATCCGGAGCTCATTGTGAGGGGATCTACAGAAAAACGAGTAAATAAGAGAAATGAATAACATTTATATATATTTTTAAGGAGGATTTTTACATGAAAACAGGAAGAAATTATAAGTTTTGGTTTTGTACCGGTTCACAGGATCTTTACGGAGACGAGTGCCTCAGAAAAGTAGCAGAGCATTCCAGAATCATTGTGGAGGAACTGAATAAATCAGGTATTCTGCCATTTGAACTTGTATGGAAACCTACATTGATTACAAACGAGCTGATTCGAAAGACATTTAATGAAGCAAATGCAGATGAAGACTGTGCCGGAGTTATCACATGGATGCACACGTTTTCTCCTGCTAAATCCTGGATTCTTGGCTTAAAGGAATACAGAAAACCACTTTGCCATCTTCATACACAGTTTAATGAGGAGATTCCATATGATACCATTGATATGGACTTTATGAACGAAAATCAGTCTGCACACGGCGGACGTGAATATGGACATATTGTAACACGTATGGGAATTGAAAGAAAAATTATTGTGGGACACTGGGCAGACAGAAAAGTGCAGGAAAGACTTGCATCCTGGATGCGTACAGCAGTAGGTATTATGGAGAGCAGCCATATTCGTGTGTGCCGTGTTGCCGACAATATGCGTAATGTTGCCGTTACAGAAGGCGATAAAGTAGAGGCACAGATCAAATTTGGATGGGAAGTAGATGCCTATCCTGTAAACGAAGTAGCAGACTACGTAAAAGATGTGAAAAAGGGAGACATTGATACTCTGGTGGAAGAGTATTATAGTAAATATAATATTCTTCTGGAAGGACGCGATCCGGAAGAGTTTAAAAGACATGTGGCAGTTCAGGCAGGAATTGAAATTGGTTTTGAAAAATTCCTGGAGGAGAAAAATTATCAGGCAGTTGTCACACATTTTGGTGATCTTGGCTCTTTACATCAGCTTCCTGGTCTTGCAATGCAGAGATTGATGGAAAAAGGCTACGGTTTCGGAGCAGAGGGAGACTGGAAGACGGCGGCTATGGTTCGTCTGATGAAGATTATGACAGCGGGAATAAAAGATGCGAAGGGAACTTCCTTTATGGAGGACTATACATACAACTTTGTTCCGGGAAAAGAAGGAATCCTGCAGTCTCATATGCTTGAGGTGTGTCCGACTGTTGCAGAAGGACCAATCAGCATCAAAGTCTGCCCGCTTTCTATGGGAGACAGAGAGGATCCGGCAAGACTTGTATTTACATCGAAGACAGGTCCTGCAATCGCAACTTCTCTTGTTGATCTTGGCGACCGTTTCCGCCTGATCATTAATGATGTAGATTGTAAGAAAGTAGAAAAACCGATGCCAAAACTTCCGGTGGGAACCGCTTTCTGGACACCTCAGCCTGATCTGGCGACCGGTGCGGAAGCATGGATCCTTGCAGGCGGTGCACATCATACTGCATTTTCCTATGATCTTACCGCAGAGCAGATGGGTGATTGGGCAGCTGCTATGGGAATTGAGGCTGTATACATTGACAAAGATACAACAATTCGCAATTTTAAAAATGAACTGAGATGGAATGAAATGGCTTACAGAAAATAGGAGGTTTTACGATGAATGCGAGAGAGGCGATTTTATCAAATAAAACAGCACTTGGTATTGAATTTGGTTCTACAAGAATCAAGGCTGTTCTTGTAGATGAAAAAAATGAACCGATAGCATCTGGAGGACATGAGTGGGAAAACCGATATGAAAACGGTATCTGGACTTACAGTCTGGAAGACATCTGGGGCGGAATCCGGGATTGCTATCAGGCGCTTGTAAAAGATGTAGAGGAAAAATATGATGTAGAACTTACTTCTGTAGGGGCTATGGGAATCAGCGCCATGATGCATGGATATATGCCTTTTAATAAAGAGGGAGAGCTTCTTGTTCCCTTCCGTACATGGAGAAACAATATTACAGAAGAGGCGAGCAATGCTCTTACAGAGCTTTTCAATTACAATATTCCGCAGAGATGGAGTATTGCCCATCTCTACCAGGCAATTCTGAATAAAGAAGAGCATGTAAAAGATATTGATTATATCGCAACTCTGGAAGCGTATGTGCATTGGAAACTTACCGGGGAAAAGGTTCTTGGAATCGGAGACGCGGCAGGAATGTTCCCGGTTGATATTGAGAAAAAAGATTATAATCAGTCCATGATGGACAAGTTTGACGGTCTTGTTGCTCCATATGGATTTGCATGGAAGCTTCGCGACATTATGCCGAAAGTGCTCGTTGCGGGAGAAAAGGCAGGATTTCTTACAGAAGAGGGGGCAAAGCTTCTCGATCCCAGCGGAAAGCTGAAGGCAGGAATTCCCATGTGTCCGCCGGAGGGCGATGCAGGAACTGGTATGGTTGCTACAAACAGTGTGGCAAGACGTACCGGAAATGTTTCCGCAGGAACTTCTGTCTTTGCCATGATCGTTCTTGAAAAAGAGCTTTCAAAGCCGTATAAAGAAATTGATATGGTGACAACACCAGCAGGCGACCTTGTTGCTATGGCGCATTCCAATAACTGTACTTCTGATTTAAATGCATGGGTCGGAGTATTTAAGGAGTTTGCAGAAGCAATGGGAATGGAAGTAGATATGAATAAGCTTTTTGGAACACTTTACAATAAGGCAATGGAGGGAGACGCAGACTGCGGCGGGCTTCTTTCCTACTGCTATTTTTCCGGAGAGCATATGACTGGCTTTGAGGAGGGACGTCCTTTATTCGTTCGCTCTCCTGAGAGCAGATTTACACTTGCAAACTTTATGAGAACAAATCTTTATACCTGTCTTGGCGCTATGCGTGTGGGATTAAATATTCTTTTTGAAGAAGAGGGAGTAAAGGTGGATCGCCTTCTTGGACATGGGGGTCTCTTTAAGACAAAAGGAGTGGGGCAGCAGATTCTTGCAGACGCAGTAAACGCACCGGTTTCTGTTATGGAGACAGCAGGAGAAGGGGGCGCCTGGGGCATTGCTCTTCTAGCATCCTATCTTGTAAATAAAGAAAAAGGTGAGACACTTGACAGCTTCCTGGATAATAAGGTATTTGCAGGAAACGAAGGCACATCTTTAGCGCCCAATCCAGAAGGTGTGAAAGGCTTCCAGACATTTATGGACAGATACATCAAAGGCCTTGGAATAGAAAGAGCAGCAGTGGATTCAAAAATCTGGTAAAAAACAGTAGAAAAGCGACAAATGATATAAATGGCAATGAAATCCCTTCCGGGTTATGAGTCGGAGGGGATTTTTCATTGCAATAAGAGGAAATGGTGGGTATAATGGAACTAAGATGGAAAAGGTTTTTATGGGGGGAGAATGATTGATAGAACAATTAGTAGCAGAAGCAACAGAATGTGCTTTTAAAGTTGCACTGGAAATTAAAAAACCGAAAAGCTGGTTGAAAAGTGTAAGTGCTTTTGCCAATGGAATAGGAGGTACGCTGTTTTTTGGAATTAATGATGACAGAGCGGCGATAGGATTGCAGGAAATACAAAAAGACGCAGAGATAATCAGCAGGTTGATTAAAGAGAGAATAACTCCATTGCCACAGTTTGTTTTAACTCCATTCCGGGAGAAGGAAAAAGATATTTTGACATTAAAAGTAGCAGCTGGAGCAACTACACCGTATTATTATAAGGCAGATGGAGTAATGGAAGCTTATGTGCGTGTGGGAAACGAGAGCGTAACTGCTCCGGATTATATAGTAAATGAACTGATTCTTAAAGGGACACATCGTTCGTTTGACGGACTTATTACAGATACGAGAAAGCAGGACTATAGTTTTACATTATTGGAAGCGACATACCGGGAGAGAACAGGGCTAAATATGGAATTGTCTGATTATGTTTCCTTTGGTTTGGCAGATAAAAATGGATTTTTAACAAACGCAGGAAAACTGTTAGCGGATCAGCATATTGTTTTTAATTCCCGTATATTTTGTACAAGATGGAATGGTATAGAACGAGGTTCTATTTTTGACGACGCGTTGGATGATAAAGAATATGAGGGGAATTTAATTTATTTGTTGAAAAACGGAAGCGAATTTATTAGAAATAACTCGAAGACCCGTTTTATAAAAGAAGCACAGTATCGTGTGGATAAACCGGATTACGCGGAGCGCGCTGTAACAGAGGCTGTTGTAAATGCACTGATTCATCGTGATTATATTGTCCTGGGAAGTGAAATATACATAGATATGTATGATGACAGAGTGGAAATTGTATCACCAGGGGGAATGTTTGAGGGAGAACCGGTACAGGAGTGCGATATTAATACGATGAGATCGGTAAGACGAAATCCTGTTATTGCCGATTTATTTCATAGAATGAAGTATATGGAACGGCGAGGAAGCGGACTTAGAAAAATAGTGAGCGAGACAGAGAAATTGCCGGGATACAGAGAAGCGTTAAAACCGGAGTTTTTTTCCACTTCGTGCGATTTTAAAGTTGTTCTGAAAAACATAAACTACCACCAAGATAACCACCAAGATAACCACCAAGATAACCACCAAGATAGAAATGTGACTTCCCAGAAAGTGACAGAGTTTTGTACAGAACCTAAATCTATAAAAGAAATCATAGAATTTTTTGGATATAAAGATAGACGAAGTTTTAATTTACGGTATATAAAACCGCTTTTGGACGAGGGAAAACTTAAAATGACAATTCCTGAAAAACCAAGAAGCCGCAATCAAAAATACATTACAGTAAAATAGACAGGAAGGAGCACCAAAAGAAAAAATGAAAAAAACAGTAACGATTTGTTTTACAAATAATAAGGGCGGAAGCGGAAAATCTACGACCTGCTCAAATATAGGAGCTGCAATGGCACAGGCGGGGAAAAAAGTTCTTCTCGTAGACGGAGATATGCAGTTAAATCTTTCTCTTTCCTTCTTTTCTGAGGAGGAAGTGCTGAAAATGGCAGCAGGGGAAAAGAACCTTTATCATGCCATTGGAAAACAGAGGGATTTGTCGGATTACATTGTGCATACTCCTTATGAAAATCTCGATTTAATTCCCTCATCTACGCAGATGAGTTCCATTGAATACGAACTTTTTACAAAATGGCAGAGAGAATTTATTCTGAAGAAGTGTCTTCAGAAAATCAAAGACTCCGGTGTATATGATTACATTTTGATTGATGCACCGCCCACATTAGGCGGATGGGTTATGAATATTCTTTGTGCATCAGACCAGGTGCTCGTTCCGGTTGAAGCAAGTCCCTGGGGAATGTTCGGACTTGCAAATATGTTTGACTTCCTGGGGGAAGTAAAGGAGATTGCACCGGAACTTAAGATTCTCGGAATTGTAATTACAAAGGCAGACACAAGAAAAAATTATTTTAAACAGACATTGGAAATTCTTCATGAGATGGAGAATATTACACTTCTGGATTCTTATATAAGGGTAGACAGCGCAGTAGAATGGGCGCAGGATAACAGCCAGCCGGTTGTGGAATTTAAAAAGAGCAGCAGAAGTGCAAAGGAATATACAGCATTGGCAGAGGAGGTTATGAATCGTGTCATTAGGTAAAGCAAGCATTAAAAGAGCAGCAGGTGCAGAAAAAGCAGTTTCAGGAAAAACAGCAGGAAAAAATGTGGCGGCAGAATCTGTTATCAGCCCCATGAACGCAGAGGAAATTCAGATGAAATTTCTTTCTGGAAAAAATGTAGATAAGAAGCCGGGAGAACCTGTTCGCATAACAGAGGATATGCCGGATTATCTCTTGTAGAAATATTGTAAATTATCGTAAGTCTCCGGGGAATCAGATAATGAAAATTTCGATTCTTCCGGGGGATTTTTTATGGATAGTGTGCCATTCTGGGAAGGACTAATATTGTGATCAGGGATAGAAAAAACAGAAGAGCAGAAGTGATCAAGGTGAAAACAGCAGGAGATGAAAACGAAATGGAAAGGGAATGTGCAAATGCTCTTTTACAGAAAAGAGTGTCTTGTAAAAACCGGTTGATACAGCATATACAAAGAGAAATACCCGGTAGGGGAGCTACCGGGTATTTCGAGGGGAGTATAAATAATTAAATAAGGGGTTATGTAAAAAAAATTTTTGAAGGGTAAATTCTTTTTACAACAATAATTATAATATAAATTGGAAAAAAAAGCAATAATATTTTGCTGAATATTCTCCTGACTTTTTGACATAATAACCAGTGTAAGGAACAAAATTATTGTATCAGGAGGGCTATTAAAATGGCAAAAAATTATGAATCTGAAAACAAAAATTTAAGAACAGCAGCGAATTCCAATAAAAATGAAATGAACGAGCAGAATTCCAGAAATGCTAAAAATGAGCAGAACAGCCGCAACTGCAATTACGGAAAAAATGCACAGGATAAAACAGAAAATTCCAAAAACAGATACTAAAACAGAGAGGAGGGCGGCGTAAAGCCGTCCTTTTTTTGATGAATCGTTTTGTACTTCGTGCTTCCACAATGTTACCCGCATCATATAATAGATAAAAAAGGAGTTTATTATGTTTCAGGTAGAAACAATTTCAGCGAAAATGCTGGACTATTATGTGAACAGGGCAGATGCGCTTATTATAGATATGCGAAGAGAAGAGGAATACCGTGTTTCCCATGTGAAAGGGGCGGAAAATGTTTCCTATCAGAAAATAGAAGAAGGTTATATTTTTCCGAAAAACAAAATTCTTGTTCTGTATTGTGAGAGGGGAGGTGCCAGCTTAAAAGCGGCAAAGCTTCTTGGGGCAAAAGGATATAGAACGCGGAGTGTAATTGGCGGATTTGCCGCATATAGAGGAAGAAATCTTGTAATTTCCCGTTAAGCGTGATAATGTAGTAAGAGAAAAAACAACAGGAGAGAAAACTATATGAAATACATGTTTGCATCAGATGTACATGGTTCTGCATATTTCTGTCGAAAAATGCTGGAGGCATATAGAGAAGAAGGGGCAGAACGCCTTGTGCTTCTCGGAGATCTGCTTTATCACGGACCGAGAAATGACCTTCCAAAGGAGTATGCTCCAAAAGAAGTCATTGCCATGTTGAATGACAAAAAAGATGAGATTTATACAGTAAGAGGAAACTGCGAGGCAGAGGTGGACCAGATGGTGCTTGAGTTTCCTGTTCTGGCGGATTACTGTGTGCTTGTAATTGAGGGGAAAACTTTTTTTGCAACTCACGGACATGTGTATAACACAGACCATCTGCCGCCTCTGAAAAAAGGTGATATTCTGCTCCACGGTCATACGCATGTTTTAAAAGCAGAGAATATGGGAGATTATATATGGCTGAATCCTGGCTCTGTTTCCATTCCGAAAGAAGGAAATCCGCATACATATGCAGTTTTGGAAAATGGGCTGTTTGAGATTAAAGATTTTGACGGAAATGTTGTGAAGAGTATTCAGTTATAGGACAGGGAGGAAAAAAGAGATGGAAAAATGGGAACTGATTGCGCCTTGTCATTTTGGACTGGAAGCAGTGTTAAAAAGAGAAATACTGGATTTGGGATATGAAATCAGTAAAGTAGAGGATGGAAAAGTTACATTTCTTGCAGATGCGCAGGGTATTGCAGATGCAAATATGTTTCTTCGCACAACAGAGAGGATTCTTCTTAAAGTAGGAGAGGTAAAAGCTACCACGTTTGAGGAGCTTTTTGACAAGACAAAGGAACTTCCCTGGGAAAAATTTATTCCTTCAGATGGGAAATTCTGGGTGGCAAAGGCGAATTCTGTAAAGAGTAAGCTGTTCAGCCCTTCTGATATACAGTCTATTATGAAAAAGGCGATTGTGGAGCGATTAAAAGGCGTATACGGCATTTCATGGTTTCCGGAGGACGGAGCAAGCTTCCCTATTCGTGTGGCGTTTATGAAAGACGTTGCCACGATTGGAATTGATACCTCTGGTGTTTCCCTCCATAAAAGGGGATACCGTCAGATGACGGTGAAAGCGCCGATCACGGAAACTCTGGCGTCTGCACTTATTATGCTGACTCCGTGGAATAAGGAAAGAATTCTTGTAGATCCATTCTGCGGAAGCGGAACTTTCCCCATAGAAGCTGCTATGATGGCTGCTGATATTGCGCCGGGCATGAATCGTTCTTTTCTTGCAGAGGACTGGAAACATCTTGTTCCAAGAAGATGCTGGTATGAGGCTCTTGAGGAGGCTCAGGACAGGGTAAATTTAAATGTGGACACAGATATTCAGGGATTTGATATTGATCCGGACGCTCTGCGGGCTGCGCGGTCAAATGCAAAAATGGCAGGAGTGGACAAGTTGATCCATTTTCAGCAAAGACCAGTAAAAGAACTGCGTCATCCAAAACCTTACGGATTTATCATTACAAATCCGCCATATGGAGAAAGACTGGAAGAAAAAGAAGCTCTCCCTGCTCTTTACAGAGAAATCGGAGAGAGTTATAATCGCCTGGACAAGTGGTCCATGTACTTGATTACTTCTTATGATAAAGCGGAGCTTGATATTGGAAAAAAAGCGGATAAAAACAGAAAAATTTATAATGGTATGTTAAAAACGTATTATTATCAATTTTTAGGACCGCGTCCGCCGAAAAGGAACAAAGGAGAGTGAGAGAGATGAAAAAAATTATTTTTGCAACAGGCAATGCGGGGAAAATGAAGGAAATTCGTGAGATTTTAAAAGATCTTGACGCAGAAGTGCTTTCCATGAAAGAGGCAGGCGTGGAAGCCGAGATTGTGGAAGATGGAAAAACATTTGAAGAAAATGCACTTATTAAGGCAAAGACTGTGTGCAAACTGACAGGAGAAATTGCTCTGGCAGATGATTCCGGTCTGGAAATTGATTATTTGAATAAAGAACCTGGCATTTATTCTGCAAGATATATGGGAGAAGATACTTCTTACCGAATTAAAAATGCAAATCTCATTGAGCGTCTCGAAGGTGTACCAGATGAAAAACGTACCGCGCGCTTTGTATGTGCCATTGTAGCGGCTTTTCCTGACGGAACAGTAAAGACAGTAAGAGGAACGATGGAAGGGCGTATAGGCTACGAGGAAACGGGAGAAAACGGTTTTGGTTACGATCCGATTTTTTATCTTCCAGAATATGGCTGCTCCTCCGCAGAGCTTTCTATGGAAGAAAAAAATAAAATCAGTCACAGGGGAAAAGCGCTTCGCGCCATAAAGGCAGAGCTTTTATGAAGATTTTAGTTGTAAGTGATACGCATGGGAGAGACAGGGAACTGGAAACGACTGTGGAGAGAGAAGCGCCTTTTGACAAACTGATACATTGCGGAGATGTAGAGGGAAGAGAGATTTTTATAGAGGCACTGGCGGATTGTCCCTGTTGTATTGTAGCTGGAAATAATGATTTTTTCTGTGATTTGCCAAGAGAGCAGGAAATTACCATAGGAGGTAAGAAAGCGCTTGTAACACACGGGCATTACTATGGGGTTTCTATAGATTTAAGTGGAATTGCAGATGAAGCAAGGTCAAGAGGTTGCGAGATCGCATTTTTTGGTCATACGCACAAACCGGTTGTGGCACAAAAGAATGGAGTTCTTGTGATAAATCCGGGAAGTCTGGCATATCCCCGTCAGTCAGGACGCAAATCCAGTTATGTAATTTTAAATACAGATATTCGGGGAAATATAGATGCACAAATTAAGTATCTTGATTAAAATTTAAAAGAAAACTGCAATTTACGGTTCTATAATAAATGTTGGGGTGCATGAAATTTAACTCATGCACCCTGATGTTT
>OBYG01001204.1_pt1 | contig 11955 bp, 7 predicted proteins | sample 1538201 | NCBI WGS metagenome assembly OBYG01 (sample SAMEA2580177, study PRJEB22360) | human gut metagenome | biome: human gut; feature: human-associated habitat; material: faeces | place: Denmark | collected 2008/2010 | reverse complement strand
AAAAGCAGCCCGGGGCGGCACAAGCCTCGCCGGCCCCAGCCGCACGGGCCAGGGTCAGCGCCTGGTCCAGCTGGGCGCGGCGCTCCTTGTTCTGCGCCACCGACAACACCGTACCGATGCGGCCGTCAAACAGGGCGCTGTACAGGGCTGCATCTGCCTGTGCCACCCCCTGGGCGGCGCAGTACTGGGCGCAGGCATCCGGCTCCACCGGGGCCAGCGCAAAGCTGACGCAGCGGCTGCGGATGGTGGGCAGCACCGCCGCCAGCGAGGAAGCCGTGAGCAGGAACAGCACCCCTTCCGGGGGTTCCTCCATCACTTTCAGCAGGGCATTGGCAGACTCCTCATTCATCCGCTCCACATGGTAGAGCAGCACCGCCCGCCCCTCGGCGGAAAGGCTGGTGTTGAAGATCTCTGCCCGCATGGCCTGCACCTGGCTGACCAGGTACCGGCCGCCGGCGCCCATCCCCTCCACCGACACCGCCTCCCGGACGATGCCGGTCTCGATGCGTCCGCTGGAACGGTCGCCCGGTTTGCCCACAGCCCGGCAGCACTGTCCCCGCACCATGGCCTGGGCAGGGGGGCCGCCAGCCGGGTAGAGATAGTCTGCCGCCACGCAGCGGGCCGCAAAACCGGCGCCCAGGCCCTGTTCTCCCACCAGCAGCAGGCTATGGCTGAGCCTGCGGCCTGCCAGCTGAAGGCGCAGGCTCTGCTTCAGGCTCTGGTTGCCCTGGATGCGGTCGATCATCATGGCGGTATCTTTCCTTTCTCTCCCACTTTTTTGCGAGACGCTTTTTCCGCTTTGGGGAGCAAAAACGGGGCTATGGTTCAGCGGCGGTTGCGGCGCTTCCACTGCTCACGGCGCACCCAGGCCCGGACAGAGTGCCACGCCATCGGCGCAAAGAACACCAAAAAGCCCAGCATGGACAGCAGATAGTTCAGCTTGCCGCTGAACGAGGCGCTCAAAAAGCTGAACACCCACATCGCCCCGGCAAACAGGCCGAAATACTTGACCCGGATGGGGATGAAGAAGAACAGCAGCACCTGCATCTCAGGATACAAAAATGCAAATGCCAGCAGCAGCGAAAGGGACAGGCAGTAGGTACTGGCCCAGCCGGTAAACAGGCAGGCCAGCACAGCACCCACCATGCCCAGCAGCACATACAGGTTGAACCGGAAATCGCCCCAGGCCTGCTCCAGCGCAGAGCCGATGAACCAGGTAAAATACATGCCCAGCACCACGCTCAGCGGCCCGCCCCCGGAGAAGGGAACGATCACAAAGCTGAGCAAACGCCAGATCTGGCCCCCCAGCAGCGCCGCCCGGTCCAGACCCAGCCACAGGGAGATGTAAGGGTTGACGAACAATTCCACAGCATACACCACGATCTGCCCGGCGATCAGCAGGGAGATCAGGTTGTGGATACAAAAGCGGCTGTATTTCCGCTCCAGCTTATCCAGCCAGTTCATAGAGTTCCTCCATGTTCTGCCCCCAGATGCAGCCGACCGGCCGCCCGAAGGCTCATTTTCCCCCATTTTATCATGTTTGAGCGGTTTTTTCAAACGATTCCTGACGGGGGGAGGTACCTTCACCCCCGCAGACGGAGGGCTGCGGGGGCAGCCGCACATTGGGGACGCCGCCGAAAAAACTTCTTTTTGTTTTCTCCACCGGGCAAAAACCCAACTCACAGTCGAAAACCCGGTTTTGGCTCGTTTTCGAGGGCTTTTGCAGAAGCTTTTCACCTTTTCCACTGTGTTTTCCACGGCAAACACAAAAAGGCTGCGGGTTTTCCCACATGGTTTTCCACATTTTCCACCGAGTTTTCCACACTTACGGGGAAAACCCTGTTATACCTGCCGTAATCAAAACCAGATCTTTCCGGCGAATTTTGGGGCATTTCCTTGTCTTTTTGCCTTTTTTATAAAATCCTGCCCGGCCTTTTCTGTGCTTTTTTCCGGTGCCGAAAAGTCATTCTCCAGAGAGGAATTTTTCAGCTCCAAGTTTTCCACACCGGGCAGGTTTTCCACACCGGGAACTGTGGGGGCACTTTTCCACACTTTTGTGAAAAACCGGCTGTGGAAAAGCCCCTTTTCCCACCGGGAACAGCGCAGCAAAACCATACGTTTCTTCGTCATTTCTCCATAAAAAACCGCCCTCCTCTGGGGGGCTGTTCCCGGTCAGAGGAGGGCGGCTGTAGCCATGCAGAGCCAAAGGGATGCCGCAGAGGGCAAACGGCCGGTCTGCCCGCCTGCAAATGCAAAAGACCCTTTGAGTTTTGCACATTTTTACATCATATTGTGGAAAATCAGCATCGCGATCTGGAAATAGAGGATCAAGCTGCAAGCGTCCACAATGGTGGTGATGAACGGAGTGGCCATGATCGCCGGGTCTGCCCCCAGCTTCTTAGCGGCCAGGGGCAGCATACCGCCCACCAGCTTTGCCAGCACGACGCTGATGAACAGCGAGATACTGACCACCAGTGCATAGCCCACCACATTATCGTATTTGCCGGCATAGATCACGCCGTACATCAGGTAGATGCGCAGGCCGTTCACCAGGCCCAGCACCGCACCTACGATGCAGGAGACCCGCAGCTCCTTGCCCAGCACACGTATAAAGTCCGAAGGCTCCACTTCGCCCAGCGCCATGCCGCGGACCATCAGGGTGCTGATCTGGTTGCCGCAGTTGCCGGCGGTATCCATCAGCATGGGCATAAAGGAGACCAGCAGCGGCAGGCTGACAAACGCTTCCTCGTAATGGGTGGTGACCATGCCGGTAAAGGTGGCGGACAGCATCAGGATCAGCAGCCAGGGGATACGCTGCTTGGCGTGGGTCCATACGCTGGTACCAAAATAGGTGGTAGCCTCGTCGTCCGGCAGAATGGCCGCCATCTTCTGCATATCCTCGGTGGACTCGTCGGTCAGAACGTCGATGGCGTCATCAATCGTGATGATGCCCACGAACATCCCCTCGTTGTCCAGCACCGGCATGGCGGTAAAGTCATAGCGCTGCATCTCGCGGGCTACAAACTCCTGGTCGTCGGTGACCTTCACCGTCACCAGGTTATCCTCCATGATCTCGGTAATGGGGGCTTTGGGGTCGGCCAGCAGCAGGCTGCGGGCGGACACTACGCCGATCAGCCGGTTGCGCTCCACCACATAGGTGGTGTAGACGGTCTCGGCATTTTCACCCTGACGGCGGATGGCTGCCAGCGCGTCGGTCACATTCATATCCTTGCGCAGACGCACATACTCCGGGGTCATCAGGCTGCCGGCGGAGCTTTCCGGGTAGTTCAAAAGCTTATTCAGGCTCTCACGGGTCTGCTTGGAGGACTTTTCCAGCACCCGCTTCACCACGCCTGCGGGCATATCCTCCAGCAGGTCGGCGGCATCGTCCAGGCTCATCTCTTCAATGGCGCTTACCAGCTCCACGTCGGAAAAAGCGTTTACCAGGTCATCCCGGGCCTCGTCCGACATATAGGCAAACGCCTCGGTGGCCACCTCTTTTTTCAAAAGACGGAACACCACCAGGCGGTTGTTCTCGTCCAGTTCCTCCAGCAGCTCGGCCAGGTCGGCGGGCTGCTCGTCCTCGGTCACCTCACGGAGCTTCAGGTACTGCTTTTTCACCAGCAGTTTCAGCAGGCGGCTCTTGGTCAGACGGTCCGGGTCTGCCTTCAGCTCCTCTTTCAGGTCGGCATCCTTTGCCTCCTCTGCTTCGGCCTCCCGCACATCCTGCTTCAGGTCCTCGGTAGCTTCCTCGTTCAGGTCCTCTGCCAGCTGACGGCGCACCTCTGCGGGGATATCCCGGGGCAGCTCCTGCTCAGGGCCGTTCTCGTACAGTTTGTTCTCGTTCTCCTGCATTGTCTGCATCCTCCTTATCTGTTTTGGGGGAGGATGCGGTCGGACGGGGGGTAAAAAAAGTGCGCAGCTCTGCACACGCAAAGCCACGCCCCGCCCAGCCCAAGAGCAGCCCGCTCTGTCCCGGCCTGCCTTGCAGCCAAAGCTGCCGGCACTGCCGCAAAGCAAAGGGGCTTACTCGATCCAGCCAGACGAAGCGAACGCAGCGGTTTTTATCTCCCGACCCACCGCATCGGTCCTAGGGTTACTATGATCCGGGTCCATTGTCCTGCGTTCACCTCCGTATAGATCCAAAAGTCTGCAATCATGTTCTTTTTTATTATAGCGCCGCAAAAAACCCGGGTCAAGCCCAAAGCCGGGTTTTGACAGGTATTTTACAAAGTCAAAACCACCGGCTGAGCCGGTGGCTTGAGTAAGCCCTAGAAGGGCACCTTACTGGCAAAGCCCCTGCAAGGGGCCACGAGCAAGCGTCTTTCACCTGCGTTACTTGCCCTACCGCTCTAACGAGCAGTACCATAAAGTGCATCTTCTAAGACGATGATTTTCTTGTCATCTCGCTTTGCTCGAATCTTATAGCTAAAGCCGTTTTTATTCCACCAGCTTAGCTGGTGGTTGTCGCTCGCTCAAGCTACCCAAAGCAGAACGCCCCCCGCTTGCGGCAGCGGAGGGCGTTCATCTTGGTATTGCCTTGGTGTGAGGAGGAATCATGTGTGGGGTCAGCCCGCTGGCCGACTCCGTGAGGGAAACGGTTGCGGCCCCGCTTCCTCATGACCACAGTATACCAGAGCAAGCCCCGGATTTCATGAAAAAGCTATGAAAAAAATGTAAAAGTGCCGTGGGAGTTTTGGGAGAAGAAGATATCCACTTATACCGTTAAATCCAGCGGCAGATCCGAAATATCTTTCAGACGCTTTCCCTGTACCAATGTATCCAGTGTTTCAATTGCATCTTCTGAGCCCACATCCTGTACTGCGCGAATAAGCTCATACAGCGCAAAGTGGTACACACAGTCAATATCTCCGGTTCCCATTGCCAAAGAAGCCAGCCTGTTCGGCATAGGCTCTGCTGTTACCACTACAATATGGGGAAGGTGTCCTTTTCTATTACGAATCAGATTCAATGCTTCCGTGCGGCTATTTTGTGCGCGGTCACTTCTCATAGTATATTTTGCAGATATGCTGGCGTGCAAAATCGGTTTACCTCCATTTTTCCGCCGGATATCTGTCATTGTACTAATTCGGTCATCCACAATAAGATTCTCTGCATTGATTTCTTCATCATCGTATAGGTCTCTATACATCACCACATCTGGAGCAACTAGATAGTCATTCCCCAAAACTGCCGCTAGTTGAGAATTCTGTTCCGTCAACTGAGATAAATAAGCCAAATGCTCATATTGAGCAAAATCACTTGTTTTTAACCGGTTATTATTGCCCAACTGAAGAATTGTCCATTTGCCCGGACAAATGCTTTGCAAATAAGGAAAAGTCTCCTGCAAAAATTCCATTGTCAACTTTTCAAATTGCTTTCCAAGCGTTTGCCCAGATATTTTAATTTTTGTCTGCACTTGATGATTCTGCTCTTCCATCAAAATGCCCAATATTCTTCGAGATATTTCTTTAGAGCTTCGGCTACTGGTATCTGCATTAGAAGCCACACCATTTGCATTTAGAGTCAATGTTCCTGTTTCAAATAATTTTCTGTGAAAATTAACTCTGGCTTGTGCAATCAATGCCTCCATATTCCAAACACTCCTTTATCTTTTCTCCCACTGCTTGGGCCACAGGCGGGGGAAATGCATTTCCGATCATACGGCAGGCCACAGTTTTCTTGTCTCCAAAGACCCATGTGTCCGGGAATCCCTGGATCCGGGCCATCATCCGGCTGGTCAGTCGCGGCATCCCATCAAAATCCTGCGGGGGAGGCTCATTTGCAATGCCACGGCCATCCACACCCAACTCCGCCCATGCATTTTTGGCTCGGGTCGGGCCTAGATCCGGGCCTCCATGTTTTTTGGAGCCGCCAACCAAGGTAGGGGCGATCCGGTTTGCATTTTTTGCCCATCGTTCGGCCCCTTTCCAACCATTTTGTACAATCAGATCCCGAAGCGTTTCTCCCACTGTCGGGGCACTGTCCGGCTGCTCCTCTGGGTACACAAAGGCACCAGGCTGATCTTTTCTGATCCCGATAATAACGACCCTGGGTCTCAGCTGAGGGACCCCATAATCCGAAGCATTTAATAGTTTAATATGTGTCACATACCCGAGTTCTTGAATCGAAGAAAAAATTTGTTCTCTATATTCTTCAAATCCTGGGTCAAGAAACCCTCGTACATTCTCTAACATCACTGCCCTAGGCTTGATTTCTCCAATTAAGCGAATCGCCTCCGGAAAAAGATCTCGTTCATCCTCTTGACCCAGCTGCTTTCCTGCAACCGAAAATGGCGGGCAGGGAACACCGCCTGCTAAAAGATCTACCCCTTGATATGGACGACCATCAAAATCACGCACATCAGCACATATTATATTCCATTCCGGTCGATTTTTTTTTAGAACTTTGCAGTAATCCTCTTCATATTCTACAAGAGCCATATGAACAAACCCAGCCATTGCAAGGCCCAGAGCCTGCCCCCCGGCGCCAGCACAAATTTCCACACAAGTCAATGGCCGCTTCATCCGTATCGTTTTCCTCCATACTTCACCCAATATTCTGTCATTCATAACAGTATTATATGATTTTAAGGTAGTAAACGCAAGTATGTTGTATCTTTTATTAAAAAATACGCCCCGGCTGGTGTACAGCCGGGGCGCTAAAACTGGGCTCAGTTTTCTCTGCGGCAAGATCCCCGCAGTACGGGTCTTATGCAGCAGCCGGGGCAAGGTATCCCGCCCAAAAGGGACAGGACCTTATGCCTCTGACACACCGGAGTGTGCCTTTCTTTTTTACGCCGGGGCCGGCCTTTTTGGGGCCGGGCCCAGCGGTAAAGAACAGAGCGTTACGGGACGCGGATCTCTTTTTTTCACGGCTCCACACTGCTGCGTTGCGCAGTAATCGCCAATGTGGGGGCAGCTGTCTTTGGGTGGGGCCTCCCCGGCCCATTTTGCACCCGCGGTCTCGGTGCCGCCGCGCCGCGTCCTATGGGGGGCAGCTCTGTATGCACAGGGCCGCCCCAGTTGTATGATCGGGGGGTGTACACCTCCCGCAAAAGTCAGGGGCAGAAGCTTACTTGTACAGCTCCACCAGGCGGCTCAGGTGCTCGTAACGGGCATGAGCGGCCTGCTCGTTGTCCTCAAACAGCTTCTTTGCACGGTCGGGGAAGGCGCGGGTCAGGCGGCTGTAACGGGTCTCGTTCGCCAGCAGTGCCTGGTACTTCTCGCCGTCCACCGGCTTGGAAGTCAGGGTGAAGGGGTTCTTGCCCTGGGCCTTGTTCGCCGGGTTGAAGGTGAACAGGTTCCAGTAGCCAGCCTCAACAGCCTTCTTCATCTCGTTCTGGCAGTTGGTCATGCCGCCCTTGATGCCGTGCAGCTCGCAGGGTGCGTAGCCGATGATTAGGGACGGGCCGGGGTAAGCCTCAGCCTCAGCAATGGCCTTGACAGCCTGGTTCATGTTTGCGCCCAGAGCGATCTGAGCAACATAGATGTAACCGTAGGTCATAGCGATCTCAGCCAGGCTCTTCTTGCTGATCTCCTTACCGGCAGCTGCGAACTGGCAGACCTCGCCGATGTTGGAAGCCTTGGAAGCCTGTCCACCGGTGTTGGAGTACATCTCGGTATCGAACACCATGACGTTGACATCCTCGCCGGAAGCCAGGACGTGGTCCAGACCGCCGAAGCCGATGTCGTATGCCCAGCCGTCGCCGCCGAAGATCCAGATAGACTTCTTGGAGATGAACTCCTTGCTCTTCAGCACCTCAGCAGCCTTCGGGCAGCCAGCAGCGGCAGCCTTCTCCAGCTCAGCGATCAGGGCCTTGGCGGGCTCGTCGTTGGCCTTGGTGTTGTTCTTGGTCTCCAGGAACTTGTCGAAGGCAGCCTTCAGCTCAGCGGAAGCACGCTCGTCGGCCACGATCTCTGCGATCTCCTTGATCAGGTTCTCGCGGACGGTCTTCTGGCCCAGATACATGCCCAGGCCGTGCTCGGCGTTGTCCTCAAACAGGGAGTTGCACCATGCCGGGCCGTGGCCGCTGTCCTTGTTGACAGTGTACGGAGAGATGGAAGCAGTACCGCCCCAGATGGAGGAGCAGCCGGTGGCGTTGGAGATGTACATCTTCTCGCCAAACAGCTGGGTGATCAGGCGTGCGTAAGAGGTCTCGGCACAGCCAGCGCAGGAGCCGGAGAACTCCAGCAGCGGCTGGTTGAACTGAGAACCGATGACGGTATCATCCGCAAACTTGCTGGGCTTCTTGGAGATGTTGGCCACGCAGTAGTCAAAGACCTCCTGCTCGGCAGCCTGGCTCTCCTGCGGCACCATGGTGATAGCCTTGGTGGGGCAGACGGTGACACACTCGCCGCAGCCCATGCAGTCCAGCGGAGACACTGCCATGACGAACTTGTACTCGTTGGCAGGGCGGTTGTCGCGGCTCTTGGTCTGGGCCGGGGCAGCAGCCAGCTCCTCAGCGGTCAGCTGGAAGGGACGGATGGTAGCGTGAGAGCAGACGAAAGCACACTGGTTGCAGCCAACGCACTTTGCAGCATCCCACTCAGGCACGGTGACAGCGGTGCCGCGCTTCTCGTAAGCAGAAGCACCCTGCTCCCACTCGCCGTTGGCATTTGCCAGGAAGGAGGAGACAGGCAGGCTGTCGCCGTCCATACGGGCGATGGGCTCCATGACCTCGCGGATCTGCTTGACCAGCTCGGGACGGCCAGCCAGAGCCTTCGGGGCCGGATCGGCCTCGGGGTTCGCCCACTCAGCCGGGACCTCCACCTTGTGGATGGCGTCCACGCCGGCGTCGATGGCCTTCCAGTTCATCTCAACGACGTCCTGGCCCTTCTTGCCGTAGCTCTTCTGGGCAGCCTGCTTCATGAAGTTGATGGCATCGTCGATGGGCATGACGTCAGCCAGCTTGAAGAAGGCGGACTGCAGGATGGTGTTGGTGCGCTTGCCCATGCCGATCTCGATGGCCTTGTCGATGGCGTTGATGGTGTACAGCTGGATGTTGTTGTCCGCGATGTACTTCTTGGCCTCGGCATTCAGGTGCTGGCCCAGCTCCTCATCGGTCCACTGGCAGTTGATCATGAACACGCCGCCGGGCTTGACATCCTGGACCATCTTCATGCCCATGTGGATGTAAGCGGGGTTGTGGCAGGCCACGAAGTCAGCCTGGTTGATGTAGTAGGGGCTGCGGATGGGCTTGTCGCCAAAGCGCAGGTGGCTGATGGTGACGCCGCCGGTCTTCTTGGAGTCGTACTGGAAGTACGCCTGCACATACTTATCGGTGTGGTCGCCGATGATCTTGACCGAGTTCTTGTTGGCGCCAACGGTGCCATCGCCGCCCAGACCCCAGAACTTGCACTCCTTGGTGCCAGCAGCTGCGGTGATGGGAGCGGGCTTGATCTCAGGCAGGGACAGGCCGGTCACGTCGTCGGTGATGCCCAGAGTGAAACGCTCCTTCGGGGCATCCTTCTCCAGCTCCTTGAACAGAGCGAAGATGGAGGACGGCGGGGTGTCCTTGCTGCCCAGGCCGTAACGGCCGCCGGTCAGCACCACGTCGTTCATGCCAGCCTCACGCAGGGTGGCAGCAACGTCCAGGTACAGCGGCTCGCCCAGGGAGCCGGGCTCCTTGGTGCGGTCCAGAACAGCGATCTTCTTTGCGGTCTTCGGCAGGACCTTCAGCAGGGAGGCAGACACCCACGGACGGTACAGACGGACCTTGATGATACCAACCTTCTCGCCCTTAGCGTTCAGGTAGTCGATGACTTCGTCTGCCACATCACAGACGGAGCCCATAGCCACGATCACACGGTCAGCATCGGGTGCGCCGTAGTAGTTGAACAGATCGTAGTTGGTGCCCAGCTTTGCATTGATCTTGGCCATGTACTTCTCAACGACAGCAGGCAGAGCGTCGTAGACGGAGTTGCAGGCCTCACGATGCTGGAAGAAAACGTCGCCGTTCTCGTGGGAGCCGCGCATCTTGGGGTGCTCGGGGTTCAGCGCATTCTTGCGGAACTCCTCCACAGCCTCCATGTTGCACATTTCCTTCAGGTCGGCGTAGTCCCACTTCTCGATCTTCTGGTACTCGTGAGAGGTACGGAAGCCGTCGAAGAAGTTCAGGAAAGGCACCTTGCCCTCGATCGCTGCCAGGTGAGCAACGGGGGACAGGTCCATGACCTCCTGCACGCTGCTCTCAGCCAGCATAGCAAAACCGGTCTGACGGCAGGCCATGACGTCGCTGTGGTCACCGAAGATGTTCAGGGACTGGGTAGCAACGGTACGAGCCGACACATCAAACACGCAGGGCAGCTGCTCTGCTGCGATCTTGTACATATTGGGGATCATCAGCAGCAGGCCCTGAGAGGCGGTAAAGGTGGTGGTAACAGCACCAGCGCCCAGGGAGCCGTGCACTGCACCGGCTGCACCAGCCTCAGACTCCATCTCGACGACCTTGACCTGGTTGCCGAAGATGTTCTTCTGACCGGCAGCGGACCACTGGTCCACAGAGTCAGCCATCGGAGAAGACGGGGTAATGGGGTAGATGGCAGCGACGTCCGTGTAGGCATAGGCTACATGGGCGGCAGCGGTATTGCCATCCATCGTTTGCTTTGCTCTAGGCATTTTTCTTCCTCCATTGTTGATATTTTGTACCTTTGCGCCGGGCAAGCTGCCCTGCGCGGGGGCGCAATGTCCCCATAAAGGCACTATTGCTTGTATTTATAATAACAAATTCCGCTATCAATGTAAATGCAAACGCCTTAGTAAAACCTACCAATAATTCTGGTTTTTATTTGTATGTTTTGTACAGCTAACTTCTTTATAAAACAAGCCGCACCGTGTTTTTTGCTATTTTTTAGGAGATATTGAACCTCTGTCCTGCTTTGGGTCAGACGGGGGCGAATGGCTTTTTGCCCGCAGGCGCCGCCGTGGCACAGGGGTGCGTTTTTACAAGCGGCATTTTTCTGCATTGACAAGCCCGCCGCCCTTGCCGTAAACTAGGGTATGGATCAAAAAAATCCGCACGCTGCGCCAAAAAGCCTGCCTTTGCCGGGGGCGCTGCGCCCCCCAATAAAACAATACAAATAAAAGGGAGCATACTCATGGACGAAGTACATTTTGAAAAGACCCTTTCCAGTGAGGTGATCTTCCAAGGCAAGGTGGTCACCCTGACCAAGGACATCGCCCTTTTAGAAAACGGCCGTCAGGCCGTGCGGGAGGTGGTGCACCACAACGGCGGCGCCTGCATCCTGCCCTATTTTGCGGACGGCACCATCTGCATGGTGCGGCAGTTCCGCTATGCCATGCAGCAGGAGCTGTGGGAGCTGCCTGCCGGCAAGCTGGAAAAAGGGGAGGACCCCTTTGCCGCCGCCCAGCGGGAGCTGGAGGAGGAATGTGGCCTGACCGCAGACCGCTATATCTCGCTGGGAGAGTTCTACCCCACGGTGGGCTACGACACCGAGGTGATCTACACCTGGGTAGCCGTGGGCCTGCACGAAAGCCGGATGCACCTGGATGCCGATGAATTCCTGACCCCGGACCGTGTGCCGCTGGAGCAAGCTTACCAGCGGGTGATGTCCGGCGAGATCCGGGACGGCAAGACCGTGGCCGGTATTTTGAAACTGAAAGCCCTGCTGGCGGAGGGCAAGCTGTGAGCCTGGAAGTCATCTATCAGGACGCAGCGCTGGCGGTGGTGGCAAAACCCGCCGGCCTGTCCAGTGAACAGGGCCTGCCCCAGGCACTGCGCCAGCTGTGGGGGGAGGATGCCTATGTGGGCATCGTCCACCGGCTGGATACCCCCCCCACCGGCCTGATGGTCTGCGCCCGCCCCCCTGCGGCGGCCGCCGCCCTGACCCGCCAGATCACCGATTCCGCTGCCTGGTACGCCGCTTCGCCCGATGCACGCCCGGCAGACGGCCCCTCTTTTATAAAGCGCTACCGGGCCGTGGTGGCCGCAGG
>OBYG01001191.1_pt1 | contig 12068 bp, 11 predicted proteins | sample 1538201 | NCBI WGS metagenome assembly OBYG01 (sample SAMEA2580177, study PRJEB22360) | human gut metagenome | biome: human gut; feature: human-associated habitat; material: faeces | place: Denmark | collected 2008/2010 | reverse complement strand
TTCCGCAGCGGGCCCACCGCCCCAGCCGACATATTGTGACAGCACCTGCTGTTCTTCGGCAGTGGCGGCACGGTGTTCCTGTTCCAGCCGGAACAGGGTGCGGATGGCCTCCACGTTCCGGGCGTATTTCTGTTTGGGGCCGCCCTCGCCCAGATGGTCGTCTGTGATACGGAAATTCCCGGCAGGTTCAGGGACACTCTCCGTGTTCAGGGCTTCATCCAAGGCAGCGGCATCCGGGAAGGTCTGTACCTTTCCATCGATCACAACAGAGACGGGAAGCTCGTCCAGTTCTTCATCCGACAGCTCCGGCTCGTCCGGCTCCTCCTGCCGCAGTGCATCCTCGAACTGCGGTTTGTTGATGACCTCATTGTCCCAAGAATGACCGTGCGCACTGGTGTCGATGCGCACATCGGTTTCACCAACATAGCCGATAGTGCCCTCGATCGTTCTGGTAGACAGGTCTACTACAACTTCGTCCCCAACCTTATAGATGGTTGCTTCCTGCGCTGCTGTACGCTGTTCTCTTTCCTCATCGGTCAGGTATCGCCCGGACTGGATCATCAGGTCGATATATTTTTCAACCTGCGTCCAGTTCAAGGCGAATTTCTGATGTCCCGGGTAGCGTTCAAATTCCAGCCCTTTGCCATCGTGGTGAACAAAACCCTTACTTCCGTTCAAAAAGGTGTGAGAGTGCCCACCGATGCCGTATTCCTTTGCCAGGGCTTTGGCACGAAGGTTTCTATCCGACTGGGTCTGGAACAACTCCATAATGCGTTGCTTTCCCTGCGCAAAGCCAGAGCCGGAGGTGCGCAGTTCGTGCTCGATCTCAGCCTGCGACAAAACAAAAGCGGAGGGCGTTTTTTCGCTCTCCGCTTGGTCTATATTCTCGATCTGCTGGGCTTCGGTGGGGATGTTCGCATCCAGGAAACTTAGCTGTAGATCAGTTCCGTCAGGATCATTTCTTCCACCTGTGCTTTCAGACTGTTCATGTGCTGTACCCAGCCCATCTGCTGGCCCTCCTTGTCCGGGGCGGGGTTCTGTTTCAACAGGGAGTTTATCAGCTGCTGCATCCGGCTCTGGGCTGTCTGCTCCAACTCCAACAGATGCGGGTACAGGCTCCCGTTCAGTAGCATCGTGTGGTACAGTACCGGGCGATGCTCCATCAGATAGGCCCGGCGCATCCGTCCGTATCGGCCCAGCGGTTTCGGCGGCTGGTTCAGGGTCAGGTTCGGGAGCTGATAGTCCCCGATGGTCGAGTAGCTTGTGCTCCTGCTGTTCATAGTGGCTCCTTTCAAGATTCTGACGGCGGGTGTGGGTCTTGACGGTGCGCTCGATCTGCCGCAGCACCTCCCGGCTCATGTCGCTGACCGCCGCACCCAGCGCAAAGACGGCATCCGGGGTGGAGAAGTCGCAGATGGCGTGGAAATCCGCCTGGTCAAACCAGCCTGCGGGCTGGCAGCCGCAGCGTTCCAGCAGCGTATAGGTGACGCTGATGGCGGCGGCGGACTTGAACTGCATCTCTGCCCCGGTTTCATCATACTCCATCAGCAGCGAACCGTCCAGGATGGCACGGATGTCCTGCCCGTTGTTGTCCCAGTAGCTGTCCACCAACCGGCCGGAAAGGCTGGCCAGCAGCTGGGGGAAGGCGCTTTCGGGCAGGTCATACTGCCGGGCAAGCATCTCGGTCACAGCGGGGAGCAGCGGCTCGGTCACCTGCCACAGCTCCGGCTCACGGGAGTTGCGCCTCACCCCGGTGTCGGATACATCAAAGACGTAGCGCAGCCGGGGGAAACCGCTGCTTTCGTCCAGCAGGGCGATGCCCTTGGCCCCCCGGCGCACATAGCGGTTCATCCGGTCGTTCCAGATGTCATAGGCAGCGCAGGCGATGGCATCCGGCCGCTGGGCGTAGATCATCAGCTGGTCCGAAAATGGGTACTTGTACAGCCGGGATGCGGTGGTCAAAAACTCGGTCCAGGCTTCCCAGTGCCGGGTCAGTCCGCTGGCCGTGCGCTGGGCCAGGGCGTAATATTCTTCGGTTTTGCTTGGCAAGGGCGGGCCTCCTTAGATAAAGTCCGGGTACAGTTCCAGTGCCTCAAACTCCGCATCGGTCATTCCGGCCAGCTTGTCCAGGGTGCTGTCTGTCAAATCCCGCAGCTCCATCTCCGACAGAGTAAGGTAGGTGCGCATCTCGGTCAGGCTCTCCATCAGCCGCTCCCGGCTGCCGGTGTTGTAGAGGGCCATCAGTTTCAGTTCTTCGTATTCAAAGTTCAGGCTCATTTTTTGTTTTCCTCCCTTGTGTGGGTGTGGGTTTTGCTGTCGTATTCGCCAGCCCCGCCAGCTTTTCCAGTGTCGAAGGGGCTTGGTCCAGCCCCAGTTCTTCGGCATCGGTGGCTCTGTCCATGACGGCATCGTAGTCCTGCAGTAGCCGCCGCCCCTTTTCCATGTGGTGTGCTTCCAGGATCTGTTCACGGGCTTCCTGAATGGTCAGCTCCGGCGCATCCAGCTGACCGCCGTCTATTGCAGAAAAATCACTGTGGTAGAGGGTGTAGTCCCAGCCATCCTCACAGGACTGGAGGGCGATATACCCTTTGCCGCCCAGCGCCCATGCGCCCTGTTCGTCCTGTGTTTGAATTTCTGGATAGAAGTCTGCATGGTTTTTTTCCATGACCTCTGCAAACTGGCAGATGTGATACACATTGCCCAGGCCGCCCAGATCAAAGTGGTATTCGTCCAGGTGCGCCACCCGTGCCGTATAGCTGCGGCCATCCGGGTGATCTACCTGGATCACGCCGCCATCCGGGATGCGGTGGAGGTCGTCGTAGTGGCTGTTGATAAGCCGAACATCGGGCGGAATGGTTTCCGGTTCCCAGATGCGCCGTCTGCGGATGCCGGAAGCCGGAATGCTCTCAAGCACAGCTAGGCTTTCTTCCTGGATGACCTTGCGGGGATCATCGGACAGTGCAAAGAGATACCAGTTCCGGGCAGCGGGGATCGCATTTCGTCCATCCGGCGGCAGGTTCTTTTCGGAGATCTGACCGTTTTCCAGTGCTTCTCCTGTCACCTTGTTGTAGGTGGCAAAGCCGACCCCTGCGCTGTTTTCTTGCAAATGCAGATACGTTTCACCGTTCAGCAGATAGACCGCTTCATTTTTTTGCTCCATCAGCAGCCCTCCTCAAATTCCAGAGTAAACTTGCTGCGGCCATCGCACTTGGTAGACAGCAGCACCGTGGCATTGCAGGTCTTGCCCTTGGCACTGCGGCAGTCTTTCAGCCGCACCCGGCCATTCCGCAGCAGCTTGTCCGCCGCATGAGAATCCAGCCGCTTGCCTAGACGTTTGAAGAATGCGTTGTCCTTCCACAGCACAAAACGACACTCGTGGTTCTCACAGAACCAGCCCTTTTCCCGCTCGACCACATTCGCACCACAGTTTGGGCAGACACCCATCACTTTGTTTTTCATAAGCGCACTCGCTCCTTTCACGGCCTCGGTGGAGTTTACCAGCGAGGAAATCATATCTTTGACTTCGGTCATAAATTCTTCCGACTCCATCAAACTGCAAGCGGCTGACCGGATAGGCATGAAAAAAGCCGGGAAGCGTTGATGCCAACCATCCAAAGCTCTTTCAGGATGCCGAACTGCTTCTTGGTGGATGGAGACACAAGATCCTGCCACTTCTGCGGCAGGATGGGCAGGTCGGCAATGCTCCACTTGACGAACTTTTCGTCGTAATGCCCGATGCGCCAGCTGACAAGATAGCCGTTGCTTTCCAGATGACTGTCTTTTCGATTGCTCGCACCAAGGACTTTTCTGTTATAACAAGTTGATAGGACAATGAGCATCCCTCCTAAAGTTCAAAATCTATGTAATCGCAACAAATGCCAGTTGACTTTTGGAAAGGTTGAACATATACTATATACAGTGATCGTGCTGTGGATACTTGCGAGGCCCACAGCCTAGAAGGAGGTTCCTAGCAATAGGAGCCTCCTTTCTTTATGGAGTGCTTTATGAGGACGGAAAAATGCCGAAGCCGTTTTTGACGTATGAACAGCAGCTTGTCAAGCTGCGAGATGAAAAACACATTGTAATTGCAGACGAAGCTGGAACTCTTTGTAAACTGCAACAGGTTGGCTATTATTCGCTTGTCAGTGGGTACAAGCATCTTTTTCGCCTTCCTGCGCAAAAGATTTACAAGGATGGAACGGCTTTTGAAGAACTTGTGTCTTTGTATGAGTTTGACGAAGCCCTGCGAGAGTTGTTTCTTCATTATCTTCTGCACATTGAGCGACACGTCCGTTCTTTGCTTTCCTATTATTTTACGGAGAAATACGGAGAAGCACAAAGCGCATATCTTTTGAAAACGAACTATAACTACGTGCGGAAACATCAACAGGGCATTGACCGATTGGTGCATGAACTGCAAAAGCTGACTCTGACAACGCAGCACTCCTACATAGCATACCAGCAAAACACCTATCACAATGTTCCGCTTTGGGTTCTTGTGAATGCTCTGACGTTTGGCACGCTCTCCAAGATGTACTTTTTCTTTCCGTTCGACTTGCAGAGCAAGGTGAGCAAAAATTTCGCTCATGTGAATGAAAAACAGTTGGGTCAGTTCCTTGCAGTTATGACCAAGTTCCGGAATGTTTGTGCGCACAATGAACGGCTTTTTTCTTATCGCTCCAAGGATGAGATTCCTGATATGGAACTTCATGCTAAACTCGGCATTCCAAAAGGACGTGGTCTATATCAATGTGGTAAAAACGACTTGTTCGCTGTTGTGATCGCTTTCCGATACCTTTTGCCGAAGCAGGAATTTCTGGTATTTAAGCGGGCATTGACCACACAGATTGACAACTTTCTGAAATCCACCACGCATATTTCAGAAGAAGAACTGCTCCATGCAATGGGTTTCCCTGCAAATTGGAAGAAAATCAGCCTTTATCGAATTTAACTATGTACGGCGGCAAACGCCGCCTGGAAGGTCAGAAGTCCTCCCGGTCCTCCGTCTCCTCCTCCAAAGGGATCTCAAAATCGCCCTTGTCCTCGGTGTAATCCGCATCGGGGTCAAGGGCTTCTTTTTCGGCCTGCTGCCGGGCTTTCTGCTGGGTGTAGAGGTGAAATCCGCCGCCGCAGGCCAGGCCGATCACAGCCAGAATGCCCAGAAAGGCAGCGGCGAACGTCGGGAGCGGGTTCTCCTTCGGTTTGTCCGCTTTGGCGGCTTCCTCAGCGGCCTTGCGGGCGTCTTCCTCGGCTTTCAGCCGGTCCCGCTCGGCCTGGGCGGCAGCTTCTTTTTCGGCGTTGTAGGCGCTGGCCTGTTCTTCCTCCATCAGGGCCAGCAGGTCGGCTTCATCCACCAGGTTCATGAAATGCACGGTCTGCGCCCCTTTGCTGTTCCGGTCGATCACCAGGTAAAAGGTTGCCCCCGACTTGCTGACAAGGGTGATGAACTGCTGGCCGCTGCCGTCCGAATAGCGGGTGTGGTAGTCGTCCACCAGGGTCAGGTTGCCCTCCGGGGTCAGAGGGCCGGTTTCTTCCTCCAAAACCATCACCGGGGGTTCGGTTTCCTCGGGCTGGGGGATATTCTCGCCCCCATAAGCAAAGGCGGGGAACGCCATACCGATGCACAGCACGGCCGACAGGATCTGTGCGCAAACTTTCTTACCCTTCATCCAGGCCCTCCTTTTCAAACGTCGCCTTGACTGCTTCCAACAGGGCAGGGTTCGGCGGCAAATCGGCGGCCTGCCGCAGCAGGGCAGCCAGCTGCTCCGGGGTGAGGTTGGCGCTGCGCACCATCTCGCTGACCTCCACCTTTTCGGCCTCTGCGATGCGGCGTTCCAGCAGCTCGATGCGGTTGTTCAGCTGGATGCGCCGGTCCTTGGCTTTGGCCAGGTCGGCCCGCAGCTTCTCGAGTTTTTCGCTCATGAGATCCCTCCGTTTCATTTTGAAAGCCGTCCAAACCCGGCCAGATGATTCTGCCAGTAGGACGAGTGGATGTTTGCATACTTGATGGGGTCTCCGGCGCTGACCATCATGCCATTGCCGAGGTAGATCCCCACATGGCTTTTCCCGGGAGTATCATAGGTCCCCTCAAAGAAAACCAGGTCACCGGGCTTCGCTTCCGCTTCGCGGATATGCTGGCTTTTTTGCCATAGCCCTTCGGCGGTGGTACGTCCCACGTTGTAGCCGTTCTGGTTGTAGACCCAGCAGACATAGCCGGAACAATCGAACCCGGTCTTCGGTGTGGAGCCGCCCCAGACATAGGGGGTGCCCACATACTTTTGGGCTTCCTTGTAGATGGCGGCAAATTCGCTGTCGGTCAGGGCTTCTGCCGGCACCTGATAGTCGATGCCCGCTTCCCCGGAGCTATCCGAACCACCCGGCGGCAACCCGCCATTGAACAGGTAGGGCCTGCCGCCCAAGGTGTCCTGAAAGATCTTGTACCGCTTCCATTGGTCCTCGTTCAGCTCGCCCCGGATGACCGTTTCCAGCCCCTTGTTTTCCAGCTTTGTGTGGAAGATGCGGTACTCGTAGGGGATCTGCACCGGGTAGGGGATCAGAGTGATGGGGTCCACCATCCAGATGGTCTTGTACCGGATCTGCAGCTCCACCCATGTGGTCCGCTTGTACTGCTTTTTGAAAATCTCCTGCAGCTTTGCCTGTACTTCCGACCGGGTATAATCATCATACAGGGTGGTCAAAAAAGAGGTCAGCTGCCAGGGGTCGTGCTGGATGGGGTCCAGATGGTACTGGTATTCGTGGTATCCGGGGTTGTCCAGGGGCGTGCGGGCGATCTTCTGCTGCAATTTCCGTTCCAGCTCTTTGTAGTCCTGCTCTGCGCCCCGGATGTCCTCGTCCTCAGCGGTGTAGAACACCTGCCCGGATACCTGGGTCCCGCCGGAAAAAAGTACCCCGCAGGAGGAAAAGCCGGATAACAGCAAAAGCAGCAATACCGCCAGCACCCCCAGAGCTACAAACAGGTGGGCGTTGCTTTTTATCAGGGCGGTACTCCCTTGCGCAGCGCTGGCCGTTAGAGTTTTGACCTTCTCCGCCACTCCGGCGGACTGCACGGCCCTGGCCGTCTGTTTCCCGGCTTGGGCGGCTCGTGCCTGGTGCTGGTTCCTCCTGCGCTGTTTTGTCCGGGAGAGGGGATGGGAGCCGGTGTCGTGCTGCGGTGGTTCTTCCCCTGCGTTCCTTTCCGGACGTTGCACGGGCTTTTGCAGTTTCTTCTGCTTTTTCAGCTTTTGCGCATAGCGGCTTTTGCCAAGAGCGGGGAGACGCTCGGCTGTTTTGCTCCCTTCGTTCAGCGCCTGTACCCCGACATTGTCCTCCTCGTACCGGTCCGCTTCTTGATGGACGACCGCCTGGGCCAGGGCGGCGGCGTACATCTCCCGCTTCTGCGCCTTGCTCAGATGCTGCGATTCCTCCACGGTCAGGTCGGCTTTGCCGAACCGCAGATGCTGCGCTTTTTCGGCGGCTTTGTCTGTGTCCAGTTTCAGCTTTTTCTTTTTGGGGACTGCCTGTTCTGCCATGGACTTTTTCGGCGGGGAACGGGTCTTTTTTACAGACGTTTCCTCTTTGAATTTCAGCTTCTGGTCACTCATTTCTGCCCGCCTTCCGATACTTCACCCAGCTTCGTGGTCATGATGCGGTAGAGTTCCAGCTCCTGGGGGAAGCGGTCCACAAAGGGCAGAATCACATTCCCAAAAAACAAAAGCCCCTCGCCCTCGCCGGAGTGGGTGACGTAGGAGAGCTGGTGGGGCGAGATGTTCAGCTGCTTTGCAAGGATCTGCCGGTCTCCGGCGGCCTGGTTCAGCATATACACGAAGTCGGAGTTCTCAAAGATGTTCTCCACCTCCCGGGAGGAAAGCAGGTCTTTCACGTTCTGGGTCAACCCGGTAGGGATGCCGCCCCACTTGCGGAACCGCTTCCAGATCTCCACCGAGTAAGCGGCGGTCTGCTCCTCCTTCAGAAGCAGGTGGAATTCGTCCACATAATACCGGGTGGAACGGCCTGCACTGCGGTTGGCCGTTACCCGGCCCCAGACCTGGTCCTGCACCACCAGCATCCCGATCTTTTTCATCTGCTTGCCCAGCTCCTTGATGTCGTAGCAGACGATGCGGTTGTTCACATCCACGTTGGTGCGGTGGTTGAACAGATTCAGACTGCCTTTCACATAGATCTCCAGGGCGGTGGCAACGTGATGGGCCTCTTTTTCTTCCTGCTGGAGCAGGGCCTCGTACAAGTCCTCCAACAGGGGCATATTTTCCGGGCGGGGGTCTGCAAAATAGCGGCGGTAGATCAGATGCACACATCGGTCGATGACCGTCTTTTCCACGGGCAGCAAGCCCTCCTTGCCGCCCACCACCAGCTCACACAGAGAGAGGATAAAGTCGGCTTTCAGAGCCAGGGGATTCTCTTCCTCGCTGTAATTGCTGTTGATGTCCATCGGGTTTATGAACTGGGTGCTGTTGGGGCTGATCTTGATGACCTGGCCTTTCAGCCGCTGCACCAGCGGCGCATACTCGGCCTCAGGGTCGCAGATGATGATATCATCCGCTGTTACAAGAAAGGCGTTGGTGATCTCCCGTTTTGCACTAAAAGATTTGCCGGAACCAGGGGTGCCGAGGATCAGCCCGTTAGGATTTTTGAGCTTTTTACGGTCTACCATGATCAGGTTTTGGGAGAGGGAATTCAGACCATAGTACAGGCTTTCTTTTCCGGACTGGTACAGCTCCTGGGTGGTAAAGGGGATGAAGATCGCCGTGCTGCTGGTGGTCAGACCACGCTGGATCTCGATCTGGTTGTCTGCCAGCGGCAGGCTGGACATCAGACCCTGTTCCTGCTGGTAGTCCAGCCGGCAGAGGCTGCAGTTGTGCTTCTGGGCAATGGAGCTGGCCTGGAACACATTGTTCTCCAGCTCCTGCTCGGTGCGTCCGGTGTTCAGTACCAGAAAGGTGACCAGGAACATCCGCTCGTTCTGGCTCTGCAACTCCTTCAAAAGGGCCTTTGCGTCCCGGCCATAGGTGGCAAGGTCTGAGGGGAGGATATCCATGTCGTATCCGGCCCGGATGGCCTTTTTCTGTTCCTCGATCTTGCTGCGGTCCAGTTCCGTGATCGTGCGCTTGACCGTCTTGATGGCTTTGTTCTGGTCCACCGACTGGATGTGCATGGTGACGATCTGGCTGGAATCCATGTCCAGAAGATCCTTCAGCAGCTGGTCGCTCAGGTCGGATGCCGTGATGGACAAAAAGCTGACCGCACCAAAGATGCCCCCCATCTGAAAGGTGCGGCTGGTCTTGAAGGCAAAGGCCGTGGGCGCAATGGCGTCCTTTACGGTCAGGCCGCTGGGGGCAAGGTCTTTCCAGTCAAAGCAGAACCGGCTGGGGCCGTCCATGTGGAACATATCGTGCATCAGCTTGAGCCGCTGTGCCCCATTCAGGGGCTGAGCCAGCACACCCAGCCGGTGGAAGTTGTTGAGCAGGTCGTTCTGGATATGCTCCAGCCGGGGCTTTACCTGGCGCATACTGTCCCCCTGGATGCCAAAGGTGAGGAATTTGGTCTTGGTCAAACCATTGTTGCCTTTGGCCAGCTGCTGGCGCAGCATCTGGCTGTACTCAGCCCGGACATCGTCAAAGCCGTCCCGCTGAAAGGGGATGCAGATGCTCCGCTCAAAGCTTTCGGTGTCGGTGGACAGATCCATGAAGGACAGCTCAAAGCGGATGCTGCTGTCAAAGAAATTCAAAAAGCTGCACCATTCCTCAAAGATAGCGGTCTTGTCCTCCTGCTGGGCCAGCTGATAGTTGATGTCCTGGAACTGGATGGTGCGGGTGTAGTACCCGGAGCGGACCCGGCAAGTGCCGTCCTCAAACATCCGCTGGAACGGGATGGACTGCTGCGCCGTGCGGGGGACAGCCGGTTTTACTTTTTTCCTGCGTGTCGGCGCAGACGGCGGTTCGATGTTCTTATCGCTCTTTTTCCGAAACAGGATCAAGGGCCACGCCTCCTTTCATGAGCAGCGCATAGGTGTTATTGGTCCGGTAGGGCCGGATCTTCGGGCGAAAAAACTGCGCCCGGAAATAGTGGGCCAGCAGCTTTTCCAGCGGCTGGCCGTTTTGCTCGTATAAGGCCAGGAAGAACAGCGGCAGCATCACCGCCATCATGCCCAACCGGCTGTCGGAGAGGGTGGGTGGCGTCCCGCCGCCATAAAACCGGAGCAAATAAAAAAGCGGCACTCCGATGAGCACCGCTGCGCCAAAGCAGACAAGCTGCCGTTTGGTCAGGTTGAAGAATACTTTGGACTTGACCCGGGTCAGGTCCCGGGGGACCGAGATATAGGCGGCCAAAGGATCGCCCTCCTTTCAATGTGCGTTCAGGATGCTGCGGGCCACGGCACTGGTCTTGAACAGGGTAAAGCACAGCAGCACCGTGTACCCCACGATGCTCCAGATGGAGCCGATGGCATCCCCAGAGATCGCTACGTTCTGGATCAGCACCGCATAGATGGCTACACAGATCAGGATCAGAAACCCCTGGAGCCCCAGGGCCAGCAGGCTGCGCAGGTAGTTTTGGCCGATCTGGCTCTGCTCCCGGCTGCCAAAGGTGGACATGGGCACCGGCGCCAGGCTGACGGCCATATAGATCTCCACCATTCTGCCGTATACAATGACGAAGATCACGATGGACAGGATGCGCATGGTGATGCCGATGAAGAAGCTCTGCAAAAACAGGCCGAACAGCGGCCCGACCTCCATGTTCATCATACTGACTTCCAGCATCGAGAGACCCACGTCGTTTACATGGGTGTTGCCTGCAATGATGCCGCTGGACTCTGCAACAATGTGCTGTGCCAGGTCGAACACGGCCATTACGATGTCAAAGGTGTTGCTGACCAGCCAGACCGATGCAGCGGTCTTGAAGATCCAGCGCATGATCAGGGCAGGCTCAAACTGCGCCAGATTGTTGTGCTCGGTGATCATCTGCACCAGTTCATAGCAGGCCACCAGAGTCAAAAACACCCCGGCAATGGGCAGGATGACGTTGTTGGACAGCGCCTCGATCATTGCAAAGACCCGAGGCTCGAAGCTGGAGGGCCGGGTCCCGACCTGCTGGGCGATGTCCCCGACCTGCTGATTGACGGCGTCGAACAGGCCGGAGAGGTTGTTCATGATCCCAGCAGTCAGGATGCCCTTGATCCACTCTGCGATCGCTTTGAGTACGGTTTCCAAAGGGTGACACCTCCCCTCAGAAGAAATGGTTGAGCAGGGTTTTCAGCAGGTTGAGTACAAAAATGATGTGGGTGAGAAGTTCCATGGTTTGACCTTCCTTTCTTTGAAGAGGGGGAGCAAAATAAACGCCCCCCATGACAAGAGCAGCGCTTTGCTTAGGGGAGCGGTATGGAATGAAGGACCTCATTTTCATCTATCATTTTTTGAAATTTTGATTGATGAATGATAGATGAAATGATAGGATTAAAGAAAGAATACAGGGAGGATGAATCTATGCGAAACAAGAAACCGCCCTTTGAGATTACAGAAGCAGCGCTGTCCGATGTTATGGCAATTGGCGAACTGGTCGGAAAAATCAGCTCTACACCGCAGCTTTCTTCCAGTTCCATCCTTCGCCGAGAAAATCGAATCCTTTCTACGGAAAAATTCCTATATTCAAAATTCAGATGTCCAACAGCTATTGGATGTTTCCCCCGCAACCGCAAGCCGGCTTCTTGCCGCATTGACGAAAGAGGGAAAACTGATGCAAATCCGAAATGGACGCTATTGGACTTATAAACTGCCTGATTATCGCAAGTCAAGAAATTAGCGCAACATTCAAACGGCTTATTTGCGATATGCAATGCAACGCTGTTGCTGTTGCGTTAAAAAGTTGAATTGCTATAAATATGTAAGGGCGGCAATCGCCGCCCATAGTCTTTAGCCGAACAGGCCGCTCAGCAGGGGGATCAGGGTGACGCCCACCAGTGCAACGCCGCCGCCTGCCATGAGCTGCTTCATACCCTGGCTTTTTACTGATGTGCGATAAAGAAGTAATAGAAGTGTAAAAAATTTTGCCGTTCC
>OBYG01001190.1_pt1 | contig 12080 bp, 18 predicted proteins | sample 1538201 | NCBI WGS metagenome assembly OBYG01 (sample SAMEA2580177, study PRJEB22360) | human gut metagenome | biome: human gut; feature: human-associated habitat; material: faeces | place: Denmark | collected 2008/2010 | reverse complement strand
TGTATCGCCGGGGAATCCGGATCAGGCAAGACAACAGCGATGCGGAATCTAGATCCAAAGACAACGCTTTATATTGATTGTGATAAAAAAGGGTTGTCGTGGAAAGGGTGGAGGGAGCAGTACAATGCTGAAAATCAGAATTACATCAAAACAGATTTTACGCAGGTCGTTCAGCAGACGCTCCAGAAGATCGATAAGGTGGAGAAATGGAAGCACATTAAAGTGGTTGTTATAGACACGATCAATGGTCTTATGGTTTCCGACGAGATGCGCCGGAGCAAAGAAAAAGGATATGACAAGTGGGTCGATCTGGCAGCATGTGTTTGGGATCTTGTAAATGAAGCGTATGAGTACCGGGATGACTTAACGATTATTTTCACAGCGCATACGCAGACAGACCATGATGAAAACGGGTACATGTTCACCCGGATCAAGACTTCCGGGAAGAAGCTGGATAAGATCGTTCTGGAAAGTAAGTTCACGACAGTTCTTTTGAGTAAATGCGTGGACGGACATTATAAATTTGAGACAAGAGCAAATAACAGCACGGCAAAGAGCCCAATGGGGGCATTTGAAGCGTTTGAGATTGACAATGATATTGTAGAAGTAATAAAAGCACTGGAGGAATTTTAACATGCGAAAACCGAATAATTATGAAAACACACAGGCGCAGGGGGAATTTATCCCTGTGGAGCTTGGAGGTCACTATCTTATCATCAAAGAAGTTTTAGAAATGCAGTCCAAAACAGGAAAAGAAATGATCAAGATTTCTTTCGACTTTGCAACCGCGGATAAGCAGGCTGGATACTTTATGGAGTCTTTCAAAAATGATATCCGACCAGAAAAGAAGTGGCCAAATCAGGCGACACAATACATTTTGACAGAGGATCAGGATGGAAATTGCAGCCGGTCATTCAAGACATTTCTTACATGCGTAGAGCATTCCAACACTGGTTTTGAAACGCAATGGGGAGATGATTTTGGAGAACAATTTAAGAATAAACTTGTAGGTGGAGTCTTCGGACCTCAAATGGACTACTACGATGGAAAGGAACGCGAAAAAAGAGTTCTCCGGTGGTTCGTATCCAATGACAAAGTGAAAGAAGCACAGGTTCCAGATATGTCGGAGACACAGGCGTATAAAAACCATATCGCGGGCTATCACCAGGGATCTACTCCGGCGGGCGATGGATTTATGAATATTCCGGATGGAGTCGATGAAGAACTTCCATTTAATTAGGTGATGGATATGGATATACAGGTTGATTCAAGGGAAAAGGCGAGGGCGATCCGGAAGATTATCAAGACATTTGATGAAAATGGAGTCAAGCATTTTTCAAGTAAATTACTGGTCGGGGATTACATGAGTTTGGATAATCCCCGGCTCATCATTGACAGAAAACAGAATCTGCAAGAACTTTGCGGAAACGTCTGTCAGCAGCATGAAAGATTCAAACGGGAATTGATCAAGGCGATGGATGCCGGGATACAGCTTGTGATTCTGGTGGAGCACGGTCCAGATATCCAAAGTCTGGAGGATGTGTATTTCTGGCAAAATCCAAGAAAGCATGAAGTGCGCTGGCGGATCGTGAATGGAAAGCGGGAAAAATATGTAGTATCTGCGAAAGCGGTTGATGGAAAACAATTATACAAATCACTTTGCACGATACGGGATCGATATAACGTCCGGTTTGAATTTTGCGAGAAGAGAGAGACTGGAAAACGAATTATAGAAATCCTGGAAAGGAAGTGATGAGGAAGTGGGGAGACGAGCAAAGACAGGGCTCGATTACTTTCCGAAAGATGTAAATTTCTACGACGATTTTAAGATCATGGAGCTGCTGGGCGAATATGGACCTAACGGGATAGTGATTTATGAAGTTACTTTGTGCATTATCTACGGAAACGGGTATTACATAGAGTGTCCAGACATGGATCAGCTTGCTGCCAGAATCATCAGGACAATCGGCAACAGGTGGGTAAGGAAAAAAGACTTTGTGTTACAAGTGGTTCGCTTCTGTGCGGATATAGGGTTATTCGATAAAACCCTCCTAGACCAGAATGTTATCACCTCTGTTGGAATCCAGCGACGCTACAGCGAAGTGACTGTGAGGAACAAGGTCAATAAAGAAAAGTATTGGTTGCTGAAAGAAAGCGGACAACCTTTATTAAATGCACCCAAAAAGCGGATTTCTGCAACAGAAAAAGCGATTTCTGTAACAGAAAAGACGATAAATGACGTTGAAATGCAACAAATAAAAGAAAAGGAAAGTAAAGAAAAGAATAGAAAGGCTGCCGCCTGTACTTCAGAAGATGATGAGGATGATGGAATGGATCCGATGGAGGCGATGCGAATATGGAACGAGCAAGAGAAAAAAAGATTAGAGAAATAGAATTTGAAATCCGTATTTGGAGAGAAAATCAGGCAAAGCACCCGTATGATGAAGCGTTTTTCCATTATTCGCAGCGGCTCATAGATCAGCTGGAAGATCAACTGGACAAGATATCGAGATTGGAGAATTGGGATGAGTATTTATCAGTTTAATTCAGACGATGCTTTTGCCTTTGCAAGAGAACAGGGAATCAAAACAAGAATAAAGGGTGAAGAACTGAATCTGTATGACTGTCCGTATTGTCATGGAGCAGGACATGGGGATAAATATACTTTTTCCATCAATCTCCATACCGGTCAATTTAAGTGTCTGCGTGCTTCCTGTGGGGTTACCGGGAACATGATTACTCTCTCCAGAGACTTTGATTTTTCGCTTGGAAGTGAAGTGGATGAGTATTACCGTCCGCGGAGACAGTTCCGGAAGTTTAAACAAAGCGAAACGCCAATTATTCCGAAAGAATCGGCAATTGCATATCTGGAAAGCAGAGGAATATCGGAAGAGGTTGCGAAAAAGTATGAGATTACAATACAGAGAGAGCATGAAAATGTGCTGGTTTTCCCATTTTATGATGAAAAGGGACGGTTGCAGTTTGTAAAATATCGAAAGACGGATTTTGACAAGAGCAAAGACAGGAATAAGGAATGGTGTGAAGCAAACTGTAAGCCGATACTTTTCGGGATGAAGCAGTGCAATGAAACTTTTGATAGATTGATCATAACAGAGGGACAATTGGACAGCTTAAGTGTTGCGACTGCCGGTATTGAGAATGCAGTATCTGTTCCAACCGGAGCGAAAGGGTTCACTTGGGTACCATATTGCTATAGCTGGGTAGCAAAATTCGAAGAGATTGTTGTATTTGGAGATTGTGAGAAAGAACAGATAACGCTTTTGGCAGATGTAGCGCGCAGGTTTCCATGCATGATCAAACATGTACGAATTGAGGATTACAAAGGATGCAAAGATGCGAATGAGATCCTGCAGAAGCATGGCGCCGATGCAGTAAAGGCTGCGGTTGAAAATGCAATTCCGGTTCCAGTGAACCGAGTACTTCCACTGGCAAGCGTAGAAAACGTAAATATCTACGAATTGCCGAAGCTGAAAACAGGAATAAGTGAACTTGATCGGACGCTGTACGGCGGTCTTCCATTTGGAATGGTCTGTATCATTGCCGGTAAGCGTGGAGATGGAAAGTCTACTTTAGGAAGCCAGATTGTAGCATACGCGTTGGAGCAGGGATATAAGACATTTTCTTATTCAGGTGAGCTGCCGAATTATCTGTACAAGAGTTGGTTTGATTTTCAGATTGCCGGAAGACATCATATTATCGAGAACCACACAGAGTTCGGGACGGTGAATCGATTTATCACAAAAGCCAATCAAGAACTTATAAACGCATGGTATATGGAACAGGCGTACATATATGACAATCGGATCATAGAGAATGATGAACGGGAGGATCTGCTGAATAGTATTGAACGAGCTATACAGCAATATGGGATCAAGGTGGTTCTTATCGACAACTTAATGACAGCCATGTATATCGATGAACAAAAGGGCAGTGATAAATATGACCAACAGGGGATATTTGTTCGGAATCTCACGAAACTGGCGATCAAATATGATTGCTTGATTTTACTGGTTGCACATCAGCGGAAAAATAGTTTTACCACGGATGCGAATGACGAGATCAGTGGTTCAGGAGATATCACGAACCTTGCCGGAATTACTTTGAGTTATAACCGCGGGAGTAAGGAAGAGATTGAAAAAGGGTACCTTGTTGAATCGCAGAGAAAATTGATTATCGCGAAGAATCGACTGTTTGGAAAGATAAATCTCAGCGGAATCGTTCTTGATTATGACGAGCGGTCAAAGAGGATATTTGGAGATGGAGACAGTCTTGACTATGAATTTGGATGGAATGTAGATGAGAATGGGTTTATGAATGTGGATCATGCTCCGGTTCCATTTTGAGGAGAGGTGAAACGGTGGATAAAAAAATAAAAGACCACTATGTGGGCAGCATATAAGAAATATCTTGAAGATGGTCACGTGCGGCATATCAATAGTGCAGCGTTTGACTTGGAGAAAAAGTATCAGAATGATAAAGCGGTGTTGCAGTTCATTTGGTTTCAGAAATCATCTTGGGCAGCCCCGGTTGAACAGATAAAGGAGTGGTCGTCGTGAAAAAAGAATCGAGGAAAAAGGCAAAAGCAGAGGACGTGAAGATCTGCGGTTTGTGCGGGCAGATGATCATCGGGGATTATGAGATGATAAAAACAAGGAGACGGGCAACGATGTGTTTTTGCAAAGGGATGCGATGCAGGGAGGCAGGCAGCTATGAAAAACGTGATTAGGAGTATCCGGAAAGGATCTGCGCAGTGGAATGAAGAGGACAGGCTTAAGATTGCGACGTTGTTATTAAAAGCCGGTTACTCTGTCCGGATCGGGAGACAGCAGACAGAGAGTTCCGGAAGTAAGAAACAGATGGAGTATACGGTGGAATACTGGGAGGAAGAGAAGTGAGCTGGATAGATAAAGCACACAGGCGCAACAAAGTAGCGAGGGATGTGGAAAAGGTCCTGAAAGATAAGCGGTTCATTGAAGCCAGTAACCGGAGAGAGGAACAGGCAGTGCTTCAGTCCATGTGCTGGATGGCGTTTATCGGATGCGAGTATCTGGAAATGCAGCACAGATACAAGAAGAACGGAATGGAGAAGTTCTTGAAATTCCTGAAAGGTCGCATGGAGGAGATCGGTGATGACGAACAGTATTTCAAGGATGTCATAGAGTATTACAAAAGCACTTATGATCTGGATGTTGCAGCGATCATGGGTGTGAAGATCGGATAGGAAACGGAGGAATGGCATGGAAATTGCAGAGAAGATAAAGATTATCGCCGAGCATTACGGATATGAAGCGCAGAGCCGGCAGTGCATTGAAGAGATGGCGGAACTGATGCAGGCGATTAATAAGCTGTGGCGATCTATTGGACATGGGCAGTTGACGGAAAAGAGCTTTAAGGAATGTCTGGAGAATCTGACAGAAGAAATGGCGGATGTTCAGATCATGCTGTGGCAGATCGAATATTTGCTATCAGCGGAAAATATGATCGAGGAAATGATCGAAAAGAAATTGAACAGGCAGTTAAAAAGAATCGAGGAAGAATAGTGATAACAGGGATTCTGATATTGGCAGCGTTCCTGATCGGGTATCTGGTCGGGTATTGCTGCGGAAAGGATGGATGAAAATGGGAAGATTAACCGAACAGGACGAACAAGGAAACTGGTGCGGACAGAGATTGGATTGGAGTGAGTGATGAAAAGAGGAAAGTTAGAACTCAAGGATTCCGATACTTTACAAGACATTTATAATAAGCTGACAATTGACGGGTATCTGAAAGAGCCGTTGACCGTGGACGAGCAAGTGCTGATTTACGGTGTATCAAAATGGATTAGAGAGAATGTGGAGGTGGAGTGATGAAAATTGTAATAACTTGGCTGCATAAGGATGGGAAGTGTAGAAGTTGGACTAATGCGACACCATGTGAACATACTCTTATGTGTTTGACGGCTTATGTTGACGCAATAAAAAGGTTGGCGGGATGGTGGAATATGACACCAGTAGAGGTGACAGAAAAGATAGACAGCATTATTAAACGGGCAAAGGAGGGATGTGAATGAATGTACTAGAGAAGATTTTGGAAGAGATGCTTAACTATGAAAGAGTAGTAAAAACAGATGAGGATTTAGAATGGAATAGAGCGATGTATAGATGTTCTGAAATCATCCGTTCCCATATGGTAGAAAAAGAAAAAGTATCAAGTGCAGAAATAATCTCACGAAATATTGATGGAAAGCCATATTACGAAATTAAATACAAAAAAGTAGGAGAAGATTACTATACAGTCGGATATAGCTCATATAAGTTAGATTACGTTGTGAATTGGCTGAATGAATGCTTTGAGTTTTGCGGCGAGGCTAAAGTAAGTGTTATTGATGGTAAGGACACGAATGTCCCTAGCAATGAAGGTTAGATTCCAGTGGAAGAGCGGTTGCCGGAAGACGAAAGGATGGTCTTAGTAACGTGCCAAACAAAAAAAGGAATTAGGAGTACAAACAGGGCATATTATGACGGCACATTTTGGCACGGAAGCGGTTCGATGTCAAGCGTAACCGCATGGTGCCCACTTCCGGAACCGTACAAGCCTAAATAAAAAAAGCAGATAACGGGAGTCGAACCCGCCTTTCCAGCTTGGGAAGCTAGCGTTCTACCGATGAACCATATCTGCATGTAAAACATTATATCACTTTGAGTGGACAATGCAAGCGGATAAAATCAAAATTCAAAGGAGCGTGATACATTGAGAAAGACCAAAACAAACGAAGCCCAGCGCCAGAAGCAGGCAGAGAGCATCCGGAAGCGCGGGATTGAGCTGATGGCAGAGCACGATCCCTCCGCGGCGGCGAAGCGGCAGATGCGGCACAAGCCGTATCAGGTAGGGGAGCTGATCCGGGAGCAGGGAGAGCAGATGCGAAGAGAAAGCGTAGATGAGTTCGTTGCAAGAAAACACGGGACAAATGCAGTGAAAGGGGAGATTGCCGGTGGACAAGAAAAAACTAAGCCAGTTGCGACCTTTGAAAAGAGAGCTGGTGCTGATTGATAAAAGGCTGGATAAACTGTATGAGCGGCAGGAGAATGTTCCGACTGTACTGGGAAAGGTGACTGGATCCAGTAGGAATTTTCCTTACACGGAAGTCCGGACATCGGTATTGATGGACGAGCCGAAAGAAATGGATGAGATCGACAAGCAGATCCGGATCCGGGAGAAGCGCAGGGAACAGGTGGAGAAACTGATCACGGAGATTGAGCAGTTTATAGCAGAGATCCCGGACAGCAGAGACCGGCAGATATTCGAACTGATCTACATAGACGGGAAGAAGCAGAGAGAGGTTGCGGAGAAAGTGGGATATAGTCGATCTAGAATATCTCAAGTAATCAATGGATATTTGAAAGATTAACACAATTAACAAAAATCCTATGGTATAATTATTCTAGAGCAATTGGGACAAGGTTCTGATTGCAACCCTCACACAAACAGAAGACGCTCTGCACAAGTTGCAGGGCGTTTACTTGTGCATTTTTCCGATATTGCAAACATAGAACAAATGTTCTATTATAAAAATACCACCACGCAAGATGGAAAACGACACGAAATGTTGATAATTGTCAGAATTTGGTATATTATTAAAACAAAATGTGGCGTTAAAAAAGCTGGTTTGTGTGGAGGGAAATATGGGGAAAAAGAAGATTAGCTTAGTTATTTATGGTCTTAGTGTTATCAATGATAAAAATGAAAGAGTGTTTCTAAATAATCTAATTGAGGATAAAAGTCTAATGAATGTGGTTGAAGAATATATTAGACAGAATATTTCTCGATATTCAAAAGATACTTCAAAAGAAATTCTTTTTCAATTTGAAAAAGTGGATACAGAAATTATTAATAATACTGATGGACAGGAACAATATCAGGCGTTATACGGGAGAGTAAAGACAGGGGAATATGGTATAGAATCAGAATTAGTAGATGTTCAAACGGGTACAATTACTAATAAAACACAAAATCAAGCTGACATGATGCCGTTTGGATTTTGCTTGGCTATTCCTGCTGGAAGAGTCAATAGTGCAGTTCTCATTCTGCAGACGATGGGCGTGTATGGAATGAAAGTGTCGTTGCAGAAACATTTACAAAAATGTTTAACAGATCAAATGCCAGGATTACATTTATTATTGCGTTCAATTGCTCCCAAAGAATATGTTGATAGGTATTTTAAGCAAGGTATGCTAAAGAAAATAAGAATGATACGTTATGAAATTCCGGAGGATGAATCAAATAGGCTGGAGGTTAATTATGGTGTTAAGCAAACAAAAGAAGAGCGCATAATACATAAGCCGTTAGGATTTATGGAAAGAAAGAAGAAATTATTTCAGGAATGGTTTGCAGGTCAAAGAAGTTATACAGATATTGTTGAAATTGAAGGATTTGATTATGATGATTTAAAGTTGGAGTTTTCACTCGGGGAAACTAATAAAACGTTTAATTTAAGGGATATGAATAGTTTAGTAGTAAATGAAGATATTACAAAGAAAGTTCAGCAAAAAGGTGGACACCCAGTCTATGACAGTTTAAAGCCGATAATGCGAGAAACTGCAAAAGATTATTTAACTGGGATGGGATTTCTAGATTAGGTGGAATGTAGATGCAGGAATTTTTAAAAAAATTACTTGAGCCTCAAAATGTAATGTGGATTGCAGTTATTTTAGTTATTGTAATTAGTAAATTTGGTTTTGGGCTTAATTATATTTCTGTTATAGATGTTATTAGAAATCATGTAGACTGTTTTCGTAATGAAAAAGATAAGTTATTGCTAATACCAGTTATAAATTATATTGTGCTTCCATTTTTTATGGGAGCGGCTACAATGATGGTTAAAGAGATTGATAAGAATACAATAAACATTATTACCATTATTATTTCAATTTTAACCGCAATGCTATTTACATTATTGACGATGATTATTGATATGAAAGCAAAAATAAAAGAAAATCCAGTGTATTATAGTATGGAAGCAGAGATATCAAAGAAGGCACTACTTCAAACTTATTATACAGTTATGTTTGAAATTTTGATTTGCATAGTGTTATTAATATTCTGTTTTTTTAATTGCTTTACTAATGAATTTGGAAGTGTTCAAAGTTTTCTAATATATTCATTGACATATATGTTGATTATCAATTTATTGATGATAATAAAAAGGATATTTAGAATAATCGATACGGACATGAAAAAATAGTATTGTATATGTTATGAAAAAAGCGTCTTCCGTTTGGAGGGCGTTTTTTATGTGGAGCATATCATCAATGGCAGATGTGCAGGGGAGCGCCCTGTGTCCCGGTTCGATTCCGGGTGCTCCGCTTTGTGAGAAAATAAACCAGATTGGAAGGTGGTGAGATGCCAAAATGTAGAAGTGAGAATAGAGATAAAGCTTTTGAAATATTCAAAGAGCATGACGGTAAAATCACGAACAGGAAAATTGCTGAGATGCTGAATGAAAAAGAGAATACGATCAGCAATTGGAAATGTAGGGATAAATGGAATGTAGTACTACGAAAAAATGATTGTAGTACTACAATAAAACGAAAACACGGCGGTCAGCCCGGCAACAAAAACGCAGTCGGGCACGGTGCGCCGCCGAGAAATAAGAATGCAGAAAAGTTCGGTTTCTTCTCGAAGTATCTTCCGGAAGAGACCGTTTCTATTATCCAGGAGATGCCGACGGATCCGCTGGACATCCTCTGGGATCAGATCCAGATCGCCTATGCTGCCATTATCCGGGCACAGCAGATCATGTACGTCCGGGATGCAGAAGACAAGACGGTTGAAAAAGTCGAAAGAAAAGACGGCAACGTGATCGGGGAAAAGTGGGAGGTGCAGCAGGCGTGGGATAAGCAGGCGAACTTCCTAAGCGCACAGGCAAGAGCGCAAAAGGAACTTGGACAGTTGATTCACCGATACGATGAGTTATTGCACAAAAACTGGGAGCTTGCAACCGAAGAGCAGAAAACAAGGATTGAACAGATGAGGGCGAATACAGAGCGGATCCGGAATCTGTACAGTGAAGACAGCGGAGAGGATGGTGTGGTAATTGTCAACGATGCGCCGGCAAGTGAAGATCTCGGAGATCATCATTCCGAAGTATCTTCCGATATTTAACGATAAAACGATCCGGCATATTATCCTGACATCCGGGAGAGCCGGGACAAAATCCAGTTTCGCCGCGATCCGGGCGGACTATCAGATTGTATCAGATCCATACGGTTCCGTCGTCGTGCTACGTAAACATCACAATAAACTGCGGAAAACGGTGTACAAAGAAATGCTGCGAGGAATCAGTCGGCTTGGGATACCAAAACAAAAGTTTGCAATCACAAAATCTCCGATGGAGATTACTTATAAAAAGACCGGATCCACCATCTACTTTTCCGGATCAGACGGCATTGATGATACGAAAGGTATCATTGATGAGGACAAGCCGATTAAGCTAGTCATTTTGGACGAGCTGACAGAGTTTTTCGATGATGGGGAGGGAGAAGATGAGCTGCAGAACATAGAAGCCACGTTTATCCGTGGAAATGCTTCTGGCTTCCAGATGATTTATCTTTATAATCCGCCCAAAAATCCGAATGCACCGATCGTCAAATGGTGCAAGAAGATGGAAAAACGTCCGGACTGCGTCCATATCCATACCGATTACCGGGATGTACCAAAAGCGTGGCTCGGGAAAGATTTGATCGAGTCGGCTGAAATGATGCGTGAACTGGACGAAAAGCAGTATCGATGGGTATGGGGCGGGGAAAGCATTGGTGTGGATGAATTGATATACTACATGTTTTCTGACCGCCATAAGGCGAGACCTACACAGAAAAAATATTCTTTGATCGGGATCGGTGTGGATTACGGGCAGCAGAATGCGACAACCTATCAGGCGTTTGGTCTGGACATTTACCATAAGCAATTGGAGGGGATGATGGAATATTACCATTCCGGGCGGGGTTCCGGAAAGCAGCATTCTCCGTCTGAGTACGCAAAAGCTTTTATTCAGATGACGGACAGGCTGCACGAAATGTATTCCTGTAATGCGTTTTATGTATTCATCGATCCGTCAGCGAAAGGTCTTTCCGAGGAAATCAAAAGAGCATCGGCAGGCAGGACGTATGGGATCTCTCTGAAAGATGCGGAAAATACGGTTGCGCTTGGAATTGCACGGGTGCAAAAATGCCTGACATACGGTATTTTATCCGTATCTCCGGAGCAGGAAAACCTGGTGGATGAATTTGGACTGTATGAGTATGACAAAGATGCGCTGGATCGGGGCAAGGAACAGCCGGTGAAGATGAACGATCACTGTATGGATGCTTTGAGATACCTGGTCATGGGATTGTGGAATAAATTGAAATATTTTCTTCCGGTGGGAGAAAGAGAGGAGTAGGACGTGAACATCATCAAATACTTGAATAAAGCCGGATATGATACTGTGGAGTCCGGTTTTTATACGAGGATCAATACATGGAAGAGTTGGTATATCGGAAATGTAAATAAGGTGCACCGTTATCGAATGTACAACGGAAAAGAGCATGTGTCTTGTAGAAGATTGAGTCTTGGAATGGCGAAGAAGCTGTCAGAAGATATCGCAGATCTTTTGCTGAATGAGCGGGTGCAGATCACGATCCAGGATGAAGCTACAAGCGGATACGTCATGCAGGTTCTGGAAGACAATAATTTTTTTGTCATCGGGAATGATTATCAGGAGCGGAAAGCCTATACCGGGACTGTGGCGTATGTACCGTATCTGGACAAGGCGCAGGTGGATGAAGAGGGAGACATTCTTCCGGGAGAATCTGGTACGGTGAAGATCAATTATGTATCGGCAGGTAATATTTATCCCTTGTCCTGGGAAAACGGTTATATTTCCGAATGTGCATTTGTATTCCCGAAGATAATCGGGACGAAAAAATACGCACTGATCCAACTGCATGTACTGGAGCAGGGAGAATATGTGATCATGAATCATGTAGTAGAATGCACGCGAGGGGAGGGAAAGGAAGTTCCGGAAGAAGAATGGAAGAACT
>OBYG01001180.1_pt1 | contig 12163 bp, 10 predicted proteins | sample 1538201 | NCBI WGS metagenome assembly OBYG01 (sample SAMEA2580177, study PRJEB22360) | human gut metagenome | biome: human gut; feature: human-associated habitat; material: faeces | place: Denmark | collected 2008/2010 | reverse complement strand
ATGATTTCGGCGGTAAAAATCAGCCAGCTAGGTTACAGCGAACCGTTGATGATTACCCTGTTAACCAACTTTCTTACAGCTTCATCGATTGTTGGTGCGTTATCCATCGGTCTTTCCATTCCTGGATTATGGTTGTACCGCAAGCGCCCTCGCGTATAAAATTGCCTCACTTAAAGCACGCGGATGAGAGACAGCCTCCTCTCCTCCGTGTGTTACTATAAAAGTTATCTCCCTTCTCGTTCATCGTTCCATATTTGAGAAACAGTATGTCTTCCAGAGTTTTGACCCCGGACGTCGTTGGTATTGACGCCCTGGTACACGATCACCAAACCGTTCTGGCAAAAGCTGAAGGCGGTGTGGTTGCCGTATTTGCTAACAATGCCCCGGCGTTTTATGCCGTCACGCCTGCACGCCTGGCTGAACTGCTGGCGCTGGAAGAAAAACTGGCGCGTCCGGGAAGCGATGTCGCTCTGGACGATCAACTCTATCAGGAACCGCAAGCCGCTCCCGTTGCTGTACCAATGGGGAAATTTGCCATGTATCCGGACTGGCAACCCGATGCCGACTTTATCCGCCTGGCGGCGCTATGGGGCGTGGCACTAAGAGAGCCGGTGACCGCCGAAGAACTGGCGTCATTCATTGCCTACTGGCAGGCGGAAGGCAAAGTCTTTCACCATGTGCAGTGGCAACAAAAACTGGCGCGCAGCCTGCAAATCGGTCGTGCCAGCAACGGCGGACTGCCGAAACGAGATGTGAATACGGTCAGTGAACCTGACAGCCAAATTCCACCAGGATTCAGAGGGTAACGATGAAAAACGTTGGCGACCTGATGCAACGCCTGCAAAAAATGATGCCTGCCCATATCAAACCTGCGTTCAAAACGGGTGAAGAATTACTGGCCTGGCAGAAAGAACAAGGGGCGATCCGCTCCGCCGCTCTCGAACGTGAAAATCGGGCGATGAAAATGCAGCGCACCTTTAACCGCTCCGGTATTCGTCCACTGCATCAGAACTGCTCCTTTGAGAACTATCGCGTTGAGTGTGAAGGGCAAATGAATGCGTTAAGCAAAGCGCGCCAGTATGTCGAAGAGTTTGACGGCAACATCGCCAGCTTCATCTTTTCTGGTAAGCCAGGAACCGGCAAAAACCATCTGGCGGCGGCAATCTGCAACGAGCTGCTGCTACGCGGTAAATCCGTATTGATCATCACCGTGGCCGATATTATGTCGGCGATGAAAGATACCTTCAGGAATAGCGGTACCAGCGAAGAACAACTGCTTAACGATCTGAGTAACGTTGATCTGCTGGTGATCGATGAGATCGGCGTGCAGACCGAATCGAAATACGAAAAAGTGATCATCAACCAGATCGTCGATCGCCGCTCTTCTTCCAAACGCCCAACCGGGATGCTGACCAACAGTAATATGGAAGAGATGACCAAGTTGCTGGGCGAACGCGTGATGGACCGTATGCGCCTGGGTAACAGTTTGTGGGTGATCTTCAACTGGGATAGCTACCGTAGCCGTGTAACAGGTAAAGAGTATTAATCCCCGTTTCTGGCGGTATACTGCGACACAATTCAACCTTGAGTAATGATGATGAAAACTATTAAACATCTTCTGTGCTGTGCCATTGCCGCCAGCGCATTAATTTCCACCGGGGTGCATGCTGCGTCCTGGAAAGATGCGCTCTCCAGCGCCGCCAGCGAACTTGGCAACCAAAACAACACGACACAGGAAGGCGGTTGGTCGCTCGCGTCATTAACTAACTTGCTTAGCAGCGGGAACCAGGCCTTAAGCGCAGATAACATGAACAACGTCGCAGGCATTCTGCAATACTGCGCGAAGCAAAAGCTGGCTTCGGTAACCGATGCCGAAAACATCAAGAATCAGGTACTGGAAAAACTGGGCCTGAACAGTGAAGAGCAAAAAGAAGACACCAACTATCTGGATGGCATTCAGGGTTTGCTGAAAACCAAAGATGGTCAGCAACTCAATCTGGATAATATTGGAACGACTCCGCTGGCAGAAAAGGTGAAAACCAAAGCCTGCGATCTAGTGTTAAAGCAGGGGCTGAACTTCATTTCCTGAACCGCGAAACGCCGCGTTTTAGCTGTTACCCGGCTGACGCGGCTCTCTCCTGCCCTTTTCCCTGCTCCTGGACGGTTTTACCCCTGTTACACGGGAAGCGACCGCGATCAAAAAAGTCTGTTTATAAACTAATTCCTAACAACATCGCATTTTTTTGACACTAGAATTGCAGCAATATGGCGACGCCATTACATTGTGCTTCTCAAAAAGCTTAAACGTTGGCTAAACGGCCCGGTTTAGTGAGGATCGCCCGTTGTCAGAACTACTCTCTTTCGCCCTTTTTCTCGCCTCTGTGCTGATTTACGCATGGAAAGCGGGACGTAACACCTGGTGGTTTGCGGCCACATTAACGGTACTGGGGCTATTTGTCGTTTTAAATATCACCCTGTTTGCCAGCGACTATTTTACTGGCGATGGTATTAACGACGCGGTTCTCTATACCTTAACCAACAGCCTGACCGGTGCTGGTGTCAGCAAATACATCCTGCCTGGTATCGGCATTGTGCTGGGGCTGACGGCGGTGTTCGGTGCGCTGGGCTGGATCCTGCGCCGTCGTCGTCATCATCCGCACCATTTTGGTTACAGCCTGCTGGCACTCTTACTGGCGCTGGGTTCAGTGGATGCCAGCCCGGCATTTCGTCAGATAACGGAACTGGTGAAATCCCAGTCACGTGACGGCGACCCGGACTTTGCGGCTTATTATAAAGAGCCGTCGAGAACTATCCCTGACCCGAAACTCAACCTGGTTTATATCTACGGCGAAAGTCTCGAGCGGACCTATTTTGATAACGAGGCTTTCCCGGATCTCACGCCTGAACTGGGCGCGTTGAAAAATGAAGGCCTGGATTTCAGCCACACGCAGCAGCTGCCGGGAACGGATTACACGATTGCGGGCATGGTGGCTTCTCAGTGCGGCATACCGCTGTTTGCCCCATTTGAAGGCAACGCCTCCGCTTCTGTTTCCAGCTTCTTCCCGCAGAACATCTGTCTGGGCGATATTCTGAAAAACTCGGGTTATCAGAACTATTTCGTGCAGGGCGCGAATCTGCGTTTTGCCGGTAAAGATGTGTTCCTGAAATCGCACGGCTTCGACCACTTATACGGCTCAGAAGAGCTGAAAAGCGTGGTGGCCGACCCGCACTATCGCAACGACTGGGGATTCTACGACGATACCGTTCTCGATGAAGCGTGGAAAAAGTTTGAAGAGCTTTCCCGCTCAGGTCAGCGATTCTCACTGTTTACCCTGACAGTCGATACCCATCACCCGGATGGTTTTATCTCGCGTACCTGTAACCGCAAAAAATATGATTTTGACGGTAAGCCGAATCAGTCATTCAGCGCGGTAAGTTGCAGCCAGGAGAATATTGCGACGTTTATCAACAAAATCAAAGCGTCACCGTGGTTTAAAGATACCGTCATCGTCGTCTCTTCTGACCATTTAGCGATGAACAATACGGCGTGGAAATACCTTAATAAGCAGGATCGCAATAACCTGTTTTTTGTCATCCGTGGCGACAAGCCGCAGCAAGAGACGCTGGCAGTGAAGCGTAATACGATGGATAACGGCGCGACGGTGCTGGACATTCTCGGTGGCGATAACTATCTCGGACTTGGCCGTAGCAGTTTATCCGGGCAGTCGATGTCGGAAATCTTCCTCAATATCAAAGAGAAAACATTGGCGTGGAAGCCGGATATCATCCGCCTGTGGAAATTCCCTAAAGAGATGAAAGAGTTCACCATCGACCAGCAGAAAAACATGATTGCCTTCTCAGGTAGCCATTTCCGTTTGCCGCTGCTGTTGCGGGTTTCAGACAAACGCGTGGAACCGCTGCCGGAAAGCGAATACTCAGCACCGCTGCGTTTCCAGCTGGCAGATTTCGCTCCACGCGACAATTTCGTCTGGGTTGACCGTTGCTACAAGATGGCACAACTCTGGGCTCCGGAACTGGCACTCTCCACCGACTGGTGTGTCTCGCAAGGGCAGCTTGGCGGTCAGCAAATTGTTCAGCATGTTGACAAAGCAATATGGAAGGGCAAAACGGCATTTAAAGATACGGTCATCGACATGGCGCGTTACAAAGGCAATGTCGATACGCTAAAGATTGTTGATAACGATATTCGCTACAAAGCCGACAGTTTCATCTTTAACGTCGCTGGTGCGCCAGAAGAGGTGAAACAGTTTAGCGGGATTTCTCGTCCAGAGTCGTGGGGCCGCTGGTCCAACGCACAGCTGGGCGATGAAGTAAAAATCGAGTACAAGCATCCGCTGCCGAAGAAATTTGACCTGGTGATTACCGCCAAAGCATACGGCAATAACGCCAGCCGTCCTATTCCGGTACGCGTAGGCAATGAAGAACAAACCCTTGTGCTGGGCAATGAAGTGACCACCACCACACTGCATTTCGATAACCCAACCGATGCCGACACACTGGTAATTGTGCCACCGGAACCTGTCTCAACCAACGAAGGGAATATCCTCGGGCACTCGCCGCGTAAGCTCGGGATCGGCATGGTGGAAATTAAAGTGGTAGAGGTAGAACGTGAAGGGTAATTCCTGACTGATGTGTAGGTCGCATAAGGTGCGACCTACACACCTTCTCCGGCCTACAAAACATTATTGAGAAACAGAAAAAAAACAGCGCCCAACACTTCCCCGGACGCTGCATGGCAACTTGAATAATCTCGCCTTATCAGAAAGTAATTACGCCCTTAATCAACTCACGATTGTTAATCACATCGCGCTCGTAGGTTTCTGCCAGCGTGGCGAACGGATAGCGATGGGTTAACATCATGTCGGCAGTGATTTTCCCTTCCGCCATCAATCGACCGACTTTAGCGAAATCTTCCGGCGTGGCGTTGCGGCTGCCCATCATCGTCGTTTCTTTTTTATGGAATTCCGGATCGGAGAACTGCAACTCACCTTTAAACAGGCCGACAAATACCACCGTGCCGCCGTGACGAATCAGATTTACGGTGTTATTCATCGCATGTTGATTACCTGTCGCGTCAATCACTTTCTGCGCCAGCGAACCACCAAACTGCGCCCGCAGCTGCGCGTCAAAATCTTCGGCTGACGGGTCCAGAACAGGTAATTCCAGACGCGTTGCCACATGTTCACGGCGCGCCGGACTGGTATCCGCCACCACCACCTGCGCGCCATCGGCTTTAGCGATTGCCGCCGCGCCCAGACCGATTGGCCCCGCCCCGACCACCAGCACCTGCTCGCTGGGTGCAATAGCTGCACGACGCACCGCATGAGCGCTAATAGCGAAAGGTTCAATCAATGCTGCCGCCTGCGGGTCAATACCGTCTGCGGGCAAAATGTTCGCCACCGGCACGCTCAAATACTCACTAAAACCGCCATCCTGATGCACGCCAATGACTGAAATTTTTTCACAGCAATTGGTACGACCGCTTTTACACGCCGGGCATTGCTGACAAGAAATATACGGAATTACCGCAACTTGCTGTCCGATATTAAAATTGTGAATGTTTTTTCCTGATCCAATAATCTCCCCACATATTTCATGGCCTAAAACGCGTGGATAACTGAAAAATGGCTGATTGCCCGCCCAGGCATGAATATCTGTACCGCAAATCCCGACAGTTTTAATTTTAATTAATGCTTCATTATCGCCTGGCACCGGTCTTTCCCGGACTTCCCATACTAAATTCTTTATTTCCTGACAAATTAATACTTTCATTGTGGACATGATTCACCGCTCCTTTTATTTTATGACTTTCAGATATCGTCGAATTTATAAGAGCGCCTGAATTTACCCATAAAATATGCGGATGATCGCGCATAAAAATGTTTTAAATCGGCTTTTAATGCCGGACTGGAGGGAAGAATGAGTCGTTCGCAGAATTTACGTCATAGCGTCATAAATCAGGTGATTGAAGATATGGCGAGGGGCAATATTCCTTCTCCGCTGCCTTCACAAAGCGGACTGGCAGAAATGTATAACATCAGTCGCACTACGGTACGCCACATACTCCAGCATTTAAGCGCATGTGGCGTGCTCACCCTGGTGGGGAAAAATTATGTTATCGCCCGCAAACCCGAACAGAACGATGGATTTGATTGCATCACGGCCTCGCTGAAAGAGCAAAACCGTCTTTTCGAGCAGGCATTTTTCACCATGATTAACCTGCGCCAGTTACGCGCCGGAGAAAGCTTTTCCGAACTTCAGCTGGCGCGAGCGGCAAGCGTCAGTCCGGTTGTGGTACGAGAATATCTTTTGAAATTCGGTCGTTATAATCTTATTCAAAGCGAAAAGCGCGGCCAATGGAGCATGAAGCAGTTCGATCAATCCTACGCCGAGCAGCTGTTTGAGCTACGCGAAATGCTCGAAACACATTCCCTGCAACACTTTCTCAACCTTCCCGATGATGACCCTCGCTGGCTGCAAGCGAAAACCATGCTCGAACGCCACCGGACGCTGCGCGACAGCATTGGCAGCAACTTTCGAATGTTTTCTCAATTAGACCGTGATTTTCATGCCATGCTGTTATCCGCTGCTGACAACATCTTTTTTAATCAATCACTTGAAATTATATCGGTGATCTTTCATTTTCACTATCAATGGGATGAAAGCGATCTCAAACAGCGCAATATCATTGCTGTTGATGAACATATGACCATTCTCAGCGCCCTGATTTGCCGTAGCGATTTAGATGCAATAACGGCGTTGCGAAACCATCTGGATACCGCCAAACAATCAATGATTCGTTCCATCAGGCAACATCACCGATAAATTAAGTACAGATTAAAAACATTGATTCTTGGTTTATATCACTATGTTGTATTAATGCAGTATTAATCCAGGCGATTGTTCTGCCCATAAGGAAATACATAGGGAATAAACGATGCTGAAAGTATTACTCTCAGCCATCATTTAATTCCCTATTACTGGCAGCGATAAAATTATCGGCTATCCATGATTAACGTTTCCAGCACATCTAATTCACTGACTATTTTTGCCAGTGTTTCATCACTGACTTCTTGCCTTGCGCGCATCTGGTAAATAGCCGCACGTTTGGCATTTAACGCCGCCAGATAAAATGTTCTTTCCAGCTTCGCACGCTGCATATGCAGGGAATTATCATTAGGCGACATATCCTCTTCACTATGTCGCATATAACCGATAACTCTGGCCCCCGTTTCCATAATCAACTCGTTATCGAGGTTTTCTGTTCTGGCGCGCAGCAAACGTTGCTCGGTCTTTTGCACACTCAGTATGGCCATTTTAGCCATAAACAGATCGGCAGCTTCCTCTTCTTTTTGTCGGTTATCGCTGAAAATCCCCACATTTTTCCCTAGTAATAACGGCAGAATAATAATGCCGCAAACCAGCGAAAAGAGGATCACACCTGTAGCGAGAAATACCAGCAAGTAACGCCCGGGAAAAGGTGTGCCATCCGGCAGCAATAACGGGATAGAAAGCACCCCCGCAAGCGTGATAGCTCCGCGCCCCCCCGCAAAGGTCGCCAGCAGCATATGACGCGTTTTATATCCAGCAAACAGCATCGGATGTTTGCCGGGTCGTTTACGGCTATACAGACGCATCAGCCAAAGCCAGCCCAGGCGCACAACCATTAACGCCAGGTAGATCCAAATGACATCAAGGAGCAGCGATCCGGTGTCCACCAGTGGATCGTTTTCTGCACGGATCAGTGATTCCGAAATAATGCCCGGCAGTTGTAAGCCTAAAATCAGAAACACCATGCCGTTAAAGACATATTCAAGCATCGACCAGCTACTTTTAGCTTTAATTCTCAGGCGAATAGGCGCGTGGTGGACTACGCCAATGCGACTGGTTGTTAACCCCGCGGCGACAGCGGCAAGAATGCCAGATAAGCCAAAATGTTCCGCAACCAGATAAACAATAAACGGCAACAGAAGCATCAATACAATCTGAATGGAAGGTTCATCGTGAGCATATCGGCTGATCAACAGCAGCCCTTTACCATATAACCAGGTAACAGCGATCCCCACGGCAATACCGCCCAACGCAACGACAAAAAACGCAATGGTTGCGCCATGAACGCTGAATTCCATCGTTCCCATCGTCACTGCAACAGCAAATTTCAACGCCACCAGGCCGGAAGCATCATTCATCAACGCTTCGCCTTCGAGCACTTCCTGGATGTTTTTGCTGATACGCCCTTTCCCGACAATCCCCAGCAACGCCACGGCATCGGTAGGCGACAACACGGCGGCTAATGCGAAAGCAGCGATGAGCGGCACATTCGGTAAGAGTAAATGAATCACATAGCCGACACCAAAAATAGTGATTAGTACCAACACAAGTGCCAGGCTGATAATTTCCCGGCTGTGCTTGATCAATTCTTTAGGTTGTATTTTTGAACTTTCAGCAAACAACAGGGGTGGTATAAACAATAAGAGAAAAAGTTCAGGATTGAATTCCACATGCAGACCAAATATAGGCTGGGCCAGTACTGCACCAGCGGCAATCTGGATTAAAGGAAGTGGTATCTGGACAGGAGACAGACGTGTAAGCACGCTGGTTAATGATACTACCAACGTAAGAATTAAAATTGTTAAAAGTATTTCCATATAATAAACAGGCTTCCTCATTCATAAATAATGGATATTATTAATTTAACTTCATAAAAAGCGCTCTGGTTAGCACTTAACGTTAATCATTAATCACTGCGTTCACTCACATGATCAGAAGGAACCCAGTAAAATAAGTTTTCAAGTTGATAACAAATTCACCATGTGAATATTTACTGCCTTTCCCCGTTGTAACGAATCATCCGTTACTCTCTGATTTCCTTGCCGAACAAGTTATTTAGTGAATGACGGCTTTCTTTTAATATCAGCATGAATTATACGTTCAGCAAATGTATTAAATCAGCACTAAATAAATTTAATGGATACCACCATTCTGCGTCAACACTTAGTTTTTATCTGTATTGACAATTAAAAATGACCGCAACCAAATTAATGATTTTATTTTTAATAAATCATCAACCGAATAAGAGATCTTATCAGCGATAACTAAACTCATCAGAGGGTGTTCCTTGTAACGTCATGCATTACATAACTTTAAGATATACAATCAAAAAATGCATTAAAAACCGATTAAAAGCAGCAAAGTATTACCCGGTGCACGAATTTATGATACATCTGCAGCCATTCTGCTATTCGCTGACTACTTTTCAGTAATGACTGCTTTTTCATAAGGTTTCACTCCCGACAACAATGTTGGAGTTTTATTTCCTTAGCATGGAGTAAGTAAAGATGAGCAAAATAATAGCGATGCTAATTACTGTCAGTACCTTTTTTTACCGTCAATAATCCAGGCAAAACCTATTTCAATAAAAGTTGCCTATGAAAATAACCCTGGAGAACCCCTGGATGTGGTCATGCGTTACTGGGCAGACCTATTAAATAAAAAAAGTAATGGCGAAATAACACTTGCGCTCTATCCCAGCTCCCAATTGGGATCAAAACAGGATGTCACCGAGCAAGCCATGATGGGCATGAATGTCATAACCTTGAGTGATGTGGCTTTTCTTACCGATTATGAACCCGATTTGGGGATTTTGTTTGGACCGTATCTGACTGACGATCCGCAAAAACTGTTCAAAATATATGAAAGCGACTGGTTTAAACAAAAAAATGAAAGTCTGAAGAAAAAGGGAATTCATGTGGTAATGAATAATTATCTCTATGGCACTCGACAGATTATTTCGAAAAAACCCATTCGCACCGTTGACGATCTCGCAGGTTTAAAAATTCGCGTTCCTAATAACGTCATGCAAATAAAAGCCATTCAGGCGATGGGGGCAACACCAACTCCCATGCCATTAGGCGAAGTTTATCCCGCATTAACCCAGGGCGTTATTGACGGCGTAGAAAACCCAATTTCAGTGCTGCAAGGGCAAAAACTGTATGAGCAGGCAAGATATCTGACAATGGTTAACTACCTGACAAATACCTCAGTGTGGATAGGTGGTGAAGCCTTCTTTAGCACCCTTTCACCAGAACAACTGGAGATGATCCACCAGACCGGCTATGAAGCGGGTGTCTATAGCCAGAAACTCACTCTTGAGCGTGATGCCGAAATGTTGAAAACCATGCAGGCAGCCGGCGTCGAAGTGATCTATCCCGATACTGGACCATTCCAGAAGAAAGCACGCGAAGTTTACTCTCAATTCCCGGAATGGACACTAGGTCTGTACGAAACCATTCAACAGCAACTGCAATAAGCATTAATGCTCAGCGTCCTGCCTCATCTCTCTTAGGCAGGACACGCACTAACAGGAGGTTTCATGCGTCTTTTTGGCAAAGTGGCAGAATTTAGTGCTGCCTTTGCGCTATTCGTTCTGGTTGTGGTGACAATTGGAGCGGTATTTATGCGTTATTTCATCGGCCAACCGCTTCAATGGACAGAAGAAATGTCGGGAATGCTGATGATTTGGGTGGTGATGTTAGGTGGAGTGGTGGCGGAACGTGACAGGGCGCACCTGACCATTCCCTTCCTGATGGAGATGCTTCCAGGCAAACTCAGGCGTGTTATTGCAGTACTGGTCGCCCTTCTCTCCATCGCACTGCTGCTTTATATGGCCTGGCTGGGCTACCGACTAGCCGAAATGGCGCAGTTTAAAGTGACACAAATTCTGAAGGTTTCCTGGTTCTGGATCGATCTGGCGGTCCCTGTCGGCGCACTGGCAACGGCTATTTATACCCTCTACTGGTTAATAAACGATACAAAACAATCCGATAGCGGAGACAAAATGCAATGAGTTGGTTATTGATTATTCCGCTAATGATCGTCTGTTTGTTTCTCAACATTCGGGTCTATCTGGCGATGTTTATTGGCATCATCGCTTACTTTTTATTCTTCTCCAGCGTACCGATTGAAATTGCCGTGCAAAGACTAATCGCGCCAACGCAAAGCCCATCATTGCTGGCCATTCCGTTTTTTATCTTGCTAGGCACACTAATGAGCTACACCGGCATTGCCGAACGCATCCTGCACATTGCCAACGTTCTGGTGGGGAAAATGCGCGGCGGACTGGGCGTGGCAAACATTCTCGTCAGCACCATGATGGGCGGCGTCAGCGCCTCTAACCTTGCTGACGCGGCGATGCTGTCGCGCATGATGGTGCCGGAGATGGAGCGTAAAGGCTACAATCGCGCGTTTGCCGCCGCCATTACCGCTGGTGGCTCGTTAGTCACCCCGATCATACCGCCTGGAATAGCCCTGATTATTTACGGTCTGGTTGCCGACGTCTCTATCGGAAAAATGTTTATCGCCGGACTGGTACCTGGTTTGCTATGCGCAGTCGTACTGATGTTTACCGTCTACCTTGTCGCCCGCAAAACTAACGCTAAACCCTCGCGTGAAAGCTGGCCTACGGGCAAAGAGGTGGTGTTCTCGCTGGGACAGGCCTGGCCTGCGCTGTTCCTCATTTTTGCTGTGGTGGGTGGTATTCGCGCTAACATTTTCACCCCAACAGAAGCAGGTGCAGTAGCGGTGCTAATCGTGCTGGCGATTGGCTTTTTTATCTATCGTGAAATGCGGATTTCTCATGTCGTCAAAGCATTGGGCGAAACGGCACGCGCAACCGCATCGGTGATGCTGGTAATCATGGCCAGCGCCGCATTGGGATGGATTTTCTCAATGGAACATGCTGGTGTCGCAGTGGCGAATTTTGTGACTTCGCTGACCGAAAACAAATACATGTTCCTGTTGATTATCAACATATTGCTGCTGACGCTGGGGATGTTTCTGGAAGGAAACGCCATTTTGCTGATCCTGGTACCACTATTAAAACCGGTGGTCGAACACTTTGGCATCGATCCGGTGCATTTTGGCATCATCATGATCTTCAACCTGTCGATTGGCGCATTCACGCCACCGGTAGGTACCGTGATGCTGCTGGTATGTAATATCACGCAAGTTTCGGTGGGAAATTTCTTTAAACAATCCCTGCCCCTACTGGCGGCTCTACTGTTAATGCTAATGCTGGTGACATATATCCCGGCGATTTCACTGTTCCTGGTTTAATAATAAAAACGCCGGATGAAATACTCAT
>OBYG01001175.1_pt1 | contig 12197 bp, 10 predicted proteins | sample 1538201 | NCBI WGS metagenome assembly OBYG01 (sample SAMEA2580177, study PRJEB22360) | human gut metagenome | biome: human gut; feature: human-associated habitat; material: faeces | place: Denmark | collected 2008/2010 | reverse complement strand
CCTAGATAAATAAAATAATGTGATGTTATTTGTTTTTATTTTTTGTTAAAAAGGAGGATTTCATCATGCCTGTAAAAACAGACCGCCGAATACGCAAAACAAAAGCCCAGCTTCGTACCGGGCTTGCCAAACTTTTACAAAAGAAAAGTATCAAAGAAATAACCGTAAAAGAACTCGTAGAACTGGTAGACATCAACCGTTCTACTTTCTATCTTCATTATTCAGATATTTACAATATGCTTTCTTCGATCGAAGAAGAATTATTGGAAGAAATCCGACAGACCATTCTCAATCACCCGGTAAGCCCTTTTAATGAATCCAGCTTTCCATTTATTGAAGATATCTTTCAAATTTTGGAAGAAAACAAGGATATCTGCTGTGCATTACTGGGACACAATGGAGACATTGCCTTTCTTCACCGGATTGAATCTCTTATTTCCGATCATAGTCTGAGTGTTCTAAGGGTGACCTTTCCGGAGACGATTGAGGATCTAAAATATTCCTATTCTTTCTGTCTTTCCGGCTGTATTGGACTTGTGAAAACCTGGCTGACCTCTGACACCAACGAAACACCACAGTATATGGCAGAACTTACTTTCCGGCTGATCATGAATGCTCTGCACGGAATGTATCCGCAAAGCTAAACCGCTGTCCCCTGGCTACAGGGCTGAAATTTTATGAATAACCGGCAAATGATTGCAGATATTGACCATTTTCCCTACCACCAATGCAGAAATGACTGTCCCGGCTCCGAGTCCGTTAAGCCTGTGAAAAAATAAAAAGGACAATACAAAGGAGATGGAAATCAGTGAAGTATCAAATACCACCTTGACCGTGCCAAACCGCTTCTGGCAGACTTTTGAAAGCGCTTTCACCACTCCCTCTCCCGGTACGAGCAACACATTCGGGGCAACTTCCATACTGAATCACACAGCCAATGAAAAGAGACAGAAGCTATGCAGCTCCTTCTTCCGGGACAAATCCCTGCAAAATCTTCATACTGACGTCGATAAACCAACTGAACACGATATTGACGCCAATCTGTAAAATCTGTCTTTTTTCAAATTCTCTCCCCAAAAGTACAATCTGCGCCACAATAAATCCTGTGTTCATAATAAAAGTAAATTGTCCGAGAGTCAGAGTAAAACGCTGACTCAATACATAAGGCAAACTTGATATAGGAGACGTCCCAAGAGCCGCCTTCGTGATAAATGCAATCCCAAATGAATTGATCAAAATTCCTGCTACAAAACATAAAATTCTAAGAAGTTTTCGTTCCATATGATTTCTCTTCTCCTTCTTCAAGATTCTGAATAATCTTTTCAAATATACGGCAAAAATCATCTCTTTCTTCTTTGGATATTCCCCTCCAGCCTGTATCATCTACCACATCACAGATTTCCTTTACCCGCTCAGCCATGTTTCTTCCTTCTTCCGTCAGATAAATACAATTTGTCCTCCTATCCGGCAAATCGGAATCTTTCCTCACAAGTCCACATAACAGCATCCTCGTAATCAGGCTTGTGACGGTAGATTTATCCAATATACAAGCCTTTGCAATTTCTTTTTGTGTACATCCGTCATGCCCCAAAAGAAATTCAAGAATCTTCGGCTGTCCCGGCATCAGCTTTTCCCGGTTGGTTTGTTCTATAATCATTTTATTTGAAAGACTAAATGCCACAAGTAAAAGATAGTGAAGTTTCCTTTCATTCATAAATTCTATCCTCCACAAATAGTTTGAATTCAAACTATTTGCCATTATAATACGAGCTTTCAAATTTGTCAAACTGTACAGGAATGTCATTAAACAAGAAAAGCTCCTTACGTTTTTGCATTGTTTTCCAAAAACGTAAGGAGTTTCCTGCTTCAGCTTCTATTCTTTTGCTCTATCACAGGCCGTCTCCTGAACCCATACTGTCATTTCTCCCTCTCCTCTGTTATTCCACAGATAATACGGAATAAACCGCAGATGTTTCTTCTCATATTTTGTCGGCCTTTTTGTACGATACAGACAAGCTTCCCATCCTTCTGCCAACATCTGCATTCCTTCCGCCTTTAAATCCAGTTCTCCTGTTTCCAAATTCCCTTCGGTCATCTCAAACAAACTGTCGGAAGGAAGACTGATCCTTGTCAGTCCTTTTCCATTATCCGCTTCTTCGAGACAATAAATGAACGGTCCTCTTGATACGGCTGTTTTTCCAATGTCATATTTTACCATTGGGCTTGCATAATTACGCTCCACCTGCATAGAACATTCCAGCCTGATCTCATCCTGATCTTTCCATTTCCGTTCCAGATAGAGATACCCATTCCTTGGCAAATCCGTAACTTCTTCTCCGTTGACCTCTGCTTTCCATTTTCGGCACCATCCCGGAATACGCAGCGCAACCGTAAATTTCTCCAAGTAATGTGAGTTCTTTGCTTTTTCTATTATCAGTTTTGTTGTGCCGCCCCACGGCATCTGGCTTTCCACTCGAATCTGCGTATCCGTAAACGGCGTCTGCACACGTCCTCCCACATAGAGATGGAAGGCAATGGCGTCTTCTCTGACAGAACAGACATAGTTTCCGATCGACATAATCAGTCTTGCAAGGTTTGGAGGGCAGCACGCACAGTTGTACCACCTCCAGCGGGAAGTCTCCACATGTTTTCTTCTCTGATCCTTTCTGCTGGCCTCCGGGTCTGCCTCCAGCGGATTTACATAAAAGAACCTTGTCCCATCTATTGACATTCCACTGATACATCCATTGTAAAGGGCCCGCTCCATCACATCCGCGTACTGACCGGAAAGCTCCTTCTCCAACATTCGTTTTGCCCAAAAGACAAGTCCGATAGAGGCACACGTTTCTCCATATACCGTATCATTTGGCAAATCGTAGTCAAATGTAAACGATTCCCCATATTCCGAAGAACCAATAGCGCCGGTAATATACATTTGTCGTTTTGTAACGTCATCCCACAGCGTTTCCACAGCCTCCATAAGGCTGTCATCCTCCATGATTCTCGCCACATCGGTCATTCCAGAATAAAGATATACCGCCCTGACCGCATGCCCTTCCGCTGTTTTCTGCTCCCGTACTGGTTTTCCTGCCTGATAATACTGATACTGAAACAAACTGTTTTCCCAGTAGAATGGATTCTCGTATTTTTCTCCTTCTTCCCGGAAGTAAAGTGGTTCTTTCCCTCTCTCATCAATAAAATACTTCGCCAGATGCAGATAACGAATCTCACCTGTGGCCTCATACAGACGGACCAAAGCCATTTCAATAATTTCATGGCCAGGGTATGCGTGAATTTTTCCTTCTTCCGGTCCAAATGTGCGGTCAATGCAGTCCGCAAGTCTCTTCACAACATCCAGAAGCGTATGCTTTCCCGTCCCCAGATAATATGCGATACCGGCTTCAATCATATGTCCGGCACAGTATAGTTCGTGGTTGTCCCGTAGATTTGTCCACCTTTTTTCCAATCCGTTAATAATATAATAAGTATCAAGATACCCGTCCGGCTGCTGCGCTTTCTCGATGACCGCAATGACCTCGTCCGCCATCTGCTCCAATTCCCTGTCTTTCTTCCATGCAAGGGTATATCCTACCGCTTCCAACCATTTGGCCAGATCACTGTCCTGAAATACACATCCTTGAAAATCCCCCTTCTCCATCCCGGCTGCAATCCTAAAATTCTTCACACAGTGACTTGGGGCCGCGTCCTCCACGAGATCATTCAGCGCTTTCCACTGGTATGGGATCATCTTCGTCCGTACAACTTCCATTTTGTTTTTCCAAAACCGGTCGTCTATCGAATAAGCTTTCATATCCATAGGTCTGAAATCTTTTGTACCTCTCATCTTCTTACCTGCCTTCCTGGCCATTCAATATTGTCTCGCCTGTCGTAAGTGTCCGTATCTGGCTATCTGGCCCTTCGATCGTCCATCCCTCCTCCGTATTGTCATTCCACACTCTGAGGGATGGTGTTCCGTATTGATACTCTTCCAACTGCACTGTGATCCGCCTGTTCGTCTCATCGATACAGATTTTATTGATACTGCCGGATTCACATTCTATACGGATTTTGTGAGGAATCGAACAAAAGCGAACTCCAAGCCCGTCATACGGAATCATCCATTCCTTTCCTTCTTTTCTTTCATATAAACATCCATATCCACAACGTCCGAACACCGTATCATCCACCACATACGATTTTGCGGAAAACAAATAGCCGTACATGCCCATATCCGTATCCAGCGATCGAAAATCAAATCCACTTCTGTCAGGCCAGAATAGATACCAACCATGGGCAGCCCCATTACTCCGGATACAGGTTAAGAAGGAAAGCAGTCCTCCGTACCCTAATTTTAGCATAGATTCATCCCCTGTATGCTCAAATCCATGAAACAGAACCCTGGAATTCAGAGGAGTCCCATACCAACAACAGACATTTCCCCGCTTCTCATTTCCGTATAAGAACCATTCCGGTTGCCTGCCGCCCCTGAGAGCCGCCGTAATCCGATATGCCTCGTCTAATTTTTCCTCCTTCCCATAATATCTCATCATAGCTTCGTACTGATTATGGGATGTCTGATCCACATAAAGCTCCGATCCAAATGGATAGATGCTGCCTGCATTTTCTTCCGCAATAAAAGCAACTTTCCGATTCAGTTTTTCATACCATTGTGGTTCCTCTTCCTTTAATGTCTCAACCAGATCCACGATCGTCGCTCCCGCCGGCGCTCCGTTAAACTTGTTTTTTCCAAGTTCATATCCGGTCATGGAGGTACGGTAGGCCATTTCCAGATACGTTTCAGCATCTCTTTTTTCCGTAAGACCATATTGTTTTGCAATACGGTACATGGAGTAGTAAATGTCACTGATGAGCGGGTAGTTGAAAGACCGCAGAATTGATTCTGCCTTCTCTTTGTCCCATTTATTCCCACATGCGATATCAGAAGGGGTGCGATCTTCATAGTACAGCCCTCTTCTGGCATAATACGTATCCTTCTCCTGAAGTTTTCCATAAAGACAGTCGTCAATATATTCTTCCAATACCGAGATCTCAGCCGGATTGGGAATGAGGGTATTTTTCTCTGCCAGAAACATAGCCACCGGCAGGGCGTACTCATCCAATGCTCCTACCTGCCAGGACTCCTCACTTTCCGTGAACAGCATCTCCACTCCGTCATCATATGGCAGGAAAGCATGGTTGCGCCCAAACGGATCATACTCATTTCTGTAATACTGCCGTCTCACTATAAAATCTGCATGTTTTACAAGCAAGTCCCGTATCGTATCCGTCGCATAAAACATCAGGATTGTCTCACCTTTTCCATGATGGACACGTACTTTTTTCTGCCCCGGCTCCGTGAAGGTGAGCTCATAAAAATAGGAGTTGTTTTCCTTTTTTATTGCCTGAATCTGCATATTATTGGCTACCGGTATGAGACGCGGCTCATCTTTACAGCGCAGGCGAAGTTTAACTGGAATTCCCACCGGGGCAGCCATAGACGGCTGTACGTCCACATCCAACTGCCCTTCTGAGACCAGATTTTCTTTTCTCTCCTCTTCTGATCCTACGGCACAGAATCGGAAATGGAACTGTTTCATCTCGTATGGTTTTAGAAGCAAGGAGCTATTCCCATTCATTCCGTACTTCTGTTGCTCTGTCTCTTCTTTCCATCCTTCACACTTCCTTGCCGCCGCAGAATACAGAGAAAGATAATACGGCCCCTCAAACGTCAGACTCCACTGACATCCAATAGCAGTATCCATTTGGTAGGCCGTCTCTATCTTACCGCCATCCAATATCTGGAACAAAAGTCCCGGATAGTCACCCTTGGGTCTCTGGCAGAATACATAGGAACTGCTTCCGTCAATACTCAGATGCCGGAAAACTCTTTGTTCATGCCATAGTTTTTGCTTTATCCCCCTCCAGTTTTCAAAATCCTGATACTTCTCATCTTCAAAAATGCCTGTATAATCTGTATTTGTAAGAAATGCAAGGGAAATCTCCCCTACTTCTATTTCCTGATCCAAAGGATTTTTCACTGTAAGGCCCCAATGAAGCCCATCTTCTTTCATCTGAAATGTCTGTTCCGTATTCAGGGTGCGGATTCCTCTCTGTTTTTCAGAAGGCTCCAGCCAGGATACCCGAACCTTTTCTTCCTCCACACTCACAATTCTGTTATCTTCGGAATCTGCCGTCCGTTCTTCTCTCCATCCCTCCGCGTTTTCATCCCATATCCGAAAACGGACATCTCCCATCCACTGATTTGCTTCCCGAATGGACGGATAGGAAATATTCTTTCTGTTTCCGATATACTCGGTTTTCAACGGATCTCCTTTCATGCGGATGGAAATCAATTTTCCTGTTTCCGGGTCAAACCCGGCTGTCATCTGTTTATTTTCCAAAAAAATGGCTGACATACCGTCTCCTCCTTTCTGTTCATCTATTCCTTCACCGCTCCTGCCGTCATTCCTTTAATCAGACCTTTGGACGCAAACATCGTAAATATAATAACCGGAAGGACATAGATTACAGCATTTGCGGTTAATTTGCCCCAGTAGATCTGAAATGTCGATACATAAGACTGGATGCCAAGAGGCATCGTCTTTAGTTCCGGACTGCGGATGATGACGGACGCGTACATAAATTCATTCCATGTTGACAAAAAACTCATCAGTGTAGCGGAACAGATACCAGGAAGTGAGATTGGTATAACAAGTCTCCGGATGACTCCCAAAAGTCCCAGGCCATCAATCTTTCCCGCATCCTCAAGCTCCTGCGGAAACTCCATAAAAAACGTCCTCATCAACATGACTGCAAAAATTACGGAGCCCGGAAGATAACTGATGATCAAACCTGTCCGCGTATTAATCAGATGAAATTTGGATAAAATTTGAAAAAGCGGGAGCAACTGGGTTACTGCCGGAACCATACGGATTACAAGAATAACCATAAAAAATACGGTTCCGGCCCGAAATCGGATCTTTGCCAGGGCATACGCCGCAGGGATGCTGATCACAAGAGTAATCGCCGTCGTAATAAGAGCAATAATCAGACTGTTCTTCATATACATAAACATACTCCCGTCCGCAATTACATCTCTGTAATTCTGCAAAGTTGAAGGATCCGGCAGAATATGGATTGGTACCTCAAATAGTTGTACTTCTGTCTTTAAAGACGAAAGTACCAGCCATAAAAACGGAAATACCATAAAGACAGATGCGATAACCAGCACACAGTAAGTATACAGATTTGATATCCATTTTTTCTTTCCCATCCTTACGCACCTCCTTTTCTCCGTTTCGTAATCTGATTTAACAAGATCGTAAACGCCGCGATTACAAGGAACAACAGGAACGATGCTGCCGATGCCTCGGCAAATTTCATCTGTTTAAATCCTTGGTTATATACATAGTAACTGATGACCTGAGTCGAATTGGAAGGTCCTCCCCCTGTCAGGATATACACGATATCATACATCTTCAGTGCATCCGGAATTCGGATCAGCAAAATGACGGCGATGGCCGAACGCAGATGCGGAAAAATGATATACCAGTATGCCTGAAACTGGTTTGCTCCATCGATCTTGGCTGCCTCAATGATATCGTCCGAAACACTGCTTATGGACGCAAGCAGCACCAGAATGACAAATGGCGCTGCCGTCCACACACTGACTGTCAGAACTGCAAATTTCGCCGCTATCTTTTCCGAAAGCCACATTGGCCCGTCAATGTGCAGAAAATTGAGAAAATAGTTAATCACTCCATACCTATCTGTAAACATCCATCTCCAGATTGTTCCGGATGCAATGGAGGCCATCATCATGGGCAGGATAATGCAGACCTTGGCAATTCCGCTTCCTTTTACATTTTTTCTTAAAGCGGCGGATACAAGGAGACCAATTCCAAGTTCGACCAAAATTGTAGCAGCAGCATACAGTAGCGTGTTCCCGATGACGCCACGCATTTCTTTGCTCTTTAATGTCTCTATATAATTGTCAAATCCCGCAAATTCAAAATGTCCCTGTACAACTCCCATATTTGTGTTGAAACTCATAACAAGCGCATACAAAAGAGTATACAAAGCAAATGCCACAATCACCATGGCGGGAACACACAGCAACATTCCCATCCTTTTGTTTTTCCGACCCAACGCCTGCCTTTTCCTTTTCATTTTACCCACTCCCTTTTCTGTCCGAAAAACCTGTCAACTATTGCGCTTCATCCAGAATCTCCTGAAGATCCTGTGCACATTCTTCCACCTCTTTTGGAATATCCGTCACTTCTTTTGTGGTAATCCGGTTGAGTGTCAGGGAAACTCTGTCCCGGAGCTCTGAGAAGTTGGTGCTAAGTGTCGGCGCGATCCCCTGCGCAAGACTTTGGTTCATAGCTTTCAGTACCTCTGCGTCCTCCGGATCCGTAATAGCCGCCTCTGCTTCTTCTGCAGACGACTTTCTGACAGCCGGGTTGATAAAGTTTTCGGAAAGTCTGGCAATCGTCTCTGAACTAGTAGCCCACTTGCACCATTCTATTGCAAGATCCTTATTCTTGGAATCCGGATTCACCCCAAAACTCCAGCTCCATACAGCGTTTGCTACCGGCTGTGCCACTACGCCTACTTTTCCGGACACTTTTGACGCATCCTCATCCTTAGTCATTTTCCACATATATGGCCAGTTGCATGCAAACGCAAGCTGTCCCTGAAGGAACATGTTCTGTACGTCGCCGTTATTATAGCCGGAACTCTCCTGTGGCACTGCGCCTTCGTCATAAAATTTCATAATATATTCAAATGTATTCACTGTTTCCTGGGAATGAAACGCAATCTTTGACGGATCCTCGGAACTGATCAGTTCTCCTCCAAACTGGAACAGTTTGTCCATAAGCTCGGACACCGGCTCTGCTTCCTGCTTTCCTTCAATAATCGTCCCATATACCCCATTTTCTTCATCTGTCATCGCTTTGGACATTTCAAAATATTCCTCCACGGTCGACGGCGCATGATCGAAACCAGCCTCTTCCAGAAGATCCGTCCGGTAATACAGTACCGGACCGTGTACAAGATAAGGCATGCAATATAACTGGTCATCCCACTTTACAGAATTCAGAGCCGCATCATAAAAATCATTTAGCTCCTCTTCTTCCATATATTCATCCAGAGGCATCAAATAACCAAGACTTGCCCATTGCGGAATCAGCGGACCATCCACGGTAAGCACATCATAATACCCGGATTTTGCCATCGCTTCTGATAAAACCGCTTCGTTAGATGCTCCTTCCAGATTGACTGTTGCTCCGGTTTCTTTCTCAAACTCATCTTTGATGGATTCATACCAGAGAGCGTACTCTCCACCGTCTTCCACAGAAACCGTCAATGTCTGTCCCGCGAACTTTCCTTCTCCTGACTCTTCAGATTTGCCTTCGGAATCTGATCCGCCACAGCCTGTCAAAAGAGACGCCGCCATCCCTGCACATACGAGTACGCTGAGCATTTTCTGTAATGTTTTCTTTTTCATGATAGTACCTCCTTCTTTGACTTTTATAGTTGGCAAACTCTCTCCTCCTCATTCATATGAAAAGATTAGAATTAAACTTATTGCAATCGATTGCAATTTTGTAAAATAAAAAAGGTCTCCCTTTTTTATCTTTGACATGGTCCAACGGAATTCCTTATAATCAAATTGCCCTTTACAATCACCTCTTTCTCCTCCTCCCTGCCTCTGATACGATCCAAAATCATCTTGCCCGCTGCCTTTCCCATCTCATACAGTGGCATACTCACGGTTGTGAGCGTCGGAAACATCCATTCACTGTACTCCATATTGTCGTATCCGATCACGGAGATATCTTTTCCCGGACACAACCCTCTCTCCTGCATAGCCTTATAGACGCCGACACACATCTGGTCGTTCGCCACAAGAACCGCCGTCGGATATTGCCCCTCATCCAGAATACTCCTCATACAGCTATAGGCGGAGGCAATCTTCCAATCCCCCCTCCGGATCCACTTCTCTTGAATCGGGAATCCAAACTCATGCATTTTTTCCAGATAGGTCCGGAAACGAATCCCGGAATGAATAGAAGACTCCGGTCCATTGATAAACCCTATGTCTGTATGACCCATCTTTTTCAGATACTGCATAGCCAGCTCTACACCGTACCGGTCGTCCGGAAGGATCCGAAACTGATCCTCAAGCATCCGGTTCACATAAACGACAGGGATGACTTCATTTGCATAGACGCGGTCGGTCCCGAGCTCCGTAGATGCAACAATGATTCCGGCAAAACGCATTTTTTCGCAGATCGAAAGGCTCTCCAAATGCTTACTGTTTCCATTCAGCATAACGATCTCATATCCTGCTTTCCAAGCTTCATCCTGCACCCCATTTGCCAATACATCGGTGAACCAGGACCAGTCCTCCTGAAGAGATACAAGGGCGATAATATTAGATGTCTTATTGCGAAGTTGACTGGCCACCATGTTGACCTGATATCCCATCTCTTCTGCCTTCTCCAATACTCTTTTCCTTGTCGTTTCATTAACTAGTCCCGGGTTGCTGAATGTACGGGAAACCGTGCTTGCACTGATATGTAGTTCTTTCGCAATATCATAGATTGTAATCATTGCCGCCTCTTTTTGCAATCGAATGCATTTATTTGACTTTATTATAGAATTCTTGTTAATCCTTGTCAATTCTTGTCTTATATTTTTTTCATTTTTGTCTAATTTCAATAAATAAGTTTTAAAAAAATTGTGAATAATTCTTGTCTATTAATTTTTTATCTGAAATATTTTTATCTTCGGAAATATCCATCTGTCCAAACTGCTCTTCCAGTCTCGTCAGAGCCTCTATCTCTGCTATGGTACACCACGGAAGCCACTTTCCGAGGCCATTATGATATTGGAGAGCAATCTCTCCACTTTCTTCTATCAATCCTGGATAGGAATAACCGTACGTTCTCTTCCAGTCAGTCGTCTGTTTTGTATTATGTAGGATCATTCTGGCAAACTCCAGATAATGCCGATCCCCCGTCAAAATCCAAAGCCTGAAATAATCATACGGGCAGTACCCCATCATCACGTCACAATGGGAATGTCCCGTCGCGATAAGACTTAAACCAGTCTGATCCGCCTTTTCAAACACACAGTTACCTTTGTACGGATGTACCGGAAATCTCCAGGCATATGTCCATGTCTCGCAGAAATCCGCAGCTCCCCTTGCCGCATTAATCCATTTTGACTCCTTGGTCAGATCATACAGTGCAAGAAAAGCATAGAGGGACTGCATCCCTGCTTCTTTATCTATTGTATTGTCATTGTCAGCCGTCCCTCCGATAAAGGCCATACTTTGGTAAATAGCCGTATAACAAAATTCTCCGGCTCGAAGAGCCATCTCCCTGTACTTTTCTTTTCCGGAGACAAAATAAAGATTGACAAGGAATCGTATCACATTACTGGTATTATATTTTCCACTATGCTGTATTTCTCCCTGTTTTCCATACGCCCTGGCAAAAGAACCATCCTCGCCCTGTACGTTTCCCAAATGATCTGCAAAACGACAACAAAAATCAAACCACTCGTGTCTGTCCTCCCCGTATTCTTTCAGATACATCCATGCTGCCAGAATTCCCTCCACTCCGTCCGCCGCCGTCCGGAGATATGTAGGATACCCTTGTTTAAACTGAGGCGGAAAAACATCGTACCAAACTTGTGGAAATTCACTTTGATCATCCGAATGTTGTACCCAGAAATTGATCATCTCTTTTCCCTTCTCCACCATCTCCTGTTTTTTCTTTTTTTCTCCATACCTGATAAGATGATACGCACACTGTGTCTGCTGCCCTACAAACCCCATTTGAAAACTAATATCACAGACATGTCCTTCCGGCACAGTTGTCCAGAATGGAAGGCCCATCACTTTGTTGTATGGCTGACAATAAGCATCCAAAAGCGCGATACCGTCTTCATATACCTGCTGCAAATCACATTCAACATCATACCAATGCCGCCACTCCTCTCTCATCGCTTCATAATCCTCTCTCATTTGATCAAAGTGAACGCACAGTTCATATTTGTGGATGATTTCTCTTCTGACCGGATGGTTTCTTCTCGCCCATCCTCCTGTCTGCCCGATATAGCTAATCTCTCCTTCACTACCCGGATATACATAGCTCAACAAAAGTCTCTTTCCTGCGGTAAAT
>OBYG01001160.1_pt1 | contig 12372 bp, 9 predicted proteins | sample 1538201 | NCBI WGS metagenome assembly OBYG01 (sample SAMEA2580177, study PRJEB22360) | human gut metagenome | biome: human gut; feature: human-associated habitat; material: faeces | place: Denmark | collected 2008/2010 | reverse complement strand
AATCACAGACATCCATACAATGGTTCATGACAGTATCAATGTCAGTGCTGTTGAAACCACATTTCTTACATGAGAAGCGTTCTTCATATACTGTTGTAATATCCCAGTGACCTTTCTCAGCGACATTTATCCAGTTATGTCCGAGAGCCGGAATCACGGTATCTTCGTGATGGTCACAACGTGTACAATGTTTGCTTGTAAGACCATTTGTTAAGCAAGTTGGGAGAGTGCTTTCTCCGTCAACCATATTATGACCCAAAGCATCTGTGTATTTGATTTCAGTGAAATTACACTTAGAACATGTCACTTTTGTTTCACCTTTCTCTGTACAAGTAGGAGCTTTGATAACTTCTTCTTTCAAATCATGCCCCAAAGCATCTGTTTCTCTGATTTCTTCGAAATCACATTTTGTACAGAATACTCTTACCTGACCTTTTTCTGTACAAGTAGCTGGTTTCACAACCTCTTCTTTGAGGTCATGTCCAGTTGCTTTTACAACTTCTGTCTTTGTATGAGATGGGTCATTCTGACAAGTGAATGTCTTTACACCGTCTGTAGTACATGTCGGAGGAGTTGTGATTTCGCCATCGTTCCATGCATGTCCTTTTGCCGGAATCTCTACGATTTCTTCGTAAGTACATCCTCCACGAGTACATGTGACTTTCTTAGAACCAGTTGTTTCACAAGTGGCTGGTGTAATGATTTCTTCTTTTAAGTCATGACCGAGAGCATCGACTTCCTGAGTTTCTGTCTTATTACAGTTCTCATGGATACATTTACGAGTCTCAAGACCTTTTTCTGTACAAGTTGGTTTGTCATCCTCGCTTGCGTAGAACCAGTCTCCGAATTCATGTCCAATGGCTGGAATGGATTCGATATAGGAGTTTGTACAGCCTTCACGAGTACATGTGAATGTCATGACACCTTCGTTTTCACAAGTCGGTTCTGTGGTAACAACACCGTTATCGTATGCGTGACCGAGAGCTTTTACAGGTCTTGTGTCTGTCTTATCGCAACGAGTACATTTCGCTGTCTCTGTACCTTCTTCAGTACATGTTGGTTCTTTTGTGATTTCGTATTCTACGAACTCATGACCGAGAGCTTTGATAACTCTTGTTTCTGTTTCGTTACAGTCTGCACAAGTTCTTGTTTCCTGACCTTCTGTTTCGCAAGTAGCAGGAGTTGTGACTTCCCAGTCTCCGAAGGTATGACCTGTAGCCGGAATCACTTCGGATTCTACTTCGTTACAGCCGTCATTCTGACAGTGACGTGTTTTCAGACCATCTTCGGTACAAGTTGCATCTTTTACTTCCCAATCAGACCAGTTATGTCCAATTGCTGGTAAATCTTCTGCAACTTCTGTTTTTGTCTCCTGACAAACGGTACATGTGAATGTTCGTTCACCAGCTTCTGTACAAGTAGGCTGTTTACTAACTTCGCCTTCATTCCATGTGTGGTCGACTTTTGGAAGAACTTCTTTCTTCACATCACCACAGTTAGCACAAGTCTGTGTTCTTAAACCTTCTTCGGTACAAGTAGCTTCTTTGACGATAACCCAGTCACCGTAAGCGTGGTTGCCTGTTGCAGGGATTTCTTTTGTATCTTTGAAATCGCAACGGGAACATGTAATTTCTTTTGAACCAGCAGTACCGCAAGTTGGCTCTGTGATAACCGTTTCTTTGAGGTCATGTCCGAGAGCAGGAATCTTTCTGATTTCTTTCTTGTTGCAATCTGTGTCTGTACAGAATCTTTCTTCCAGACCTGTCTTTTCACAGGTAGCTGGTTTCTTTACCTGCCAGTCACCGAATGCATGAACATGCTGTGGCTTTTCTGGTTTTTCAGGTTTGTCCGGTCTGTTTGGAACAGATGGATTCTGGTTTCCATGATTTCCAGAGTTCTCTGGTTTACTTGGCTTACTTGGTTTGTTCTCAGGTTTTACAACTGGTTTTGTTGTGCTGCTGTTTCCGGCAACTGTTTTTCCATTTGCAACCCAAACTCCTTTTTCAGAAAGTTCGTTTACGACTTTCTTGTCGCCAACGGTTACCAGAACGTCTTTCTTTACGACATGGTCTTCGGCATCTGTGATGGTGTAAGTAAGCACGTATTTTCCGTCTGTACCAACTTTGACTTTAGAGTCATCGTATTTCACAGATTTGATTTCTTTGTTATCAAATTTCACAGAGAAATCAGGATTGGATGTTTTGTTTGAAAGTACCCAGTCGTTTAAGTCTGCGTAAGCTAAGATTTCTTCGTCTACGTCAAAGATAACGTTACATTTGTCCTCTTTGATACTGACCTCTGCTAAGAAGAATCCTGTTTTGCTGAATGTGATTTCGTCATCTTTGACGGTCATCACATCTTTGATGTCATTTTCAGATTCTACAAATTCGTTTTTCTCTTCGTCAAAGACGAGTTCGGATTTGAGTGTGATGCTGACATCTTTTGCTGTTAAGCTGTCTTTCTTGATGGCATCTGCTGTACAGAGTTTCTGTAAGATAGTTTTTGTGATGTCCTGTTCGACTGTGGAACCGAAGTAAAGGGTTCTGTCGGACTGGATGGCGGATTCTACAATTTCTCCCTGTTCGTTAATGATGGGAATTGGTTCAGGGTCTAAGCTCTTCGCCCATGAGACGGTTGATACGCAAAGGGCAGTGCCAACCACAATTGCAAGAGCAGTCATCAATGCTCTTACTTGTTTGAGTTTCATAATAATGTTCTCCTTTCTTTTTGTAAAATGCTAATATACCCGTAATACCGGGAATATAACTATATTATACCCGATATGTCGGGGATTTCAAGAGTATAGGGCGTAATTTATACTCTACTTATAATAAGGAGAGTACAAGATGATTGATTATAGCCCTTTGTGGGAAACCATGAAAGAAAAAAATGTATCAACTTATGCCTTGATTCGTGATTATAACTTTTCCAAAGGGACGCTAGATTCTTTAAAGCAGAACCGTAATGTTACGCTTAATACCATAGAAACATTATGTAAAATTCTGCAAGTACCTGTGGAGAAAGTTGTTAGAATCATATATGCTGATACAGAATTAGAAGAATAGCCATTGTTTTATCATTTAGTGATAGGACAAAGGCTATTTTTCAGTTATTCTTTCAGAAGTTCCGTAAAGAGTTGGAATGCCTGCTTGTAGGCGGCACTAAAGGCTTGTTGCTCTACACTTCTTATATAAGGAAGTATGTAGGGAATATAGAAGGCATCTGAAAAATATTCTTTTTGTTGTTCTTGGGTCATAGATTCTCCTGGTGGTACAGGAAAGTGAAGTGCCATTTCGTCAAGTTTCTGTAATGTTTCTTCGGTGTCGGGTGTTTCTTTGCTCCATGTTTCGTAGATTTCTTGTAATGTCATAATGTAAAATCTCCTTTTTTACACTTGCACTCGTAATTTTATTTTTTACACCATGAGCATGAGAAGAACATCCGGGAAAAGGAAAACTATGTAACATGCTATGGTCATACTATGGGAATTTTATGTGACATGGTTTGGTCATAACATGGAGCATAGAATAGGAAAATCATGTGATATATTATGGGAAAGGTATATACCCATTTATGTAACATGATTTTTTCAATTTTACAGCGTGGAGATGGAAAATTGATTCTCACCGGAGAGGTGAGAAAAGGGAGTCAAGAGGGGCGAAGCCTCTTTTGCAAAATATAACGAGAAAGAGCATAGCGGTCGTTGTATTTTGCTACAACCATGCGGAGAGATAGATTGAAAAGGGAAAAGAGATACACTATCGGGGAAACAGAAACACTTCTGACAGAGAAGACGAAAAGACGGAAAGAAAATACAGTAAAACATACGCAAAGAAGATATATTAAGGAAGAAATAGCCAACGGGACAATTTGTCCCGTAGAAATCACACTAAAAAGATTGACAAAAATTTAACAAAGTTATATAATATATATAACGGATAGAACAAAAGGGAGGTGAAGAAAATCGGATATTTATCGTTTGATGCAAGTGTGAAGATACACGAATCAGGGCGTTATGCGAGTACAAAAACGAGTAAAACGGGATATGGTGGCATCGAAGGATATATCCGTCATATCGACCGGGAGACTGATAGACGAAATGGTTGTGAGGTAAATCATACAAACTTGGATATCAATGCTGAATTAACACTAGAAAATGAATCTTTCTTTAGAAATGAATTAGGGTTATGGGAGAAAACACAGCAATCAAAAGATATGTCGGGTGCAGTGAAAAGGCGAATCCAATACGCAAAAGAGCATGGAGCCAGAATCGCAAAAGTTGGGAAAAATGATACAGTGATTGCCCGTCCAATCGTTATACAGATGGATACAGAGATGATAGAGAACCATAGAGATTATTGGTACTGGGATGTAATAGAAATTTTAGAGGGAATGTTTGGAGAAAATAATATTGTAGGGTTCTCGATACATAGGGATGAAACTAACGTTCATGTTCATGTGATTTTTGTTCCATGTATGGAGAAAAAGAAAGACAATGGAAAAGTCAAATGTGCTATCTCACAAACGAAATTTTTCAGAAATCCAAAAGAACTTGCAGGGATGCATCGAAAAATGAGAAAGGCATTGAATGAAAAAGGGTACGATATCCAACAGGAAAATAAGCCAATCGAGCAACAGTTGGCAGGGTATTATGATAAAAATGGGGAATGGCACCAGCAGGGATTGACCCCAGACCAATTAAAGGAACTTAGTCAAAGAAAAGAACAGTTACAGAAGGAGGAAGAAAAATTGAGAATTGAACAATACAAAGTTGATGAACTTGCGAGATTAATGAAAGAAGTTCAGGAAAAGGCAGTGGAAACACACGAACAGCTTGCTGATAACATGAGAGTCTTTGAGTGCCAGCAGGCAGACTTTGAACAGGAAAAAGCAAATCTGCAAACTCAGATGAAAGCTCTGGTTGAAGAGAGAAATGCGGTTAAAAAAATGCGGGCTGATGCAGACGGGATGCTCCAAAAGTCCTATAAAGTTGCAGATATTTGCCGCTCTGTTTTACAGCAGGAAAATATGATGGAGGATGATTTTCTGGATTTCTTAGACAGGGAGAGCCAGCGGAGAAATAAGCCAGTCAGACAGACTTTTGAGAATCTTTATAAGAAATTTGATATGGAGCGTAGGGCGAAGTTAAGTCCTTACGCAAACGAACTGGATGAGTTAAGCGAAAATAGGGAGAAAGCAAGACGGGCAAGGGAATTACAGCAGATGCAGGAAATGTTATCCATGCACGATACAGAGCCTAGAGAAATGCCAATAAGCCCTTTCTTTTAAGGTTTTAAAGTTCATATAGATGTTTTTAGGATTCAGGGAAAGATTTATTCTTTCCCTGAAAGTCCGCTTGGGGACTGGATTTTCGCATTTTACAGGAAAAAGTGGTAAAGAAAATTTACGGAAGTCTTTACCCGTAACTACAGTCGTAGTAAGGGAAATTTATAAAAAGTAAAGAAGTAAAGAATATTTTTAAGTTAATAGTTAGAAAATATAATATAAATCAATACTTTATGTATTATATTGTCTTAAATATATTCTTGTAGGATAGAATTATAAAAAAGTCTTTACTTCTTTACTTTTACACTTTTCCCAGTGTACATCAGGGTTTTACGGTAAATATGGGTCTTTACCTTTTTCTGTAAAATCTTTACCCTTTCAGATTTCCTAGTGTACAAGCGGATTTTCAGGTAAAGTATTTTTCTTGTATGGAAAAAATAAAACCGACACTCTTTTGGAATGTCGGTTTTATCAATTCTGTATCAGTTCTTATTATTTTTCAAAATATTTATTTACACCAGTAATAATCTGGTCGGCTGTTTTCTGTATGACGGTCATGGATTCTTTCAGAATATCTTGAAATCCAGTACCGCCCCAGCCTATGATGTACGGAAAAGAGTAATCCTCACTGTCAAAGCCATAATGCTCACAGACGATATAAGCTACGGATTCCGCTTCCAGTTCTTTTTGCTTACGGTCTTTCTTATGCTCCTGTAGCTTTTCCTTCGTATGTAACATAGCGTGAGCAATTTCATGTACCAAAGTTTTTACGCTTTGTCTTTCCGTCATTCCATCCTGTATCACAATGATTTTCTCTGCATCACTGTAATATCCCCTTGCATCCCCATCGAACAATCGGAAATCCACAGGAACAGGAGAAATAGACTGGAACGCATGAAGGAAATCTTTGTAATTCTCAACGTGTCCCTGTAAATCCTCCACTCCGATTGTGACAGGTTCCATGTCTGGAATCTGATAGGTAGAGGAAATATCAAAGACAGATGCAGATTTGAAGCCGATACGCTCTTCTTCCTCATCTTCTTCGTTTTTCTTCTTGTATTTCACAGGAGAAATGATGCGTATTGCTTTTTCGCCCTTCCTCACCTGCCGATGGAAATTATTACGCCAGCTTGTATATCCGGCAACATAAGATGCATGAGGGCATTGCAGAGCAATCAACAGGCAGTTATTTGCACTATAATTATGGAACAGGCTCATAACATGCAATAGGTCGCGATATTTTTCAGAGGTGGCATATTTTTCTAATCCTGTCTGTAAGAGTTCTGTTAATTCTTCCATGTATTTATTCATAATCTCTTTTCTCCTTTATTCGGTGTAATAAATGGTTGATAAGATTCCAGTTTTGTAACATAAATGGTATATGTTGTCTGATAGACGGTCTTCTGGTTCTACTGTATTCTGATTGATTTGGTGTACCATTTGTGTCAGTTCTCTTGTGGAAATTCCGCATTGTTTTGCAGGAACAATAAGAAGTTCGTGTTTTGACGATGGGAAAATGAATATATCGCATTTCAGAGTTTCCACTACATCATGTACAATGCTTTTTACACAGAACGCACCGGCTCCGTAGAACTTTTGCTTATTCGTCAGAACATATATTGGGAACATACCATTTTCTAATTCAGCTGGAAGACCGAGCATTTCACTTAATGTTTGGAATTGATATTCGTAATGATTTGTATTGATTGCATGGATTAGTTCCTCAATCGTAATACAATAGGTTTCCAACAGTTGTTTAGTGACTACTCCGATTTTGGTATCAGACAAATTAAAACGGAATCCCATTTCAATATCTTCCATACCCTGCATACGGACAGATACAGCATCAGAATGTAATTGTGGATGAAGAATAGGATAAATGTTTGCTAATAAAGTTGTTTTGCTCATTTCTGTAAGTTTCATAGTGAATCCTCCTTGTAAAGAAAATTATATAATCATAGATTCACCCGATGCCGCCTTGCGGCATTTTATATTTTGAAAGATATTGATAAATGAAAGAAAACGCTATATAATAAAAGCACGTTATATAATTTACGATGAAAGTGGGTAGGAAAATGGCAAAAAAACTAAGGTGTTATCTATACACAAGGGTATCCACAGGGATACAGGTAGATGGCTATTCTCTGGAAGCTCAAAAGGAGCGATTAGAGAAAGAAGCCATACACAGGGGCATGAAAGTGGTCGGGACGTACAGTGATGAAGGTAAATCAGGAAAAAACGTGACTGGAAGACCAGAGTTCCAGCGGATGCTTGCAGATATTCAATCTGGAAAAGATGAAGTGGATTATGTGCTGGTCTTTAAACTTTCACGATTCGGGCGAAATGCAGCAGATACGTTAAATAGTTTGCAATTCATGGAAGATTATGGAGTGAATCTGTATTGTGTGGAAGATAACATTGATAGTGCCGGAGCTGCTGGAAAGTTGATGATTTCCGTAGTGGCTGCGGTAGCAGAGATTGAACGTGAAAATATCCATGAGCAGACGATGGCTGGGCGTAGGCAGAAAGCCCGTGATGGTAGATGGAATGGTGGTTTTGCTCCGTATGGTTATACATTAGTACCTCGTGACGGGGAACGAGGGAAAGTGCTTGAGATAAACGAAAAAGAAGCGGAGCTGGTTCGGATTATCTTTGATAAATTTGCCAATACGGATATGGGATGTAACTCTGTGGCAAAATGGCTAAATGACCATGGTTATACAAAAGAAGTACGCCAGAATGGAACACTATCTACGATTAGCTCTAATTTTGTGAAACTGGTATTAGATAATCCTGTGTACATGGGAAAAATCGCATACGGACGACGAAAGACCGAGAAAATCGAAGGAAAACGCAATGAATATCATGTGGTAAAACAGGCAGAAGATGCCTATGAGCTGTATCAGGGAATACATGAAGCTATTGTATCCGAGGAATTATGGCAGAAAGCCCATGCAAAACGGCTGGTAACAGGCGTGAAGTATGATAAAGTCCATGATACAGGGCATTGTCATATCCTATCGGGCTTGTTGCGATGTCCAGAGTGCGGAGCGAAGATGTATGGGGTAGTCAATCGCAAGAAAAAGGCTGGTTCCGATGATTTTTACAAGGATATGTGGTATTATAAGTGTAAAAATCGTATCAAGGTGGAAGGACATTTTTGTACCTACAAAACCCATATCCGACAGGATATTGTCAATGCAGAGGTTATCAGCATTGTAAAATATGCTTTGAATGATGAAGAATTTAAACGTAGGATTGCACAACGGGCTGGTGGAAAGGAAGACGGTTCTCTGGATGAGTTGATGGCAGAGAAAGTACGTCTGGAAGATACGAAGAAGAAGCTGGAAATCCGAAAAAAGAAAATGTTGGATAAAATCGGAAACATGGATGTGGATGATGAATTATATGATACTCTTTTTGAGGATTATATGGGTGTTGTACGGGAATTGACCGAAAAGCTGGCAAAGTTGGATGCAGATTTACTGCGAAATAACATTGCCATTGAGAATATGCAAAAACAGACCTTTACTGCTGAACAGTATTATGAATTGCTGGATGCAATCGTGCGATACATGGAAGAAATTCCAGAGAATCGAATAAAACAGTTGATGGGACTTGTACTGGATAAAGTAGAGCTATTCCCAAAACGACAGGCAAACGGTCGATGGGTACGAAATGTCCGTTTTAAAGTGCCGTTAGACGTAGATGGAACCTTTTATGATAGCATTGGTTTCCATGGGGATGGAGAAGAAAAAGGCGAGGGAGATGATTCTGTTTATTTCCTACCCAATGAAATGCACGACGAGACGGTTGCGCTCTTGACCCGTAAAAAGGATGTGGAAAGAATCGACATTGAAATGACCGTGGATAAGGACGATGTCACGGAGAAAGCCACGTATCAGAAGATTAAGGAGTATGTGAAGGAAAAGTATGGACTGAATGTGCATACGAAGTATATTGCGGAAGTGAAGAGAAAACATGGATTGCCTATGCATGACGCACCGAATAAGGTGGATGTGCCGAAACGGGAATATCCGGAATGCCCGGAAGAGAAGGTTAAAGCAATAGAAGAAGCACTAAAACATTTTAAATTAATAGGGAAATTAGGAGATAGTTTTTAATGAATGATATTCGGTATTTTACAAAACAATTATTAATAGAATACAATAATGCAGCTATTAGAGAAAAGCGAAATAGAGCTATAAAAGAAGAGGTACTTGAAAATCTCACAGAAGGATTTATTTTTCCAATCACACGTGATTTTTATCATGGTAAAGATGAAGTGAGAGTAATGATTTCACTTTTTGAAGTAGGAACAGCATTTTTGGATATGACAAATGAAAGATATTTTATGTTACCTATTGCGAAGTGGAATGAGAAAACGCAAGAATATATATTTGAGGATGAAAATGAAATTAGGAAGAAATTCCCATATAAAAATAGGGAGTGGACAGAAAAAGTAGTAAAACAACCATATCGGAGACAAGGCAAATTTAGAAAAGAAATTTTGAGGGCATATAATAACACTTGTGCTGTTTGTGGTATAAAAGAACCTAAAATATTAAGAGCGGCACATATTGTTCCAGTCGCAAAAGGGGGAACCGACGAGATAAGTAATGGAATATGCTTATGTACAAATCATGAGATAGCTTTTGACAATGGACTTTTAAAGATAAGACCAGATGGTAAAATTGAAATAAAAAGTGAAGAGTTTAAAGGTGTTTATGATACCATTTTATATCCGCAAAATAAAGAGTGGTATCCTTCTTTAGAGTATTTAAAGATTAAATATGAAAACAAATATGAGTAACATAGAATAGCTTTATTATTCATCTTCAAATATAGTTTCATTCATCTCTGGAAAATCCAATAATTCATATACAGTCATTCCCAAACCGAGAGCCAGCTTATGCAAGGTTTTCAGTTTGGGATTTTTTGTCTTTCCAGACATGATATTTTCCACCGTAGACTGCGTAATACCGGATAAGGTAGCCAGTTTATTTATGGTGATTTTTTTCTTTTTACATAGGCGTGTAAGTCTTAAAATAAGTAAGCGCTTAATTGGTTCTTTCCATACTTAGTTGAATTTAACGTGAAAGAGTTCTCCGAATAGCACTTTCGCTTTCAATAGTTCAAAACTGTTTCGACCATACATTACCCGTTTTATGACTTTGATTTTATTTACACTGCCTTCTGCTAAGCCATTATTATGCGAATATATAATTCCATTTTTTACAGCTGTTATATCCTTTTTTATGCCGTTTATGAATGTTTGAAGTTCAGGAATATCATATTTTTGTGCTGCATTGATCCATTCATCTAATTTTGTAGGATTTTTAGAGAATATGACATTACAAAAGTCTTTGGTTAATGTTGTGATATAACATAGTTGTAACAGCTCGACCTAATGAGATATAATATTAGGAGGAAACGAGGTATGTTACAAATGAGTCAATACTATGAACCAGAATTCAAGAAGAAGATAGTCCGTCTTCATCTCGAAGAGGGAAGATCCCTCAAAGGTCTTGCTGAAGAATACGGTGTATCCAAAGCAAGCATTTCTATTTGGACCAAACAATTCCGTGAAGAATGCCAAACAAACGACGAAGCCCAAGCCGATTATGATTACATGAAGGAGAATCTCCAGCTCAAAAAGCAGCTTGCAGAACTCCAAAAGGAAAATGACTTCTTAAAAAAAGCAGCGGCATTCTTTGCGAAGGAAATCGATTAGAGGCTTATCGATTCATTCAGAAATATAACAAGGAATTTGGGCTCAGATGGCTTCTCAGAATGTTTAATATCTGTCCAAATGCTTATTACAACTATCTTAAAAATCGAAAAGCTGATTATCATCAACAGAAAGATGAAATCAAAAAGTCTATTCGAGAAATCTATCACTCTCATGGCGGGGTTGATGGTTACAGAACCATACATGCATATCTTATTCGTAAAGGATACGATGTTAGCCGCTTAATGGTTCACAAATATATGAATACTGAAATGCAGTTGTTCTTGATCTCAAGAAAAAAGAAACCAATGTATGAACATGGCATCGCTCACAAAGTATACGAAAACAAACTGAATCAAAATTTTCGGGCAGATGAAATCAATCAAAAGTGGTGTACAGATTTTACTTATCTTTTCCTGACAGATGGCAGCAAGCGTTATAATTGCACGATTATAGACTTACATGACCGAAGCGTTATTGCAAGTATAACAGACAGAAACATAACCGCTGATTTAGCGAAAAGAACGCTAGAAAAAGCAATTCATTCTCAACCAGGAATTGACTTAAGCAAGCTTCTGGTGCATTCGGATCAGGGAAGCCAGTACACGTCAAAAGAGTTCACAGAATTTTGTGAGGATCTTGGTATTACTCAGAGCATGAGTAAGGCTGGATATCCATATGATAATGCTCCTATGGAAAGATATTTCAATACATTGAAAAATGATCTTATTTATCAGCATTATTATCACACAGAGAAAGAACTCTACACAGCAATCGAAGAATTTGCGTATGTACAATATAATCATGTACGTCCGCATTCTTATAATAACTACAAAACGCCTTACGAGGCACGCTACGGGGTTGTATAAACCCTGTGGCAGGAAATAGGTCGTAGTGTTACAAAAAAGCTTGACCACAACATACTATGGTATAGCGAGCATGAAGAACAACATAGACGACATCAATGGATGGCTCTATCACAGAATACGCATGTGTATATGGAAACAGTGGAAGAAACCTAGAACGAAATATAAAAATCTAGTCAAACTGGGAATTCCAGAACACTATGCGGCAACAATAGCAAACAGTCGCAGAAAGTATTGGTATATCAGTAATAACAAAGCTGTGATTTGGGCGCTGAACAAAGAAAGACTGATAAACAGTGGCTTCTACGATTTAGCCACAGCTTATCAGTCTGTGCACGTCAACTATTGAAACCGCCGTGTACCGAATGGTACGCACGGTGGTGTGAGAGGACGGCGGTTAGTCACCGCCTCCTACTCGATCATGAGTTTAAAAAAAGAATTTCAGATCTTCTTCTACTGTGCTAATTCCCGCAATACCAAAGTTCTCTA
>OBYG01001155.1_pt1 | contig 12427 bp, 10 predicted proteins | sample 1538201 | NCBI WGS metagenome assembly OBYG01 (sample SAMEA2580177, study PRJEB22360) | human gut metagenome | biome: human gut; feature: human-associated habitat; material: faeces | place: Denmark | collected 2008/2010 | reverse complement strand
TCCCCCGGTAAGTGCTGGGGGATTTCTTATTTTGTCAAGATACGGATTATTACTTACTTACTTTGCTTTTTCCATCGCTTGAAGTGTTTTCAGATCCTCTGGCGATGGTTCATTTTCCGGATCCAAATGTTTATCATAATAGCTTTTTAATTGACTCGATAGATTCTGTGTATGATAATTGGCTTCTCCTGCACTCTCGTCTCCAGTATCAGAAAACCCTCTTTGTGCGCCTATAATATCTATTTTTATCAATCCCAGCAACGGATTTGATGTTGTACACTCCATCAAGTAATCTGTAGGTTGCAAATCATCATCATTCATCTTACTTGGATCGAGAACATACGCTTTTACCTCAAATAACGTATTAAATAAATCTCCTTTTCCTAAATACTCACATAGATTTTGAGGCCACAGAGCCAGTTTTACTTTTTTTGAACTAGCGCAAGTCTTCACTGCTGTCTCAAATGCTTCTTTATATGAAACACATAATTTTTCTACATTCTTTGGCAAATAAATAAATCTAACCCCTAAAACACCACCGTTCCAATCCAATGTGGGTATTATATTAGATACATAATGCAGTTCATTATCCTTAACATCAATCCATACATCCAGCGCTGGCATTATCTGTTCCATCTCCTGCATACATCCTTCAAAATCAAAATTCCCACCATTTATCCATACTTTCCCAATATCATCTAATTTTTTTCTATTAGATAGTGTAATATCAGTAAAAACAAACTTTCTAGCAGATAAAAATTTTGCCAAAGCATCCATTGCTGAAGTTTTTCCACTATTATTTGCACCAACAAAAACTGTAGTTTTATCACTCAATTCAATCTTACAGCATTTCAACTTTCTAAAGTTCTGAATATCAAATCGCTTTATGTGCATTACAAATTCTCCCTTTTTGATTCTATTCTTTATACCCCAAACGAAGTATTATATTTTATATTACTCACTTTTCTGTTCATTTAACTCAGCTTCAATTTCTTCAATAGTTGGTAGTGTGCCTTTAAAATCCTCTGGTATCAGATTAGAAAGTTCGTATTCTGATATACCCAATGGTTGACTGCTAGACTCTATTGCGTATTTCGCCTGAATATTGTCTTTAGATTTACAAACCAATAATCCTAATGTTGGTGCATCCATATCAGTTTTTAATATGTGATTAACTGCAACCACATATGTTCCAAGTTGTCCTGTAAAAGATGGTTCAAATGCCGTAACTTTTACTTCAACAACTACATAACAGTGCAATTTTATATTATAAAACAACATATCAATAAAATTTTCTGTATCGCCAATTTCTATTCTATATTCACGTCCAACAAATGCAAAACCACTCCCAAGCTCTAGCAAAAATGCTGTAAGATTATCCATCAAAGCATCTTTCAGTTCTTTTTCATTATAATTCTGAGTCAATGTAATAAAATCAAAATTGTATGGGTCTTTCGTAAGCTCCTGTGCTAAATCACTTCGTATCGATGGAAGTGTAAGTTCAAAATTAGTAACTGCTTTTCCTTGCCTGTCAAAAAGTTTCGTATCAAGAAAATTTAGCAATACAGCCCTTGACCAATTGTTTTCTAATGTCTTTTGTACAAAAAACAATGCCTTCTGCTGGTCATCCCTACATTTATCCATAATAACCTTATGATGCCCCCACGGAATCATAAAAATTATATTCTTCTCTATTTGTGCACCAACTTGGGGCGTAATTTCATTTTTAAAAATTTGTGCATCAAGTTGGTGCGTAATTGCTACATTCGAACACAGCCTATAAAACTGATTCATATACTGTAAATTTCTTGGCGAAAATGACTTGATTTCCGGCAATTCTTCTACTAAATCTTTACTTATTTTTTGATAAACATGGCTGCCCCAAGATACATTCTTTTTCATCATCTCAATATCTCGTCCAAGAAGCCAATAAAAACGAAGCATCTCATCATTTACTTTTATAGAGGCCTTTATCTGACTGGCTCTAAAACGATTACTTACTTCAGATATCCATCTTTTATAATTACCTTCAAATTCTGCCCCTATCAATGTATCTATCATCTACCTTGCACCCACCTTCTCATTCATCATATATATCAATCTCTATTTCTATATAGTCTTTTATATTATACCATTCCTGCCTTTACATCCTTACCTATAACTTTTCCTGAAATTTTTTTATAAGTTGACCTCCACCACTTCATTATAAAACTTAGTGATTTCTTCAATACTGCTTGTCCTATTTTTTATTGGAAGTGACTCCCATATAATCTTGCGGTAGGGTGCTTTAGACTGATCTCCAACTCTGGAATCTACAATTGACACAATTCCTCTATCCTGTTCACTTCTTATCAATCGTCCAATTCCCTGTTTTAACTTTATTACCATTTCAGGAACTGATACTTTCATTAGACCATCACCTTTGCTTTGTTCATACTTATAATCAATGATAGGCTCCCTTACTGGAAATGGTAATTTGAAAATAATTACATGAGACAAAGACACTCCTTCAATGTTAATACCTTCCCAATAACTCCCCGTACCTAATAAGACTGAATTTGTATCATTTCTGAACTTTTCTAACGTTTCAGACTGCTTCGAATTACCCTTTTGCATAATTATTTCAAATGGCAGATTCTCTTGCTTCAACTTATTATATACTTCATACATATCCGTTTTTGCAGTAAAAAGAATCAGTGCTTTTCCATTACTAATTTGGAGCAACTTTGTAATTTCTTTTACTCCTTCTTCAATAAATTTACCCCTCTCTTTTGTTGGATGTGGTAAATGTTCTGTATAATAGATCATAGCATGTTCGTCATAATTAAATGGCGATATCTTTGGTTCACATATAAGACTATTATCTATCGGCAGTCCTGTATTATTGATAAAATATGCATAACTCTTTATATAATCTTCATTCTTGCCACTGGTAATAGTTGCAGACGTTAAAATAACCGGTAGATCAGAATCACTAAACATAATATTTCTTGTAATCTTGTCAACCTCTTTAGGACACTTATACAAGCGAACACCCATTATTCCACGACTGCCATTATCCCGTTCAAGCCAGAAAATATCCTCACTGTTATTTCTCTTTATTGCTGATGCTAAAAAGGCAACGTTGTCTTCCAGCATTTCTATTTCCTCATCAAAATTTTTTCTATTACGGTCACCTATAAAATCGCCAAATGACATAGCTGCTTCAAATTGAATCTCATCGAGAAGTTTTTTTAACCTTACAAAATTCGTATCAATATTTCTAACATAGTATCGATCAATATCCTGTCCCATTTGAGCTGCTTTTCGATCCTGCTCATCCATTTGCTTTAATAATGACTTAAAAACATCATCAATTAACGCATCAGCTTGTTCCATCTTTTTCGTAAAAGATATATCAAAAGAATTAACTGCTTTTCCAGCCTCGTACATGGAATCTTTTAACTGATTGAGTGAAATGCAAGATGTAACCGATGAACGCACCTTACTTTCAAGATTATGTACCTCGTCTATTACGATTATCCCCACATCCTCACTCATGAGTTGCTTCCTATAATTTGCTTTTTTATTCATGTTTACAGTAAGCAAATCTTGATTACATACAATAATTCCGTCGGTATATATCATTTTCCGACGCAAATTATGATAATGACAAGAGCTACAATAGCTACATTTATCCTTACAAAATTGAGGATTATATTCTTTCACATTCACTCTGTTCCATATTCCATCCGGAATGGGTATACTCCAGTCGGCTTTTTCATATCCGAATCTGGATACTGCCTCATATATTATCTGATGTTCTTCTTTCTCCTGGATAAATTTTGGAGTAAAATATTCATCAAACCTTTTTTTACACAAAAAATGATTTTGCCCTTTCGCTATAAGAACCTCAACATCATAATTCAACATATCCATAATTTTATCAATATCATGAATTAACTGTTCTTGTAAAGCGATTGTTGAAGTTGCAATCACTACAGGTTTTCCGTATACTTTATTATAATAAAGAACTGGAACTATATATGCAAAAGATTTTCCAATACCAACTCCTGCTTCTACAAGAACATGCTTTTTGTCCCTGATTCCGTCTACAATTTCGCAAGACATTTCCCATTGCCCTTCTCTATCCTCAAATCCTTCAGCAATAGCTTTATCTTGAAAAAAAGAAAATACATCTTCTCCGATTTTTTTAAATTTCGCTTTCCTTTCCACCTGATTTTTCCGAAAAAAAGACTCTTTATCATATTGCCATAAATACACTGAATCACCTTCTTCCTTCAATAACTTTAATACTTTGTACGAAACCATACATTCATTACTACTGTCTTTCATTTTCTATATCAATGTCGCATCTTTAAATTCCTCATTTGTACCCCTTTACTTCCCGCACTATTTTATCCTTTTGGTTAAAGCAGATTCATACTTAATAGATCTATATCAAATCCTATTTGTAAATAGTCATACAATTTTGAACCGACCGGCGAATAGATACTCACATTATTTGCTCTTACAAATATAGGAGTTTTAACATCCTGAATATGTTGCTTCATCCATTCATCATTTTCAGCATGACATCCCCACAAATCATCAATCGATACTCCTGTATTTTCGCACATACTCTTCAAATCTCTTATGGTTGAATCATCCGGTTTCAATAATCTAGTCCCATGTATAATATGATTTTCATGCATCCATGATACTGCTGTCTGGATATCATCATTTTCGGAATGCCATATTATAACACTTGGATTACATCCAAAATCATTCCAAATCGTGTCTCTGTATTTATTTATAATGCCATATATATTTTTACCGGATCTATCCTCTTTTGTAAACTCGTTCACAATATCTTTAAATTGCTTACTTGCCTGATCATAGTCTAATAATTCAAATTCTAATAATTGTTCTTTATTTATGCTCTGAATTATTTCTTCTGCAGTATGTTTTGCAATTATTCTGTAGTACTGATTTATTAAATTAATCGTATGTATCAGGAGTTGCATATCAGTAGTTTTGCCTCTGAGTAACATATTATATACGCACACACACACTTCAAGGACATCAATTAAATAGTTCCTGTATGGCATCGGCATATATACATTTCTCATGGTCTCCTGTATTTTCCCAATAAATGCATATAGCGTCTCTCTATCCGCTTTGTTTGCTACTCCATCTACCAAGGGTACTTGAAAATACTGCGGTTTACTCCAGCAAAAGTCTTCTTTCAATTTGACGCTATACATATTTTCATCATACGGTTTTTGTGCCGGTATCACCACATTATAAGCACACCATTTACTTGTATACATACTTATATCAGAGCAAGTAAAATACGATATTCCTTGTACCTTATCTCGATTTCTCTGAACCCATTGCATCAACATCTGAGGAATAATATACTCTTGTTTATAAGATACCCGACCACTATGATTTACAAACCCACAAGCCAATACTAACGGATATTGCTTTACATACATAGAAGCTACCTTTAACCATGTATCAAAATTGTTATGTTTAATAGAAACACCCCACAAATAAATTTCTTCATACAAGGCCAAAAACTTAAATTCCTTATCTATGTTTCTGGTAGTTGCTCCACATAATTTTTCATATTGGAATTCTGAATAATAATATTTTGCCGGATATCCACACTCCTGCCAAGCAAGCGGAAGCATTGATGACAAATACAAGCTCGGGAATCCTGCTATACTGAATCTTTCATTATTAGAAAAAGCCTTTTTGCTCAAAGGAATATGAAACAATTCATTCGGATTATTCTGAATATAAGGAGTTTCCTCTTCAACACCTCTTACTCTGTAAAACTGCTGATTTGGTGTAATGCGTAGCTGAGTCCAACCACAATTTTTAATCAAAACCCAGTTATCAATAGATGCTATAAACAAATCTTTCTCCAGATTTTGCATCAATATATCTAATTCTTCCTGTGCGGCTTTAGGATTAGCATTTTCATAATGTTCAAAAATACCAGAAACAACCTTAAAGTTTTCCTCTACCGCTTTTATTACGCCTGTCATCGTTTCGTTTATTTTGTTCTGTTTTTCTGCTTCAAATTCACTGCCATCAATTAACCTTAATAGTTTTAAATAGCTCGATGCTTCTTCCTTATATTTTTCAGAAATGTCAAAATTCACATCAAAATATCTTTTAGGCAAATTTGTATTTCTTAAAAAATCCTCTATTTTTATTCCCATATTACCTTATACCTCCACATAACCTCATTTGTAAAATTACATCTTTCTGCTCTTATCATCATATTCCTTGACGCAATTTCTCAACTGCCTCATCATAAACTTGTTTCGTGTAATCATCAAACAGCACCCATTCCACCAACTCAAAAGCTTGCTCGTTTTCATTCAAGAAGCTGTTCACTGTCCTAACAGCTATTTTCGCTGCCTGCTCAACCGGGAAACAATAAATGCCTGTAGAAATGGACGGAAAAGCTATTCTCCGAATTCCATTTTCCAGAGCCACTTTCATGGAATTGTAATAACACTGTCCCAAAAACTCTGCTTCATTTTTACCGCCACCATTCCATACCGGCCCTACTGTATGTATCACATAATCACAGTGAAGATTATATCCTTTTGTTATTTTTGCTTGTCCGGTTTTACAACCACCAAGCAACCTGCATTCAAAAAGCAGTTCCTTACCGGCAGCTCTATGTATTGCACCATCAACACCACCGCCTCCTAAAAGACTGGAATTCGCTGCATTTACAATAGCCTGTACATCTGTAATTTTCGTAATGTCACCCTTTATAGTCTTTATCATTTAACATCCCACCTGATTTAAATTTCCCATTTTTTTGAATATCCTCTCTTTTTGGGTTTCATCGCTAAACTTTAATTCAAATCCTCTGTGCTCATAAAATCTATTTCTATTATCTCTTCTCTCATCAGTTTCTTCATCTACACTAGATAACTTACCATATTATTGAAGTACATTTTTAACTGTCTACTAGTAGGAATACAATTTTTCTTTCGTACTGGCATCCCACAACTGAATCCTACTCCAAAAACAGGAACCAATCTATTAGTTTTAAAAGCTTGCACAAAGAAAGTCTTTGTTTCTTCTGAAGCAACTAACATCTTTTCCACAATTGTAACTCCCCTAATTAGTTTCTATATTTTCACTATTCTGACATATTTATATACTATCATACGATTAAACCTTTTTCTACCAAAAGCATCTTAGAATCCCCATTTCCCCCCTGCCAACAATAAAACCCTCAGCCCACCGTCTGAGGATTTTATTCTTAGCAGCGTTCCATATACCACCCCGGCAGGAGCGCTCCCTTCGGATTGGCTCCCTCCTTCCTTAATCTTCAAAATCTATCCGTTGTATCATCACAATGCCGGACTGAAACTGTATCTCTATCTTGCTTTCATTAATAACCCTGACTGCCCGCAGCAGACGTCTTACCAGATCATCGTCAAATTCTTTTTTCAGGTAATTGGTCTTTCTCATATAGCTTTCCATATCCTGCATTCTCTGGTCATAGGACTCCGCCAGCTGCCTCTCCCGGACAACCTTGGTCTTTTTCTTCTTCAGTTCTTTGATCTCATCTGCTATGATACGATATTCCTTATCAAACACTTCATCCGCAGACTCGGCTTTCGCACTGTCTTCGATGAGCTTCATCATCTTTTTCTGAAGCTCCTCTATCTGGCTGTCGTATTCCGTGGGTTCTGCAGCCGCAGAGTAGCTCCCTATGATCCGTATGACGTTCTCCCGGAATGCCTGCACGAATTCGCCCTGATCTTCCACTACGCTGTTAACTGCTGTCATAATCGCTTCATGCAGGATTTCTTCCTTTAATGTAGGGGAATGCTTACATCTCTTGGAGCCATGCTTCAAGCGGTTGTCACACCGCCACACAGCCCGCTTTGCTCCATATTTTGACCATACCTGCCTCCGGTATGGCTGTCCGCATTCTGCACAGACCATGATATCCGACAGCACATATTTTGAGCTGTATTTTCCTTTTATTTCAATATTCTTTTTCTTGGTATCCGCTCGGTAAATACTGGCTCTCCTCGCCTTTTCCTCCTGCACCCGGTGAAACAGCTCTTTGGGTATAATCGGCTCATGGTCATCCTCCACATAATACTGCGGCACAATTCCTTTATTCATAACCTTCTTCTTTGTAAGAAAATCCACCGTATAGGTCTTCTGGAGCAGGGCATCTCCCATATACTTTTCATTGACCAGCATCTTGTCTATCACAGTTGCCTGCCATACGGTATTCCCGGTTGCAGTACGAATACCATCCGCCTCCAGGATCTGTTTAATCCGATAGCTGCTGTTCCCTTCTAAGAAGAGCCGGAAAATCCGCCGCACCACCTCTGCCTCTTCCGGAACAATAATCAGGTTCCCATCCTTATCCTTTGTGTATCCCATGAATTTGCTGTGGTTGACGATGACCTTTCCGTCCTCAAACCTCCTGACAATTCCCCAGCGGCAGTTTTCGCTGATATTTCGGCTTTCTTCCTGCGCCTGGCTGCTCAGGATGGTAATCAGCAGCTCGCCGCTTCCCTCCAGCGTATTGATTCCCTCTTTTTCAAAATAGACTGCAATGTTCTTCTCCTTGAGCTTTCTGATATGTGTCAGAGAATCCACCGTATTTCTTGCAAACCGGCTGATGGACTTTGTAATGACTATGTCAATTTTCCCTGCCATGCAGTCATCTATCATCGCCTGAAAATCTGCACGTTTTCTGGTGGAGGTTGCACTCTTTCCATCGTCTGCATAGATACCTGCCAGCTTCCAGTTTGGATTGCTCTTGATTTTTTCCGTATAATAGCCGACCTGCGCTTCATAGCTGCTTTCCTGCTGTTCCATTAGCGTGCTGACACGACAGTAAGCCGCTACCCGAAGGGCTTTCATCTGGGGGCGTACCGTCCGGTCATAGGCAGGCATTGCCGGTATCACGGAGATATTTTTCTTTACCACAGTTGCCATGTATGTAGTTCCTCCTTCCCATCAATCAATTTTAACCTCGACAGCTACTCCATTCAGCAGTTCAATCTGCAGGATGTTGTCTTTCCCTACGATTATTTTTTGAATTGTCTGCCGGAAAAGCTCCGGGTCAAATTGTACCTGCGGCACTCTGCCCGTAAGCGCAGCTTTCAGCTTCTCTGTCCGGAAACCGCTGTCATCAATGGCAGCTTCCTGATACTGCGCCCTTGCCCGTTCAAACACCAGCTGTCTGATTGCATCTGCCGAATACTGCCCGTTCTCCAGACATTCCTGTATCTGCCCCGTCAGTTTCCGGCTTTGGGCGCTTTCCAGTTCCGTCTTCAGAACAGTTACTCCCTGATCCAGCAAATCTGGATTTTCTATAAAATAATTGACTGCCGCAAGGATGGCATCCTCTATCTGTTCCTCCGTCAAAAAAATGTTCCGGCAGTACACCCTGTTCCCTTTGATATAGCGTTTGCATTTCCATCGGATGGTTTCTCCCGGCTGGTTGCAGTGCTCCACATACTTTCGGTAAGGCTGCCCACAGATTCCGCATACAATCCGGTCTCCAAACAGACTTTTGTTTGCATAACTGTTGAGCTGCGCTCTCCGCCCCAGACTCTCTGCCCGTTCCCTGCGCCGCTCCTGTACCTGTTCAAAAGTCTCTGCATCCATCAGGGCAGGGTAGAAATCATCTCCTTTGTATCTCTGGTTTTCCAGAATCTTCCCTACGGAACAATGGCTCCATGATGGTCTGCGGTTGGTATGTAGATCACCCTGTTCTGTCAGTGTTTTTGCAATCCGGTATGTAGCGGTTCCATTCAGATAATCTTCAAAAATTCCTTTCACAATCTCTGCGGCTTCCGGAATAATCTCTGCTTTCCCATTTACAATCCGATAACCCATTGGCGTATGATTCTGCATTCTACTCCACTGCCTTTCCACAGGTTTCTTCCAGCTCCAGTCCATTTTTCAACCGGAACCCAAGGCGCTGTGCCGGATAGACCGTTACCTGCTGGATGATTATCAGGAACAGTTCCTCATCAAACTCCTCTATGATGACAGGCCGGTTCCGGAAGACTGTCAGCAGGTATTCTGTCTGTGCAATCTCCTGTTCAAATACCTTCTGTTCTTTGAGCAGTTGCTGCCTGTGGCAGGCTTTTTCCAGTTCCATATCCATCTGGTTCCGCTGCTCTATAAAAACAGCAGAGCCGATATTGCCGTCCGCAAGGACTTTTCGCAACATATGGCTCTGCTTTTTTAATTCCTGTATTCTTTTTTCCAGATCTTCCAGTTCCCTCTCCTGCGCCGGATCTCCCGGAACTGCTTTTAATACCGACAGCAGGGGAAGCAGGATTGCTTCATAATTACTGGCAAGCCGGTTCCACAGCTGGACAAATGCCTGCTTGATTCCATCCTCCCGCACAGCCTTCTGTCTGCACTTTGAGATATCTTCGATATGCTGATGACAGCTCCACCGTATCTTTTCATAGGGCTTTCCGATATAAATCTTCTGCCTGCGGAACGTGGAACCGCATTCTCCACAGATAATCCGGCTGCTGAATACATACCGGTTCTGATAAATGGTCCGGTCTTCAGCACACTGTCTCTGCCTGCGGTATTCATAAAGCTGCCGCACCGCTTCTGCTTCTTCTCTGGTGATGATTGCCTCATGATTATCCTTAATCAAATACTGCGGCAGCTGTCCACAGTTACGCCCTTTTATAAATGGAACCCCTTCGGTTGTATAGGTCTTTTGCTGAAGCAGGTCACCCTCATAAACGGGATTCTGCAAAATTCCCTTGACTACACTGTCCTGCCAGCCTTTTGAATACCGTATGGTCGGCAGTCCCTCCTGCCTAAGTTCCCTGGCGATTGCATAGGAACCCTTTCCTCCAAGGTAGCTATCAAAAATCCTACGAACAACCGCTGCTTCTTCCTGCTCTATTACCAGCTCTCCATTCTCATCATTGACATATCCATATGCCGGCGAACTGATGGTATAGGTTCCATTCTGGAAGCGGCGGACAATTGCCCATCTGTTATTGGTAGAAATACTCTCCGATTCCCCCTGCGCAATGGAACTTAAGATCGTCAGAAGCTGTTCGCTTTTTTCTGACAGGGTATTGACCCGTTCCTTTTCAAAATATACGCCGATGCCAAGCTCTTTTAGCTGGCGGATAGCTCTGATGCTGTCTACGGTGTTTCTGGCAAACCGGGTTACAGACTTTGTAAGAATCAGGTCGATTTTCCCCAGCCTGCAATCCTGTAGCATGCGGTGGAATTCATCCCGTCTGGTCAGTTTTGTACCGCTCCGGGCTTCATCTGCATAAATGCCCGCATATACCCAGCCGTCTTTATCCTGAATCATCCGGCTGTAATACTGTACCTGGGCTTCAAAGGAATCCTTCTGCTCTGCAGTTCCTGTGCTGACACGGCAGTAAGCGCACACCCGCAGAACCGGTGCTGTTTCTTGTGTGTATTTCTGGCTGACAGGCTCAATTTTTGTAATTTTCTTTGCCATAGGCTTCTCCTTTCTGAGAACCAGGTTCTCCTGTTAGCACCACACAATACCACACCTTTTGGAACATATCCAGTGTTTTTACACATATACTCTGGAAAGTTCCGGGGAAAAAGTTTCACGGTTTAAGGCATCAATTTTTTCATATTCCTCCGGCTGCAGAAAACCGCTTTCCAGCATCAGATTAAGCAGTTTCACAGCCAGTTTATACTGTATCTCCCTTGTTTCCTTTTTTGTCCCCATACGCATCCTCCTGTTATTACGGTGAGAGATCCTTACCTCCCATGCACATCCCAATAAACCGCTGCAAAGAAAAACTCAGCTTTCCCTCCATCGGAGAATATACATCAATCCCACTCTGACGGAGTTTCTCCAAATACTCCATAATCCGGCAGGTATCCCTGCCTATACGGGAAATATTCTGGACAACCAATACATCAATATTTCCTTCCTGTACTGCTTTTGCAGCCCGCTTCCATCCGGGACGCTCAAAATCTGCCCCGGAACCGAAATCCTCCGAACACCCGGCCACAACAAATCCCATCTGTTCGGCATAATCCATCAGCAGTTTCCTCTGGTTTTTCAACGCTCCGTGAGTATCCTCCGGCGCATCAATCCGGCAGTAAACCCATGCTCTTTTTTCCTGCTTCAATCTCCTGACCTCCTGACTCATAATCTGATACACATCTGCTGCGAAAATGCTTCCTGCTCCATGCCGAAGCTGACCGCCAGTGCCTGATTCACAAACTGTAATTGTGATGGGTTCAGCCGTCCTATGTACTCCCTCAAGCGGGACCGGTCTATGGTCCGCACCTGCTCCAACAGCACCATGGAATCCTGCCGAAGTCCGCAAACAGCAGACAGTGATACATGGGTTGGAAGGTGGGGTTTGGAGCGGCTTCTGGTAATCGCTGCTACAAT
>OBYG01001152.1_pt1 | contig 12475 bp, 9 predicted proteins | sample 1538201 | NCBI WGS metagenome assembly OBYG01 (sample SAMEA2580177, study PRJEB22360) | human gut metagenome | biome: human gut; feature: human-associated habitat; material: faeces | place: Denmark | collected 2008/2010 | reverse complement strand
TGATAAAGTCGTATTTGTGATTAGAAAGGATTTAGAGAAAGATTTTAAAGAAGTCATTGGAAATCGGATTGAAAAAGTGGTAAATGTAGCGTATGCTTATCAGGAGCGAGAAGATATCCCAGAACAGTATCGCGAACGATTTGCAGAGCGAATAAAGCCGTGGGGAACCGGACAGGCAATTCTTTGCTGTAAGGATGTTGTAAAAGAACCGTTTCTTGTGATCAATGCAGATGATTATTATGGAAAAGAAGCATATGCAGAAGCTTTCCGGTATCTGACAGCAGGGAAGGAACAATCAGAAAAGCAAAAGCTGTGTATGGTGGGATTTGTTCTGAAGAATACATTAAGTGAAAATGGCGGTGTGACAAGAGGAATCTGCAAAGTAGATGAACAGGGAATGCTGACAGATATTGTGGAGACACATCAGATTGAAATGGTACCGGAAGGGGCGGCAGTGCGTACAGAGGAAGGAATGCAGCCGATTGATATTGATTCTCCGGTGTCAATGAACATGTGGGGACTGACTCCAGAATTTTTCCCTATTTTAGAAGAAGGCTTTGAGGAGTTCCTTTCTAAAATACCAGAGTCGGATCTGAAAGCAGAATATCTCCTTCCAACCATCATTGGTGAACTGTTAGAAGAGCAGAAGGTGGAAGTAAAAGTGCTGAAATCACATGATAAGTGGTTTGGGGTTACTTACAAAGAAGATAAAGAGGCAGTTGTAGAAGCAATCAGAAGCCTTGTGGCAAACGGGGTATATCCGGAAAAATTATTCGGATAAGTGCTAGATAGAAAGAAAGTAGAAGGCAGAAAATACATGCATACAAAAATAAAAAATACTGTTTGGAAAGGATTGGCAATTTTATTGTCAATCCTTGTAATTGTTTTGAGTGGTTTGGGAATTGTATTGTTCAATGCATCCATATGGGTGATGGATACGTGGGGGCTGATTACATTTGATGAGATTATTTTTCATCTGAAGGTACCGATGGAGGGAACAAATACGGATATGATATTTGATTTTATCAATCAGTGTCTTCCCGCTGCAATCTTGGTAATGTTATTAGAACTGGCAATTTTTATTGCTTTCAGAAAAAGGAGAAAAAAATATGCTGTAGTTTGCACGGCAGGAATCGTTGGGGCAGTTGTCTTATCGGTGAGTGCGGCAAATTATCTCTGGGTGAATCTGGATATTGGAACGTATCTGGAAACACAGGGGAAAGATTCGACATTTATCCAGGATCACTATGTAGATGTGAAAAATACAGAACTCATTTTCCCGGAGCAGAAGAGGAATCTGATCTATATTTTCCTGGAATCTACAGAAGCGACCTTTATGGGAAAAGAAGATGGAGGAGCCTTTGATCAAAATGTGATTCCGGAACTGACGGAGGTTGCAAGAAATAATATTAGTTTTTCCAATTCAGATTTGCTGGCAGGAGGTGCCTATCCGGCATTTGGTTCTACGTGGACGATGGGAGGAATGTTTGCACAGACTTCAGGACTTCCGTTGAAGATTCCGATTGATGGAAATGCGATGTCTAATCAGGATTTATTTATGCCGGCAGTTACAAGTATTGGAGATATCCTGGCAGAGCAGGGATACCGACAGTCACTTCTGATTGGTTCCGATGCGGAGTTTGGCGGAAGAAAAAATTATTTTGAGCAGCATGGAAATTATGAGATGCTGGATTACGGATGGGCGAATGCAAATGGGAAAATTCCGCCGGATTACCGTGTGTGGTGGGGATATGAAGACCAAAAACTGTTTGATATCGCGAAGGAAAAGCTGACAGAGATTTCGATGACAGGACAGCCGTTTAACTTTACAATGCTGACTGTTGATACACATTTTGAAGATGGATATTATTGTGAAAAATGTCAGCCTGTGACTGAGAATCAATATGCAAATGTATACTTGTGTGCGAGCCATCAGCTGCAGGAATTTCTTACATGGATCCAACAGCAGAGCTTTTATCCGAATACAACGATTGTTCTGTCAGGGGATCACTTGACAATGGACAGTGATTTTTGTTTGAATATTGATCCGTCATATGAAAGAACAGTGTATAATGCGTTTATCAATCCGGCAGTTATGCCAGTACAGACAAAGAACAGACAGTTTACGACGATGGACATGTTTCCGTCTACACTTGCAAGTATGGGTGTGACGATTCAGGGAGAACGTCTGGGACTCGGTACGAATCTGTTTTCAGCAGAACCGACGCTGGCAGAGCAGTACGGAATAGAAACAATCGATGAAGAACTGGTGAAAGAATCAAAATTCTTTGATAATTTTGTCAGTGATATCAAAGTGGAGGGAGAAGAATAATTCATGAGGAGTGTAGTAATAATAGGGAGAAAATCAATTGAGAGAATGCTCGGTCTGCTGTGTATCATCGCGGCAACACTTATTTTTGGAATGTCCGTAAAGGCGGCAGGACCGGAAGAAATTGCGTATGTATATCTGGACGAAGATGTTGTGGGCACATCAGGAGTACAAAATATCGTTGTCGGTTTTCAAAAGGAAGAAATGGTGATTGGGGGTGCCAGATTATTCTATCAAACGGAATCCGGAACTGAGGGTATTGTGGAAGCTGCACAGATTTTAAATAACACCGTTCTCTTTCAGAAGGAGGGGATGGAAGAAATCGGGACTTATCAGATCACAGGAATTGCATATCTTGATGGAGCAGGTGCGGAACAGATGATTTTGTTTGCAGAAAAAGGAATCACAGCTTCTTTTCAAGTAGTGCAGGATGAGGCGCTGTTCGTTCCGGAGTCGGGCGCTCAGGTGGAAACTTATTCGATGAATGAGGGAAAGCAGATGGTGCAGGCAGGAGCAGAGACAGCGGAGGCCGCAATTTCAGAAACGCTGGATGAGGCGGGAGTTACTGAGGCAGCTGTCCTAAGTGCCAGAAGTGGAGAGCGAAGAGAAGTAGTTGTTGCAATCGGTGCAGGTCATGATGCAAACCATCCGGGAGCATCTGCAAATGGATTGCGGGAAGAAGTGCTGACATTGAAAGTGGCAAGATACTGCCAGCAGGAATTGTCACAGTATCGTGGGGTCAGAGTTGTAATGATCAGAGAAAGCGAAAGCTGTCCTTATAATTCAACATCAAGCTATTGTCTGAACCAGAGAGTAAAAGATGCAAAAAATGCCGGAGCAGATCTTTATGTAGACCTTCACTTTAACAGTGGTGGAGGAACCGGAGCAGAGATTTACTATCCAAATAAAAACTACCGTCCGGACTTGTCGGAAGAAGGACTCAGTGTGTCAAATAAAATTTTAGAGCAGCTCTCTGCGCTGGGACTTCCAAACCGGGGAGCCAAGATCAAGGACAGTACACTGGCGGGACCGTCCGGGCAGTATCCGGATGGAAGTAAGGCGGATTATTTTACGACAAATGTGCTGGCAAAAGGACTTGGACTGACAGGAATTATTGTAGAGCATGCGTTCCTCGATCATGGATATGATGCGGCAAAACTTCAGGATGAAAACTTCTTGAGACAGTTAGGGATTGCAGATGCGACAGGAATTGCTCAGAAATATGGGCTGGTGAAAGGAACATGGCAGGAAAATCAATATACTGATGTGCCAGACGGTGTATGGTATAAAGAGGCTGTAGAATATGTCAGGGATCAGGGAATTATGTTCGGAATGAATGATGAATATTTTGGGGCGGCAGAGCCACTTAGAAGAGCACATTTCGTGACAATGATTTATCGTATGGCAGGAAAACCACAAACAATATATACAGATCGATTTTTAGATGTGGGAAATGGCCTTTTCTATACAGAGCCGGTAATGTGGGCGTCAGAAAACGGAATTGTAACAGGGTATGATAATGGAATGTTTGGACCATCAGATCATATTACAAGAGAACAATTGGCAACAATGTTGTATCGCTATGCTAAAGTAAAAGGAAAAGATGTCTCAAAAAGAGGTGATTTAAGCAAATTTCCAGATAGCAGTTATATTTCAGAGTTTGCCCAGGAAGCGGTATCTTGGGCAGTGGCAGAGAAAATTATTACTGGAGATCAAGGAGAAATTAATCCTCAAGGCCAGGCAAATAGAGCACATGCGGCAACTATGATGATGAGATATACGCAAATATACGGAAAGTAGAATTAGCATCGTGAAATAAGAATAATTCTGAAAGGAGAGAGAAACGTTGAAGAAAAAGGTTACATTGGTGGTGCCATGTTATAATGAAGAGGAGGTTTTTCCACTGTTTTACGAAGAGTTTTGCAAGGTGTCACGGGAACTGCAAAAATTTGATATGGAAGTATTGCTGGTAGATGATGGGTCAAAGGATAAAACTTTAGAAATAGCAAAAGCATTGTCACAAAATGATTCAAGGATTAAATATTTATCTTTTTCTAGAAATTTTGGTAAAGAGGCGGCAATCTATGCAGGATTAAAAAATGCTGATGGGGATTATGTAGCAATTATGGATGCTGATCTTCAAGATCCGCCATCACTTCTTCCGGAAATGATTCATGCAGTAGTGGATGAGGGGTATGATTCGGCAGCGAGGGAGAGCCGCCAATTAGGTCATTTTTTGCCAGACGTTTTTACCATCTGATGAATAAAATTTCTACGACAGAAATTATGGATGGAGCAAGAGATTATCGCCTTATGACAAAACAGTTTAAAGATGCAATTTTACAGTTAAGTGAATATAACCGGTTTTCTAAAGGGATTTTTGGTTGGGTAGGATTTCAAACAAAATGGATTGAGTTTGAAAATGTAGAAAGACAAGCAGGAGAAACAAAATGGTCATTTTGGAAATTACTTTTATATAGTCTTGAAGGGATTATAGGATTTTCTACAGTTCCTTTGGCACTTGTTTCAGTTTTAGGATTGATAGTTTGCATGATAGCATTTATATTTCTAATAGTGATTTTGGTAAAAACTCTTTGCTTTGGAGATCCGGTGGCAGGATGGCCGTCTATGGCTTGTATTATTTTATTATTAGGGGGAATACAGCTATTTTGTATGGGGATTTTGGGTATGTATTTATCAAAAACATATCTTGAAACAAAAAAAAGACCAATTTATATTTGCGGAGAAACAAATATTTTGAAAGGGAGAGGGGAAAATGAAGAAATTTAGCAAGAATCTATGTGTGGTAACTTCTTTGGTAGCCATGTTAGGAAGTATAGTGATGCCGGTATATGCTTCTGATACAGTGATAGGCGAGGCTATTTCAAATCAGAGTAATGTAGTTTCTGAGAGTGCCATTTTGCCGGAAGATTTTGGGGAAAATATACCAAATCAGTTTACTGGTATTAGTCGTGAGACAATCCAGATGAATGAGTATGAATGGTCAGTATTGTATATGACGAATAAGATTAGAATGGCAAATGGAATATCACCGCTGTCAGTTAGTAGTAAGTTACAAAATGCTGCCAATATAAGAAAAAATGAGTTGACACAGAAGATGGATCATACAAGGCCAAATGGAAGTGATTGTTTTACTGCTCTTAATGAATGCGGTGTGCCATATGAAACTGCTGGAGAAAATATTGCAGGAGGACAGATGAGTCCGGTTGATGCAATCAATAGTTGGTGGAATAGTTCAGGGCATCGTTCGAACATGTTAGGCTCGCAGTTTACACATATGGCGGCTGGATATTTGTATAATCAGGGATCACCATGGAAACACAACTGGGTTCAAATGTTTACGGGAACATGCAAACCGGAACAAATATCTTTAGATCTGAACAGTCAAGGACCGTATATTATAACAACAAATCAGAGTATTGATGAAATGGGGATTAATCTCAAAATAAAATGCCCACATGGAATCTACTATATGCCGGTCATAGAAGAAATGTGTAGTGAAATTGATAAAAGTTTAATCGGAAAAGATCAGACAATTACAATTTCCTATGGTGGAAAGAATACGACGATAGTTTTGAGAGTATTTGAGCCTATGCCATTTGCAGATGTTAGTCCAAATAGTTGGTATTACGATGCAGTTGCTGGTGTGTATTATAATGGTATTATGACAGGACTTAACAATTCAAAATTTGGACCGGCAGACAACTTGGCACGGGCACAGTTTGCAACTATTTTATATAGGTTAAATCAAGAACCACAAATTCCTTATATGCCGATTTTCCCTGACGTTGCAGAGGGGGAATGGTATACAGAATCTGTTTTGTGGGCAAATAAAGTAGGAGTTGTAAATGGATATAGTAATACAGGGAAGTTTGGACCAGCAGACAATATTAATAGAGAACAAATGGCTGTTATGATGTACAGATATGCACAATTTTTAGGGAAAGATACAAGTGAGAGTGCAGATTATGGACGATTTTCTGATGGAACAGCTGTAAATGAATTTGCAAAACAAGCAATGAGCTGGGCTGTTGGAACAGGAATTATCAGTGGAAAAGATAATGGAACAAGGCTAGATCCGCAAGGGAATGCAAACCGTGCAGAGTGTGCAACAATCATTATGCGTTTTTTAGAACATTATAATTTGTAAATTGCGGGATAAGTGATAAGTTGAAAAGATAAAAGCAAGGATAAAGAATACTTTTGCAGATGAGAAATTCTGTGGAAGTATTTTTTATTGCATTTGTACTCAAAAATAGGTCAGGTTGACAAAAAGAAAAGAAAAAGATAGAATATCAGCAGGTATATTTGAATTTAAGAATAGGAGAATGTGATGAAAAAAGTTGAAAAAAAAGTTGAGAAAAGATATTTTGATCAACTTCCTAACATAAATCAATTTATAAAAGAGTATCAATTTGTATGGTGGATTGTAGGAAGTTTCCTTTTACTTGCTTATGGGATTAAGGTGTTTAATGTTTCAATTTCTCATGATACAGAAGCAATGATGGTGGCATCCAGGCAATTGTATAATAGCTGGTATTCCATGGGACGTTTCGGATTGATTTTTTTGAAAAAAGTATTAGGGACCTATTGGTTTAATCCATATGTGGCATCTTTCTTAATGTTTGCAACAATGATGGTAAATAGTGTTGTTTGGACCTATTTACTCTATTGGATTGGTGGAGAAAAGAAAAAGTGGATGAAATTATTGTGGATTTTTCCTACTTTTTTCTTTACATCTACAATTATGGCGGAGCAGTCAGGATTTCTTTTGCAGTCATATGAGGTTAATATAGCACTATTAATGGTAGGAATTGCAATTTTATGTCTGTTTCAGGCCTTTTTAGGAACGAGTAAAAGGAAATGGGGTTGGATTGCAATAGCATTAATTTGTTCAGTTATTGCCTTTTCAGTTTATCAGTCTCTTGTTCCACTGTTTACAGCAGGGGTTGCAATTTGTTTTCTTGTTCTATATGATCGAATGACAGTGGAGATGCAAGAACAGATGACAGCTAAATTTTACTTTAAGACAGTTGGAAAGTTTATAACATTTTTTTTAATAGCATTTGTTTTATATCAGGTTGTTAATAAAGCAGTTCTAAATTTCCTTGGGATGGAAACAACATCTTATATCAAGGATCAGATTATGTGGGGGACACTTCCGGCAAAACAATGTATAAAGAATATTTTGTTACATGTAAGAGATTCCTTTTTGGGTAAAGGTATTTTTTATAATAGTATTAATGGGATAGTTGTAAGTCTAACCTTGGGATATAGCATTTTCCGTATGAAACGAAAAGAGCATTGCTATATTTTATATTGCCTAGCAGTGATTTATTGCCTGATAAGTCCGTTTTTGATGTCACTTCTTATGGGGAATGCACCGACAGCGAGAACGCAGCTGTTACTTCCATTTGTAATTGGGTTCTTCTTGCAATATTTACTTGTAAAAGTGAAAGAACAAGAAAAGAAACAGTTTCAATATATATATCCGGTTACGGTGATATTGGTGATTTTTGTAACGATGAATCAGAGTATTTTGACGTCAAGATTATATTATACTCAGTATGTACAATATAAAGAAGATGTACGAGTTGCAGAAAAAATTTCAGATCAGATAGAACTATTGAATCTAGGAGAAATACCGAAAGAGCCTATTGTTTTTGTGGGGGCAAGGGCGGCAAGAAAAAACCCTTCTTGTATTCCTGGAAACCAGCTTGAATTAATAGGAAAATCTTTTTTTGAGGTTTCTTTTGGGACAGAGCATGGGACATGGGTAATGCGTAATTTTATGGCAACTTTGGGATATTCATATGCTCTTCCAGACGGAGTACAGATTGCAGAAGCAGAACAAGTAGCAGCAGAGATGCCTGCTTGGCCGACAACAGGAAGTGTTGCGATGAAAAATGGCATTATTATAGTAAAACTAAGTTAGCCTGAAGGAGTTTATACAATGAAAAAGGAAAGACTATTCTATTTGGATTTTGTTCGTGCAATTGCAGTGATTTCTATAGTAATCACACATTTTAATGCTAGATTTTTATATTTAAATCCTCCAATGCCGGAAAAGGCAGTACTTACAACTAATGTAGGAAATTTATATATTGGAGATTGGGGAGTATCTTTGTTCTTCATTATTTCAGGGGCAGCATTGATGTATATTTATCAAGAAAAATGCGATTGGAAGTTATTCTATAAAAAGCGGTTTTTGTCAATTTATCCAATGTTTTGGATTGCGTATATTGCGGTGTTTCTATATTCTTTTTGGGAAAACCACGCTGTTATTGGCGGGGAAACTGAAAATTGGCGCATGATTTTTTCTGTTTTAGGATTTGATGGTTTGCTGGCAACAAATGGATATGCAACGTTTTATTTGATTGGCGAGTGGTTTTTAGGAGTGATTATCTTAATGTATATCATATTCCCACTACTTCTGAAGATTTTAAGGCATAGTCCGATTTTGTTGCTTGGAATTACTATGCTTTGTTATCTTTTGGGAATTTTTGCATGTTCTAGAATATCATACCCGATTGTGCCGGCAACTGTTTTGTTTATTCGTTTGCCAGAAATTGTATTTGGAATGTTTTTTGTGAAACAGCATTGGAATGTAGATTGGAAAGTAGCATTAGGGGGGATGATTGTGATTATAGCTAACTGGTTCCTCAAGCCATCATTTTCTTCTAGTGTACAGACGACCTATGTGGGAATTGCTTCGTTCTTAGTATTGGTGTTTATTGCAAATCTGGTAAAATGTTCTTGTGTAACATATATATGCAGCATTTTAAGTAAATACTCATATGCTATTTTTTTAGTTCATCATGTTATAATTGCAAATATGATGCAGAAGTTTGATCTTATTCATATGAGCAAAATGCATAGCTATATCTTGTTTTTAACAATTGGTTGTGTGATTGCATTTTTTTCGTGGCTATTATATCAGTTTCATGATTTTATGATGAGAGAATGGAAAAAAATGTGGGCAAAAACTAATTGATTGCAAGAATAAGTAAAGTGGTGTAAAATAAACATATTGAAAGAAAATGGAGGAGAAGCTTTGAAAAAAATATTAATCACAGGCTGTAATGGACAACTTGGAAGAGCTCTGAATCAGTTTTATGCAAAGCATCCGGATATTCAGTTGATTAATACAGATGTGGAAGATTTAGATATCGCAAATGCTAACGAAGTTATGGAATACGTGAGCAAAATTCATCCAGATATCATCATAAATTGTGCAGCATATACAAATGTGGATGATTGCGAGAAAAACCAGGAATTGGCATATCGGATTAATGTTGATGGTCCTAAAAATCTGAGTGTTGCATCAAATGAAGTGGGTGCAGTTCTCGTTCATATTTCATCAGATTATGTATATGATGGAAGAAAAAAGGAACCTTATTTAGAAGAGGATGATTATGCTCCACAATCAGTATACGGGATGACGAAGATGAAAGGAGATGCATACGTAACTGAAATTGCTCATAAATATTTTATTGTTAGAACAGCTTGGTTATATGGAGAGGGAAAAAATTTCCCATTAACGATGCTGAAATTAGCAGAAAAAAGAAAGCAGATCGCAGTAGTTATGGATCAAATTGGATCGCCGACGAGTGCATATGAAGTAGTAAAAGTGATAGATTTACTATGTAAATCAGATCAGTATGGAGTTTATCATGCAACTTGTGAAGGAAGTTGTAGCTGGGCAGAATTTGCAAAAACACTTTTTGAATTGTGCGAGGTAAATGTAGAGGTAGTTCCAGTTACCTCGGAAGAATATGGCTCTCCGGCTACAAGACCAGCATACTCTGTTTTGGAAAATAAAAAATTAAATGATCAGTTTAATTATAGGATGCAGGAATGGAAAATTGCGCTGATAAAATATCTATCTGATAAAGGGTTGATGAAAAAGGAGATTGGAGAACACGTGAAAAATAGAAAGAAAGTTTTGGTTACAGGTGCAAATGGGTATATAGGAAGACATGTTGTAAAATCGCTGTTAGATATGGGACATGAAGTGATTGCAGCTGACTTTGTTTTTGATGGTGTAGATGAACGGGCTCTGAAATCAGAGGTTTCGCTTTTTAGTGGCGATAAGGATATTTATGAGCAGTTTGGAAGACCGGATGTATGTATTCACTTGGCTTGGAGAAATGGATTTGTCCACAATCATGAAAGTCATTTATTAGATCTTCCAAACCATTATATTTTCATTAAAAATATGATTGAAGGTGGATTGCCACAGTTAGCAGTAATGGGAACCATGCATGAAGTGGGGTATTGGGAAGGAGCGATTACAGAAGATACTCCGACGAATCCGACTTCGCTTTATGGGATTGCTAAGAATGCATTACGTCAAATGACATTTTTGCTTGCAAGTGAAAAAAATGTAAAAGTAGATTGGTTAAGAGCGTATTATATTCTTGGAGATGATAAGAAAAGTAGTTCCATCTTTGCGAAGATTGTAGGGTGGGAGGAAGAAGGAAAGGAAACATTCCCATTTAATACAGGAAAGAATAAATATGATTTTATAGATGTGGATGAACTTTCCAGACAGATTGCAAAAGCAGCAACACAGGATGAAATACATGGAATTATTAATTGTTGCACAGGCAACCCTGTTTCATTGGCGGATAAAGTAGAAGAATTTATTAGAGAACATGGATTCAAAATCCGTCCGGAATATGGTGCATTTCCTGATCGACCGTATGATTCACCAGCGGTATGGGGAGATGCAGAGAAAATTAGAAAGATAATGAAGGTTTCGTAAGGAGGAAAAGTATGAGAACATATTTAGTAACAGGAGGAGCTGGATTCATAGGATCAAATTATATTCATTATATGTTTAAAAAATATGATAATGAAATAAGGATTATCAATGTAGATAAGTTGACCTATGCAGGAAATCTCGAAAATTTGAAGGGGATTGAAGACAGAGAAAATTATACTTTTGTAAAAGCAGATATCTGTGATGCAGATGCAATCAATAAGATTTTTGAGGAAAATGACATAGATAGAGTAGTACATTTTGCAGCAGAAAGTCATGTTGATAGAAGTATTAAAAATCCAGATGTGTTCGTTAAAACAAATGTATTAGGAACGTTGGTTATGCTAAATGCCGCAAAAGCAGCATGGGAGTTAGAAGACGGAACATTTAAGGCTGACAAGAAATTTCTTCATGTATCTACAGATGAAGTATATGGATCTCTTGAAAATGAGGGGGAATATTTTTATGAAACAACTCCATATGATCCACATAGTCCATATTCAGCAAGCAAGGCTTCTTCCGATATGTTGGTGAAATCTTACATGGATACATATAAGTTCCCTGCTAATATTACAAATTGTAGTAATAATTATGGTCCATACCAGTTCCCGGAAAAGCTGATTCCGCTGATTATCAATAATGCATTACAAGGAAAGAATCTTCCAGTATATGGAGATGGAAAGAATGTTCGAGATTGGTTGTATGTAGAGGATCATGCAAAGGGAATCGATATGGTTCAAGAAAAAGGACGGTTATTTGAGACATATAATATTGGCGGACATAATGAAAAACAGAATATTGAAATTATTCATATTATTTTGAATACACTTCAGGAAATGCTGCCAGAAGGAGATCCAAGAAAAGAGCTTGTCAGTGAAGAATTGATTACATATGTAGAAGATCGTAAAGGTCATGATAGACGGTATGCAATCGCACCGGACAAAATTAAAGAGGAAATAGGTTGGTATCCGGAAACAAAATTTGAGGATGGCATTAAATTGACAATCAAATGGTTCTTCGAGAATGAAGAATGGATGAAGAATGTAACAAGTGGTGATTACCAGAAGTACTATGAAGAAATGTATAATGAAAAATAGAAATGAATAAAGAGTAGAAAAGACTGTCGCAGAATAGAAAGTTTCTACGAAATAGAGTTTGTATCTAAAAGATGCTAATTATATTTTGCTGGAAAGGGGATTTTGCGACAGTCCTTCTATTGTTTACAGATGGACAAGAAATCATTGGAAAGGAGTTGGATGAAAGTGAAAAATCAAGTAAAGAAAATTTGTAAGTGCTTTGATATAACGACAATCAAATTTATCTTAGTTGGAATCGTTAACACTATTGTGGGTACGGGAGTT
>OBYG01001146.1_pt1 | contig 12494 bp, 11 predicted proteins | sample 1538201 | NCBI WGS metagenome assembly OBYG01 (sample SAMEA2580177, study PRJEB22360) | human gut metagenome | biome: human gut; feature: human-associated habitat; material: faeces | place: Denmark | collected 2008/2010 | reverse complement strand
TGAGATAGCCAAAACTGGGCTGGAAAATGTAGCCCGGGCCGCCGCCGCTCGCGAAGATAGGCAGTCCCATGAGACCCAGAATGATATAAATGCACACCGCCGTGCAGCCGCGCTTGGCACCGAGCAGCAGTCCGGCCAGCATAGTAAACAGCGTTTGCAGGGTGAATGGTACCACCGGAACCGGAATCTTAATGAACGCACCGGCGGCGATGAGTGCGACAAACAGTGCGCACAGGGTCAGATCTTTGGTCTTTGTTACAGTCACGGGTTAAACTCCTTCCGATCGCACGCGGATGCTAATTTCACCCGAGGTCAGACAGTCGGTACGACCATCCGCGTACTGGACATGCAGACGACACTCTCTGTCCACGTCCAGCACATGCGCCGGGTATGCCTGTCCGCTCTGCATGACCCAGATATCTCGTCCGATGACCAGACTGCGGGCACGATAGCGCGCGGCATAGTCGCTCACGTCACGGTTTTTATAATCTGCCATGAAATGATTCAAAAATGCTGCCGCGATACGGTTTTTTCCATCATTCTGCGCAGTCTCAAACACTGAACCGGCAATTTTTTGCAGTTCCTCCGGGAATCCATCTTTGGGTGCATAGACGTTGATGCCTACACCGAGTACCGCATAGTCCAGACAGCCGTCTTCCAGTCCCAAGGCAGCCTCGGTCAGGATGCCGCACACCTTTTTGTCCCCGATAAAGATATCGTTGACCCATTTGATCTGCGCCTGTTCGCTGGATACTTCCTCAATCGCCTCGCATACGGCGACTGCCGCCATGGTGGTTAGTTTGACCGCTTCCTGTGGCTGACAGTGCGGTGGACGCAGCAGCAGACTGAGATAAACACCGGTCTGCGAGGGAGAAAAGAACGTCCGCCCAATGCGTCCGCGTCCCTGCGTCTGACAGCCGGACACCACGGTCACACCCTCGGGAGCACCGGCTGCCGCCCGCTCGCGCACGGCTGTGTTGGTGGAATCGACCTCAGGTAATACGGTCAACTGGATTTCGGCACAGTCATCGTTCAAATATTTTGCAATGCCCTGAGCAGACAGCACATCAGTCGTCTGCGACAGGCAATATCCTCGATTGCGCACGGCGTCAATGGGATACCCCTCGGCGCGCAGGCTGTTGACTGCCTTCCACACCGCTGCACGCGAAATCGACAGACGCTCTGCGATATCTTCCCCAGAAAAATAGGTACCCTGATTGCTCTCAAACAGGGCGATCAGTTGTTCTCTGGTTGCCACAGCATGCACCTCCTAACTGCTTCATCATACCATACCGCTTCTCTATTGTAAACCTTTAATTTTTAACGGGTTTACAATTATCCGATAAAAATTCCCCAAGTCCGACAGGGCTTGGGGAAAGTCAATCAGTCAATGCCGAAAAATCGCTTGCCGTTTTCCAGCGTCACACGTGCCGCTTCCTCGGGTGTAATCCCCTTGATCTCAGCGATGGTCTCGGCCATGCGGTGCACATAGAGCGACGAATTGCGCTTGCCGCGATAGGGTTCGGGTGCCATGTAGGGCGCGTCGGTCTCGATCATCAGTCGTTCCATCGGAATCACTTCGATGGCTTCGCGTGCCTTCTTGGAATTTTTGAAGGTGATTACGCCGGTAAACGAGATCATGCATCCCAGTGCAAGCAGCTGCTTGGCAAACTCTGCCGAACCGGAATAGCAGTGAAAGACGCTCCGGACATTGGGATACTGCTCCACAATGGTCAGACTGTCCAGATGCGCCTCGCGGTCGTGGATGATGACCGGCAAGCCGCAGCATCCAGCCATGCGCATCTGTGCGCGGAAGACCTCTTGCTGACGGCGGCGCTCGCCCGGGTCTTTGCACCAGTAGTAATCCAGGCCAATCTCACCGATGGCCTTGACCTTAGGATGCTTTGCCATCTCCTCGATCTCTTTGAGACCGTCCGCAATCTGTTCGTCGTATACGCCCTCAATATTTTCCGGGTGATAACCGACTGCCGCGTACACGAACGGATAGCGCTCGGCGTAGGCAATCGCCTTGCGGCTGGTTTCCGGGTCACAGCCGGGATTGAGAATCAGCTGCACGCCGTTTTCCGGCATGGACGCGAGCAGCGCGTCGCGATCTTCGTCAAACCGACCGTCATCATAGTGTGCGTGTGTATCAAATACCTGTAACATCATACCTCCCGCTCAAATACGAGGTCAATCTCCTTGATACCGCCGTTACTGGTAAACTTGCTGGGCACAAATCCGACAAACCGCCAACCCTTCGCCGCGTAAGATGCAATAATTTTCCGGTGTTCCTGACTGCTGTTATCCATAAAAAATCCGCCGCCGGTATAAACCGTCTCATAAGCATATTCGTACAAGTGTATGACCTCCTTTTGTCTGCAAAAATAACACAAGAGCGCAGAGTCTCCCCCGCGCCCTTGCCACAATCATTTCAAAATCAGCACAGCTTTGCGCCAGCCGGTACCGCGTCATCCAGCATCACCAGATGCAGCTCTTCCGTGCCGTCTTCCTTCTCACGGACAGCCGACAGGATCATACCGTTGGAAGCCTGACCCATCATCTTGCGCGGCGGCAGATTGGTGCAGGCAACCAGAGTCTTGCCCACGAGATCTTCTGCCTTGTAGTACTTTGCAATACCGGACAGAATCTGGCGGGTCTCACCGCTGCCGTCGTTCAGCTGGAACTTGAGCAGCTTCTCGCTCTTGGGCACGTTCTCGCATGCGAGTACTTTGCAAACGGTCATCTCAACCTTTGCAAACTCGTCGATGGTGATGCAGCCCTCGGGCACTTCAACCTTCTTGCTCTTCTTCTCTTCCTTCTTGGAAGCCTTGTCCTGCTTCTTATCAGCCTTCTTGTCGGCAGAAGCGTCCTCGCCGACGATCTCGGCCAGCTTCTTGGCGATGTCGATACGACCGAACAGAATCTCGGCCTTGCCAACGCTCTGACCAACCGGCATACCGCCAAAGGCAGACAGCGACTCAATGCCCTTATCCTCAACGTTCAGCTGGGCAAAGATCTTGTCCGCAGTCTCGGGCAGGTAGGGACGCAGCATGGTTGTAGCGAAGCGGATGGACTCGAGCAGGTTGTACAGAACGGTGCCCAGACGTGCCTGCTTAGTCTCGTCCTTGGCCAGAGCCCAGGGCATGGTCTCGTCGATATACTTGTTGGAGCGGCGCAGCAGCGCAAAGATCTCGTCAATGGCGTCTGCGACGTGCAGATCCTTCATTCTGGCCTCTACCTTAGCCGGCAGTTCCAGAGCCATTGCCTTGAGTTCCTCGTCGACCGGCTCAGCAGCACACGGCTCCATGATCTTGCCGTCAAAGTACTTCTGATCCATCGCAATGGTGCGGTTGACCAGGTTGCCCAGAACGTTTGCCAGATCGGAGTTGATGCGCTCCATCATCATCTCATAGGTCAGCACGCCGTCGTTTGCAAACGGAATCTCGTGCAGAACGTAGTAACGCACAGCGTCTACACCGAAATACTTAACCAGATCGTCGGCATAGATGACGTTGCCTGCGGACTTGGACATCTTGCCGTCGCCGACCAGCAGCCACGGATGACCAAAGACCTGCTTGGGCAGCTCTTCACCCAGTGCCATCAGGAAGATCGGCCAGTAGATGGTATGGAAACGGATGATGTCCTTACCGATGAGGTGTACATCAGCCGGCCAGAACTTCTTGTAGTGCTCGTCGTGGTTTCCGTCCGGATCCCAGCCGCAGAAGGTGATATAGTTGGTCAGTGCGTCCAGCCAAACGTAAACGACGTGCTTGTCGTCAAAGGTAACCGGTACGCCCCAGTTAAAGGAAGTACGGGAAACGCACAAATCCTGCAGACCGGGCTTCAGGAAGTTGTTGACCATCTCATTCTTACGCGACTCGGGCTGGATGAAGTCGGGATGGGTCTCGATGTACTCCATCAGGCGGTCGGCGTACTTGCTCATACGGAAGAAGTATGCTTCCTCCTCTGCGTCGACAACCGGGCGGCCGCAGTCCGGGCACTTGCCGTCAACCAGCTGGCTCTCGGTCCAGAACGACTCGCAGGGCGTGCAGTACTTACCCTTGTACGAACCCTTATAAATATCACCCTGATCGTACAGCTTCTTGAAGATCTTCTGTACCTTCTCGACGTGCATCGGATCGGTGGTGCGCACGAAGCGGTCATAGGTGGTGTTCATCAGATCCCAGATTTCCTTGATCTGACCTGCCACGTTGTCGACGTACTGCTGGGGCGTAATACCTGCAGCCTCGGCCTTTTCCTGAATCTTCTGACCATGCTCGTCGGTACCGGTCTGAAAGTAAACGTCGTAGCCGGTCATGCGCTTGTAACGCGCGATGGCATCAGCCAGGACGATCTCATAGGTGTTGCCGATATGCGGCTTGGCAGACGTATAGGCAATGGCGGTCGAGATATAGTAAGGTTTCTTTTCCATTCTCTCTCATTCCTCCTAAATTCATTCAGTCTATCTTATATCATACCGGAATTTACCGCTGCAATCAATAGAATGGGCGCAAATTCCTCAAAAATACAGGCAGAAAAACCGCCGCTCGCGGTGCACAGATGCGCAGAGCGAACGACGGCCATGATTTATTCTTGCTTTTGTTCCGGGATGCTCTCGGACTGCTGGTTTTCACTGCCGTCCGGGTGCTCCAAATACCAGAAATACATGAGCAGGGCGCTGAGCAGATAGCCCCAGTAAAACAGGGTGCCGATGCCCATGGTCCACATGCCCACCAGCTGCCAGCCGAAGAAGCTGACAACCAGTACGATCAGATGCAGGTTATGTCCCTTGAACGCACGCGCCGCCTGACGGGTCGCCTGCCATGCGCCCAGCGACGGGTCTCGCATCATCATCGGATAGGCGATGAAATAGCGCAGAATGCGTGCCAGGAACGGGATCATAATGACCAGATACAGGCCGCTCATCTGCAAGATCAGCTGGTACAGCTTTTCAGCGTTCTCCAAAATCGCCGGGTCACGCAGCAGCATGAAATAGCAGTATCCAGCGGTCGCCGCGATCGGAATAATCATCCAGAGCACAACATGGACAAAGATGCACAGTCCCAGTTTGACGCTGCGCAGATAGTTTTCTACACCGGCCAAGCCGTCAAATACGCACAAGAGCGGCGGACGCTCGCCGGTCAGCACGCGCATGAGGAAGCCCATAAGGCCGTACACAAGCGGCATAATGAGCAGAACCACAGCGGCGACAAACAGCACAATGGGAAAAATCAGCTGTCCGGTCGAATAGATATAGGTCTGAATCGGGCCGGCAATCAGGATAATCGGCAGAACACAGATCAGAACGGCTTCCATGACCGGCAGCAGACAGCGCATGACACGCTGTTTTGCCACGATCTTGGCACGGCGCCGGATACTGACCCGGTTTGTGTGGGGTTGTTTTTGCTGCAAATTGACTTTCTTCCTTTCTGATGATCAGCTTTCCGGATCGGACGTACTCGAGGACGAACTGCTGCTGGACGAAGATCCAGACGAGGAACTGCTCGAGCTGCCGGACGACGAAGAAGAATTCGTCGTGCTGGAGCTGCTGGCGGGGGCGTACCAAGGTGGGTTCGCTTGTCGCCTCCGGGCCGACCAGGACAATCTTATCGCGCTTGCGATAGCTCGAACGGTTTGCAACTTCCTTGGTCGTCTCACCGTTCACCGTCACGTACTTATAGGTGATGGTCTTATAGCCAGTTACCGCGCTCTGCTGCACCTCGGTCTCGCCCGGTTTGAGCGAAGAATCGGTCTTTTTGATGGTCTCCGGGGTCAAAGTCTCCAAAATTTCGGTCTCCAGACGGACGGTCTTGTCGTCCACCTTGGTACCCATGATCGTGACCTTCATCTGACTGCCCTCACGCACGGTAATGAGCTTGATGGGGTAATCGGTATTGTTTTTGAACTTAAAGTCCAGACTGCCGTAGCTGACCGTTGCATCCTCTCCGAGCGGTGTGTAGGAAACGGTCATCGAGTGGTTGGTACGCTCGGTCACTTCCAGATCAGCGCGCAGCACGGCCATATACAGGGTCGAAGACGGCTGACATACACCGCCGCCGACTTCGTCGATCAACTGGCCGTTGGAGTATGCGCCTGCTGCCTTGAATCCGCGCTCAGGGGTACGCTGGCCAACGACACCGTTGTAAGAAAACTCCTCGCCGGGGTTCAAGATCGTGCCGTTCATATACTTGGCCGCCAGTGTGACATTGTTGGTACGATCGACATTACCAGTATTGAGGCTGGTAGATGCCGACGAGAGAACGTCACGGAACAGCGCACGATCGAGCACTTCCTTGGTGACCTTGGCCGGCGTGACCGTAACCGGAATGGTATAAGTTGCCTCGGTGCCGTCTCCAATGATCTCACGTGCCTTGTCGGCATCCATCACGATGCCGTTCTTCTCCGGGATGATGGTCTTGCCGTCGCTCTTATCTACGATTGCGTTGGTCGGCTCGCAGTCGACCTGCGTCTTGAGTTCATCCACATCCAGCGGCTCGGGATCGGTCAGCTGGGTCTCTACCTCGTAAGGCGTGAAATCCATGGTTTCGATCTTGGTCTTGACCTCATCGCGCACCTTGTCGCGGTCAAAGCTGACGCCCGGCTTGGGCATGGTCAAAATCAGATTGGTGCCTTCCAGTTCCCAGGTTGCACCGGTCGGTTCGGTCAGCGCTTCGGATGCAATCTCATCCAGTCGCTGGTCAAGCGCGGCATCATCGACCGTAATCACCAGCTCGGCCGTCTTGCCGCCGAACAGTGCACCGAATGCACCTGCAATGCGCTCACCCACACCGCCGGTATGGCCGATATCGTACGCCGCCTGCGCGCTCGCTGCGGCATCTAGTCCGGTCGTGACGTCCTGAATGACGATAGGATACTCGGTGTCATAGATCTTGACCTGAATGCTGCCGGTTTCAACCACCGGCCCAACCTCGGTCTGAATCTTATTCTGTGCCTCGGCCACGCTCAGTCCCCCAACTTCAACCGTGCCCGCTGTGACACCGCGGAAAACCGTATCTGTGGCGTATGTATAGCCCAGAGCCGTTCCCGCACCTGCGACCAGCAGCAGCAAAATAACAAGCGCTGCCGCTCTGATTCAGGACGTTTTCTTCTTGTTCGGCTTACGTCCGGCATTGTCCCGCGGGTCATAGTCCTCGGGTACATGATGATCGTATACGCGCGGCTGCTCTTCCCGATTTGGTGTTACCGTGCGCGAAGCGCTGCTGCTCTTACGGCTCTTGCCAGTCTTTGCCGGTTTGTGTTTTTTCTTGGAACGACTGTACCGCTCACTTTTTCCCCCGTGTGCAGTATTTTGTCGTACCTCGATCTTCTGTGTCTCCTGCGGCATTGTCGGCTGATGCGCCGGACGCCAGACCTGGTCGCCGTCCGCCTCAACAGTCGTCTGCGGACGTACAGGCGCGGGTTCATCGTCCATAGCTGCATACTCCCGCAGGATATCATCGACAGAGATATTTTTATTTTGTTCGTCCATCGTGGCCTCCTCTCCCCTGTCTGCCTCGGTTACTTCTCAATACAACAGACAATTTTATTCTATGCCAAATCCATGCCGATTACAATAACCAATCGGTCAGCATTTCGACAAAAAGCAAGGGGACGCGCAGCGCCCCCTGTAAACTCATTCACAAAAAACGTGTCTTTCCCCTTCGGAAGTCTGGCGCTCGAAACCCCGGCCGGTGCTTCCTCTTTTTTTACACGTTGAATCGGAACAGAACGACGTCGCCGTCCTGCATGACGTACTCCTTGCCCTCCGAGCGTACCAGACCCTTTTCGCGCGCTGCTGCCAGCGAGCCGCATGCCATCAGGTCATCGTACGATACAACCTCGGCACGGATGAAGCCACGCTCAAAGTCGGTATGAATCTTACCAGCTGCCTGCGGTGCCTTGGTGCCCTTGGTGATCGTCCACGCGCGAACCTCCTGCTCGCCTGCAGTCAGATAGCTCATCAGACCCAGCAGGTCATAGCAGACACGGATCAGACGATCCAGACCGGACTCGGTCAGACCCAGATCGGACAGGAACATTTCCTTTTCTTCGGGCTCGAGGCTGGTGATGTCCTCTTCGAGCTTGGCACAGATGGGCAGTACCATTGCACCTTCCTCGTCTGCAATCTTCTGTACGGCTGCCAGACGGGCGTTCTCGGTCTGGTCGCCGGTGAAGCCACCCTCGTCCATGTTAGCCGCGTAGATGACCTTCTTTGCGGTCAGCAGGTCGGACTCTGCCATAACGCGCTGCACATCCTCGTCATCTGCAAGACCAGGGAAGGTGCGGGCAGTCTTGCCCTCTTCCAGATGTGCCTTGAGCTTTTCCAGAATGTCAACATCGACCAGCAGCTTCTTATCTGCCTTGGCAGACTTGCGCACGCGCTCCAGGCGGCGGTCGATGTGCTCCATATCGGACAGGATCAGCTCGAGGTTAATGGTCTCGATATCACGTGCCGGATCGACCGAACCGTCTACATGCACAATGTTGTCGTTGTCAAAGCAGCGTACGACATGGACAATCGCGTCTACCTCACGGATGTGAGACAGGAACTTATTGCCCAGGCCCTCGCCCTTGGACGCGCCGCGCACCAGACCCGCAATGTCCACGAACTCAACGACCGCCGGGGTGGTCTTCTTAGCGTGATACAGATCGGTCAGCGGCTGGAGACGGTAGTCGGGTACGGCAACCATGCCCACGTTGGGGTCGATGGTGCAGAACGGATAGTTCGCGCTCTCCGCGCCTGCGTTGGTGATGGCGTTGAACAGGGTCGATTTGCCGACGTTCGGCAGGCCCACGATGCCTAACTTCATAAATATCTTCCTCCGAAAACGGTTTTTTCTCTAAATGAGATTATAACAGGCTGGGCGGCAAAATGCAACGCCGTTCGCCCCAGTATATCCGGTTTTTAACCGCCGAATGCTGCACTGATCTGCGGCGAAAGCATGGTATAACCGGTTTTGACGATCATCAGACCGAGCACGACGAAGATCAGGCCGCGCACGACCTTACCGCCGCCCTTGAGCGCCATATTAGCACCCACCTGATAACCGCAGATGGCGCAGATCAGCGCCGGGATGCCCACGGCGAAGAGCACCTGTCCGTGAATGAGGTAGACGACGAGCGCGGCGATATTGGACGCGAAGTTGACCACCTTGGCGCTGCCCGATGAGGACAAAAGCGGGATGCCGAGTACCGCGGTAAACGCCAGAATCAGGAAGGTACCCGTGCCCGGGCCGACCAGTCCGTCGTATCCACCGATGAGCAGGCCGATGAGGAAGGACTGCACTGCGATCTTACCGCTGAACGGTGCAAGTTCTGTCTGATTGTCTGCACCCAAATCCCGGCGAAATACCATGAACACAGCAACGCACGGCAGGATAATGAGCATCATCTTGTTGAGCAGATCGTCCGAAATGAACATCTGAATCTGGGTGCCGATGGGCGAGCCGATCAGTGCACCAATTGCCGCAATCAGGCTGATTTTCAGATGCACCTGACCGGACTTTAAAAATCGGAGCAGCGAAGACAGCGTGCCGAAGCTGGCTGCAAATTTATTGGTCGCTGCCGCGACGTGCGGCGGCAGTACCATCATATAGGCGGGCAGGGTGATAAGTCCGCCGCCGCCCGCGACCGAGTCCACAATCGCGCCCAGAAAGACCAGCGGCAGTGCCACTAGCCAGATATGGGCATATTGTGCGATAAATTCTGTCATATTCTATCTTTTCCCCTACTTTGTTTTGATTACAGCAGACGCGCACAGGTCGGTGTCCATCCCTGTGCGGTCAAATTCCCTTGCAGTTCCCACAGCATCTGTTCGGGCAGGTCTTCCCATCCGCCTATATGAGCGTAGCGCCCGCTGCGGACGGAGTGCACCGCCTGTGCACTCAGGGTCACGGTCAGCGCACCGGTCTCCCGCTCGTATACGCTCACCACTGCTTCATGCACGGTTGGACGCTCAAAGCGCTCGCGCTGTCCCTTTTGAGTCTGCTTTGCAATTTCATCGGCAAGCTGTGTGCCGAGTGCCTTTGCCTCTCCCGTGAGCTTTGCCTCATCCCGGCTGTTGACCGCCTGCATCCAAGCCGTCAGCACAGCGCAGGCCTGCACTACGTGCGCCGCCGTGGCGGCGTCCACCTCACCCGCCTGCGGCAGCGTTTTGTGCGTGCGTGAAGCCTCGATTTCCTCGGGTGTCGGTTCGGGCGGTGCAGCAAAGACCGTGCGGGCGCAGCCGCGTACCACCTGACGCACGACTAGTGCAATCACCAGAATCGTGACCACGCCTGCGGCAAGCAATGTGGTTTCCATGCGCCTTTCCCCTTTCCTTGATTTGGAAAAAACGCGCGGCACTTACGCCGCGCGTTTACTCAAAATCCGATTATCCGCGGTACAGCTGCTTGCGGATGGGCAGGACTTCCCAGCCCATGCCTTCCATCACTGCCGCAACTTCCTTGGTTGCCTCACCGCTCCAGCCATAGGAACCGTAAGCCAGACCAACACGGTTCTTGGGCTTGAGACCCTTGAGGTAGGTCAGGAATGCTGCAACCGTGGGCATCATGGTGTTGTTGAGGGTAGACGCACCGATGCAGATGGTCTTTGCCTCGACAATGTCGCCCATAATAGCCGAATAGTGCTCATCAGCCAGGCAGTGTACATGTACCTGCTTGCCCTCTGCCTCGAACTCGGCGCAGATCTTACGGGTCATCTCAGCGGTCGAACCCCACATGGAGTCGTAAACCATAACCACCTTGTTCGGGTCGGTCTCGTTCTTCGCCCACTTTGCATAGCTCTCAACCATCTTGCCGATGTAAGTACGCAGCATCACACCGTGCGACGGGCAAACCAGCTCGATATCCAGCGCGGACGCTGCCTTGAGCAGATTGGTAACCTGCATACCGAAGGGCAGAACGATATTGCCGTAGTAGTCCACAGCACGCTCCATCAAGCGCTCCTCGCCCAGCTCGTCGTCATAGTTGACCGGCGGGCAGATGTGCTGACCAAATGCATCGTTCGAGAACAGAATCTTCTCTTCTGCCAGGTAGGTCAGCATGGAGTCCGGCCAGTGTACCATCGGTGCCGGGATGAACTGAAAGGTGTAAGAGCCGGTGTTCAGGGTCTCACCCATCTTCACGACATGGCAGGCGCCTTCCCAACCGTAGTATGCCTTGAGGCCCTTCTGTGCACCGGCGGTGCAGTAAACCTCAAGATTCGGGCAGCGCTCCAGGAGTGCCGGGAAGGAGCCCGAATGGTCGGGCTCGATATGGTTCTGGATCAGAATATCCAGCGACTCTACCGGACAAATCTCCTCGATGTTACGGAAGAACTCCTCGGTGAACGCAGCCTTTACATTGTCCACCAGGATCTTCTTATCGCCGTCCAGAATCAGATAGCAGTTATAGGTCGCGCCAAACGGGGTTGCATAACCGTGGAAAATACGCACCTCCGGGTCACGCGCACCTACCGCGTAAATATTGTCACGGATCTTAATCGCAGACATGTTTTTCGCTCCTTCTTTATTCTATCTTATCTGACAGACAGCTTAGCACAAAGTTCTCACTCTGTCTGTTGGATTTCTAACAAAAGTCAAGAACTTTTCTTATTCTTCGTTTTTACCACAGCACTTCTTGTACTTCAGCCGCCTGCCGCACGGGCAAGGATCGTTGCGGCCAACCTTGGCCTCTGCGCGGTGCGGAGTCGGCTTGACTTCGCTGCCGTCATCTGTACCCTGTGCGCTGGTCTCGTGTGCAACCTGCTCACGCTTGGGCTCTTCCTGACGGCGAATCTGTGCCAAAAAGATCATGCGGACGGTATCCTCACGGATGGCATCAATCATTGCGTCGAACATATCGAAGCCCTCGCGCTTGTACTCGATAACCGGGTCATGCTGACCGTACGCACGCAGGCCGATACCGTTACGCAGTTCGGTCATCGCGTCGATGTGCTCCATCCACTTGGAGTCTACATTGCGCAGCAGAATGACGCGCTCGAGCTCACGCATGATGGGAGAACCGACGTTTTCTTCCTTCTCCTTGTATGCCTTGTGTGCCAGGTCCTTGAGCTCGTTGACCAGACCCTCTGCATGCAGATCGTCCAGCTCTTCGTCGGTGTAGGTGAAGTCCTCGGGACTGATGAAGATGCCCTGGAAGCGGTGACGCAGGGTGTCGATCATCTCCTGGGTGATGACCTGATGCTCACCAACGGCTGCATGGACAGCGTTCTCGATGGTGGTATCGATCATGGACAGGATATTGCCGCTGACATCCTCACCCGACAGTACCTTCAGGCGCTGCGAGTAGATGGTTTCACGCTGGGTGTTCATAACATCGTCGTACTCGAGGACGTGCTTACGGATGGAGAAGTTACGACCCTCGATCTTCTTCTGTGCGTTCTCAATTGCACCGGACAGAATCTTCTGGTCGATGGGCTCGTCGTCTGCGATGCCCAGATTTTCCATCATTTTCTGGATACGCTCGGAACCGAACAGACGCATCAGGTCG
>OBYG01001145.1_pt1 | contig 12503 bp, 12 predicted proteins | sample 1538201 | NCBI WGS metagenome assembly OBYG01 (sample SAMEA2580177, study PRJEB22360) | human gut metagenome | biome: human gut; feature: human-associated habitat; material: faeces | place: Denmark | collected 2008/2010 | reverse complement strand
TTCTTTTGTGGCGTTTTTGTTTCGAGCGAATCATCTTTAACTGAAACAAGGACCGTGGCGGTCTTTTGCGAGGATCACTTACGAGGGGATAATGATACATAGGAACTGCCAGTGAGCAGAGGATGGACTTTGGGTTGTAATCAGCAAGACCTTTAGAAAATCCATGAGCGGTGCAATGCCAAGCATCCGCCTGTAATGTTCCCGTAAGGCAATTGGGGGAGTCGAGGACAAATACAACGCCAAAAAACAAAAGTATAAGAAATCAAGGAAGAATGTGTCGTTGATATCAGATACATGCGGCTGTAGGGAGAAATCCTTTACAGCCGTATTGATGTGGTATCAGCACGCATATCAGGTAACAAATTATGTATTACGCAAGAGAATATTTAAAAAGAGTGCATCGAGAAGTTGATACTATCTTCCGAGTGCTGTTCCCGGAACATGGAATGGCAGTAAGGGAAGAACAGATTATGTTATGCCACGAAATGCTCGATAACCTGCTGGGAAGAAACATAGCACTGTGTGATGCGGGTGTCGGTATCGGCAAGACGTATGCTTATCTGGTGGCCTGTGTTCTGATGAGAAAATATTCCCTCCTTGCAGAAGGATGTTCCCCTTATGAGCAACGTCCGGTCGTGATATCCACTTCCAGCATTGCACTCCAGAAAGCAATTCTTACAGAATATATCCCTTTTCTCTCCCGGATTCTTCAGGAGAGCGGGACGATTCAGGTCCCCATTAAAGCTGTGATACGAAAAGGGAAAGAGCATTTTGTCTGCGATGAGAGGTTGGCGCAACGAATCGTTGCAATCGAAGAGAAAAACAAAAATGCGTTGCAGAAAGAAGCTCTGCTGTCGTTGAAAGAACATTATGATATGGACGAAGTGTCCAACTTAAGTGGGTTTGACAGAAGGATGGTGAGTGTACCGAAGTTCTGTTCGGGAGACTGCCCGAAAAGAGGTTCGTGTAGGTATCAGCAGTATCTGGAGCGTTCCAGAGATAATGAAATGTTCATTCAGATCTGTAATCACAATTATCTGCTGGCTGATGGTTATCACAGACTGCAGGATTACCGCCCGTTATTGAAAGATTACAGGGCATTGATTATAGATGAAGCACACAAACTGCCGGATGCAGCAAAGCAGATGTTCGGGAAGAGCCTGTGTTATGACGATATCCGGGAAATCTGCTTTTATCTTGGAAAAGAATATCAAGGACCGGAGATAAGGAAACTGTCCGGCACGATCCGGATGGTGCTGGACATCATAGGAGAAAACCACAGAACCAGATATGGGATAAAAGAAGAATTCCACATGACAGAAGAGTGTGCAATGTATTTATATGAGGGGATACAGACCATGAATAAGATTATAGAAAAATTAGAAAAGAAGATTCCAAAGTGGATCAGAAACAAGCTGGAAGAAAACAGAAGTGTGCTTGAATGCTTTTTTCATCAGGATAAGAAGTATGTGCTACATCTGAAGCAGGACCATGACCACCGGATTATATTGTGTGCAACCAGCAGATGGATTCCGCAGTACCTAGACCAGATGTTATGGGGCAGAGGCATGGGAGCAATTCTTACAAGCGGAACATTAAAAACCGGACAGGGATTTTCCCACATTCGGAAAATGACAGGATTACAGAGAGTGCGGAGAGTACGGGAATATGTGGCAGACTCCCCATTTGAATATCAGAAGAACTGTCTGTTATATCTGCCAAAGGATTTGAAAAAATGCAGAAGAGGAAGTCAGGAAGAGGCAGAGATGATAGCAGGTCATATTCATTCGCTGATCTGTTCGACTTACGGACATACGCTGGTGCTGTTCACATCTTATCATTTGATGGGAAACATTTACCAGATGTTAAGGGATGAAATTCCATTCCCGATGATAGAGGTGTGGAGACATTCCCCGGAAGAGATCACAAGATTTAAACAGATGGACAATGCTGTCCTTTTTGCAGCTGGCTCCTGCTGGGAAGGAGTAGACTTCCCCGGAGATATGGTATCTTCGCTGATCATTGTAAGACTGCCCTTCGCTGTTCCAGATCCCATCAGCGAAGCACAGAAGAAGGAATATGCTAATCTGAAAGAATACATTCAGGCAGTGATTGTTCCAGACATGCAGAAAAAACTAAGACAGGGATTCGGACGGGCTCTCCGCACCGAGACAGACACTTGTGTCGTGTCCATTTTAGACGAGCGTGCAGGAGAAGGTGGCAGGTATCATGAGGAAGTGATGTGTGCGCTTCCGAGCTGCAAGATGGCAAAAGATATCAAGGATGTCCAGCACTTTATCCGAAATCGAAAAGGCGTGGAATACTACCTGTAACCGTTCGTGGTTCTGCTATAGAAAAAGCAGATTTAATATGAAAAGTTTGGTGGTATTTCAAGAGCGTTTTCAGTGGAATTGTTGGTATTGATGAATAGCTATTTGTACATAAAGTGGGTATACTGTGTATAGCGTTAAAGATTTAGAAGGAAGGTGTTGCTATGGCAAAATATATAGTAGAAATGCAGATGGATAAACAAGAAAAATTTTATTTTATCCGAGAAAATAAAAGCGGAGATATTGTATATTTACCTTCTAAATATTTAATGCATAAGAAAAGGTCAAAGATATCACCGAACACCATACGAAGAAGTGCCTTTGCATTATCTTATTATTTGAATTTTATGGATGAAAAGCAACTTTGTCTGGATGATATTTGTCAAATGAAATATATTGAACAGCATGAACATTTTACAGATTTTCTGCTTTGGTTAAAAGCTGGTATGCATAGCCAGGAAGATTATTTAAAACTTCCTAATAATGAGACATGTAATGCATACTTAAAAGAAGTATTTAGGTTCTATATTTTTATGGAGCAGGAAAACAAGAATTCGGGAAATCTTAAGGTATTATCAGATACGCAAATGATTGTGCGAAATTCAATCGGTATCAGAAAAATATTGAACAGGAAGAGTTTTCGAGGGTATTTAAAAGAAAAAGGACATCAAGGGAAAACCATTGAGCAGGACAAGATTGTAGAGTTGTTGCAAGAATGTGCAAACAGCCGAGATCAGATCCTGCTTTTATTATTAGCAGAAACAGGTTTCAGAATAGGTGAACTTTTAGGGGTACGATACGCAGAGGATATAGACTATGAAAAACATATAATATATGTCAATTTCCGGGATGATAATGAGAATGGAGCGAGGGCAAAAAATGCAGAATTTCGAAGAGCCAAAATCAGTGATGCAACATTTGATATTTTAATGTTTTATATTGAAGACTATAAAGAACTGATTTTAGGACAGGAATATTTGTTTATTAATGTTTCTGGCGATTATGTTGGAAAACCTTTTAAGGGAAGCGGGGTATATGCCATGTTACGTAGGTTGGAGAAAAAGACAGGAATTAAAGCATCTCCCCATATGCTTCGGCATTATTTTGCAAATGCAAGGCGAAAAGATGGTTGGAAATTAGAAATGATTAGTCAGGCACTTGGACATCGGAATATCGAAACGACCATGAAATATCTGAATATAACAGAGGATGAACTAATAGAAGTCAGTGATGCTTTTTATAACAGACATCAGGCAATGTATGGTGTTCAGAATTTGTTATAAAAAAGAGGAGGCGATCAAGTGTCTGCAATTCGATTGCTGCAAGCGGAACGCCAAGAAGAGATACAATATCTTCACAGGCAGCTTATGTCAGGCGGAATATTGCAGAGAGAATTATGGGAAGAAGCAGAGAAATTCCTTATCCAAAGAGAAATTTATGATGTGATTTTAGCAGAAGAACAAGATTTGCGGGAATATAAACAAAGTTTGTTGGATAGTGGGAATTATACGAAAAAGCAGGTGAAAGAGCAGTCATCCGCATTACGGAAGATACAGAAGTATTGGATGGAAACAGAATATGGAGAGCTGCTTTCAGAAATTCAAGAATGCCAAGTGTCAGATGGAGCATTGAAGGGAAACATCAAACGGTTTCTAATCCGACAGGGAATACATCATATCAAAGAGATTGATTATAGGGTACGAAGCCGATATGAAGCAGAACTAAAAAAAATATGGGATGAAGCGAATGTAATGAAATATTTAAAGGTCTTCGATCATGTCAAGCAGTATAGTATTCAACAAGAAATAGAAAATCTGCCGGGAAGAATCGAACATCGGAGAAAATATCAAGCACAGATTGTATTCCTGCCATACTTACCAGATTTGGAATTGGTTAAGGATTTTGAATATGTCCGAGATAAACAGGAACTGGTGTGGGATTTTTCAAGAAGAGCATCTGAAAAATTAAAAAAGCAGGTTTTCCTACTACTGAATTATATCCTAGATAATTTGTATCGAGACGATCCCAAAGAGAGAAGAGTTCGCTATTTATTGCCATTACACTGGTTATATGATTTTTGTGTGGAGGAAGAGATTGATAATCTGGAAGGATTGGAATTAGAACAGATCCAGCGATTTGAGAAAATTGTGGAACAGAAGGTAGTCAATGTGAAAAACTCTATGCAGATCATTGATAACAGCCGGAAAATTTTGTTTTTAGAAGCACCAGAAATACATTGGCATGCCAATGTATGGTATATGGAACGCTTTCATCTGGCAGAAGATCGGCTTAATCCAAGTAATCCAGTTCAGCGATTGAGTTTCATAGAAGTTACCAATAAAAGAAATCGGGAACTGTTGCAGGAATATGCGAAATATCATGTCGGAATTGGTGGACTAACGATAGCAAATATCCGAGGACAACTATATGAGGTAAAAAGACTTTTGGAATATTTTAAGGAAGAAGAATCCGTCTGTCAGGTAGATGAAAATCAATTGGAAACTTATTTTCGGGAACTGGAAGAGAAGGACACTAAAGATGATACATTCAATAAAAGAATTGTGCATTACCTGAAATTTTATCAGTTTTTAACAGTCCGAGGATATATGAAGGAGATACCTTTTAAACCAGAATATTATCTGAAAAAAACGTATCCAGAACATCATGATAGAACGGTGGAAGAACAAGTTTATATGGAAATCCTGCATAAACTGTATGCTTTTCCACTGGTTTCAAGGTTGATATTTTTACATTTATGGTGTATCGGGTTGAGAATCAGTGAAGTGTGTACGTTAAAAGGAGATGCCTATTACTGGGATGGAGAAGATGCATGGTTAAAAGTTTATCAGATCAAGATGAAAGCAGATAAGATGATACCGATTCCGCTTGTAATGTATAGGATCATGCGTAAGTATATTGAGCAGGAACACATTCGTCCGAAAGATTACATCTTCAAAGGAAAGAATGGTGGAGCATACCGTGTAGGAACATTTCGACAGGAATTTCAGCAGTACTGTGATAAGAATGGGATTGCGGATGGAGATTATATTTTCAAATCCCATGACTATAGACATACGCTGGCAACGCAATTTTATGATGAAGATGTTTCTATACAGACAATCCGAGATTATTTAGGACATTTTTCAGAAGAGATGACAAAACAGTATGTAGATTTTATGCCAAAGAGAATTGATAAAGCAAGTGATACGTACTTTAGGAAACCGGGAAATGACTTGGCTTCTACCATTAAAGTTAAGAAGCGTGGTGATAGAAAATGAAAAAAAGAATTTACATATATGAACTGGATTGTTACAAAGCCGCATCTGAAGAGCAACTGCAGAGAATGCGTATCAGCCCAGAACGATATTTTAATCTGGAAGGATTGCCATCCGGAGAAATAACCGAAAAGCTGGAAGAATTTATATGGGAAAGAGGAAAAATGCTCGCTCCGTCCAGCATGGCAAGTGAAGTGACCTATTATAATAATATTCGGGAATTTCTGATTGATCGGAAAATACAAAACCTAGATTCCAGAGAAGAAGAAAAAATCATTCTGATGCTAAAAAGCTGGATGCTAGAACAAGGATATGCTTTGTCAAGCAAAAAATACCGACCTGCATATGACAAAGTAGGAATTGAAAGTCCTGGCATTGTAAGGCACATGAAAAAAATCTTGAAGTTTTTGGAAGAAGAGGATGACAGGGACGAGCAAGAAAAAGATATCTGGACTCTTAAAAATTTCGATTTTCCTATTCAAGGAAATCCAATTTTGAATACAGAAACGATTAACTTTATTAAAATTGTACAGCCAGATATCCGAGAAGAAGTAAAAAAAGTAATTTTTATGCATTTGAAATATTCTCCTTTAGGAACGATTCACGGTGAAATGACTGCGGTAAAAAGGTTCGCAAAATTTCTTAAAAGAAAATATTTGGATATTCAATCGCTGCAGGATCTGGAACGGATGCATATAGAAGAATATCTGATATATCTGCAAACGGAAGCACATGACCGGAAAAATTATAGATCTGACCTCTATGCACTACGAAGGGTAATAGAACGGCTATGAGAGAAAGGATGTAATCTGATGAAATATGATAAAATAGTAGCCATAAATAAAGAAAAAAGCAAGAAAAAAGCAAACATAGCAATTACTCAAATTCAAAAGATGCTTGAAAATCAAGAGAGGATAACTGTGGAAGCTCTTAGGAAACGTACTGGTTTTGCAAAATCTTTCTTTTATAGAAATCAAGAAGTGCGGAGAGCATTAGAAAATGCTAGAAGCAAACAGCAAATGCCATGTAACAGCATGGAAGTGATAAGAGCGATTGAAGCCGAAGATGAGATAATAAATTTAAAAATTCAAATTACAAAATTAAAGAGTGTAAAACAAAAGCTGTTGGAAGAAAATAAGAGACTTAGGCAGGAACTGAGAGAGTTAAGCCAAATGAGTAATCAGTAATTAAAAATCTACTATATAAAAAATTTAAAGAAGAAAATAATCAAGGCAGTAGGCTACAATTTGAGTCTACTGCTTTTGTATATATAAATAAGCTGAAGAAGTACGATAAATGCACAGAAGAAACAGTTTACACAGAGTGCGTATGAGGAAGAAAAGGCGTGTGTTAAGGGGTATCAGACTAGGGGCTAAATTTATGGTCGTGCTGATTGGGCTGGTCATTATATTCAAGTCCCAGCTTACCAGCCTGGTGCAGATAATCTTCCAGAAGATAACCAGCGAAAGTTCAGGCATCTAGTCCGCGGAGAAGTGACAGCATATTTAAGCCTGGTCTTCATCCTCTTTATAACATTGGTCGGGGGACTGATGGAAAGCGCCTCGATACAGATGGCGAAGAATTACAGACGGGCAGATATGAACCGGGCAGTCGAGTGCATGTTTGCAGAATATCAGAAAGAATTGCTGGACGAGTACCATATATTTGCACTGGACGGTAGTTATGAGACAGGGCAATATGAGCAGTCAAACTTGATGGAGCGTTTAGGGTATTATGGTGCGGGAAATATGGAACAGGAGATAAAGCGGATACAGTTCCTCACGGACCAGGGCTGTCAATCTTTCTTTGATCAGATTACCGCATATATGGAGCACAAGTATGGAATAGATTCGGTCAAGGATATGCTGGGGATGACTTCCGTCTGGGGGCAGCAGCAGGATAAAGGAGCGGAGTATGCAAGGGAGGAAGCCAAAACCCAAAAAGGCTTGGAAGATCTGCTCGCTTCGAATGACAGCGAACTGCCCAAAGAAGATAACCCCATTGACCACGTAGGTCGATTGAAGGCCCAGCCACTGCTGGAACTGGTATTGCCCAAAGACAGGGCATTATCAGAAAAGCAGGCCGATGAAAAGGAAATGCTCTCCGCTAGAGCCAGACAGGAGGGATATGGAGATTTTTCCGATGTGGCTAAGGCGGGAGGAACTGTGTCATCTCTCCTTTTCGGAGAATATATGCTGGAGAATTTCTTATCCTTTACAGATGAAGGAAGGGGAGGAGCCTTAGATTATGAATTGGAGTACATCCTGGCGGGCGCAGGCAGTGACAAAGAGAATCTGGAGAAGGTGGCAAGGAAGTTAATGATGCTTAGGTTCGTTCCTAATTATGCGTATATTCAAACGGATGGAGAGATGAAGGCAGAAGCAGAGGCGATGGCCGCAACGCTGTGCATGCTTCTTGCCGTCCCTGCCATCACGAGCGCGGCTGCCCAGGCGATTCTTCTGGCATGGGCATATGGAGAGACGGTTATGGATCTGCGGTCTTTGTTAAAGGGAAACCGCGTGCCGCTGGTAAAGTCCAGGGAAACCTGGCAGCTCCAGTTATCTTCTCTGCTTACTCTGGGTACGCAAGAGGACACAAAAGAAGGAGCCGATGCGCCGGAAGGTCTTGAATATAAAGATTATCTGAGGATGCTGCTTTTTCTGGCGCCCAAACAAACATCTGGATTACGGGCGCTTGGAATCATTGAGCAGAATCTGAGAAAAGTATATGGACAGGCATATTTTCGTGCGGATTTGTGTATCAGCAGGGTGGAGTTTCGATCAGTCTGCAGGTTAAGAAGAGGAATCCATTATGAATTTCCAATTTATTTTGGATATCAGTAGAGGCGGATGCAGATGTCCTTCCGGATTCTTAGGCACTCATCCAACAAAAAGTTAAACATAAAAGAAAGGAGAAGGATTCGTACCATGAATAGTAAAATACTCCCCTTAGAACCTATCTATTCTGTCTGGACCGGGAGGGCATCTGCATCTGCCTCTAAGAAAGGCAGCGTAACTGTGGAGGCAGCGATGGCAGTCCCGCTGTTTTTCCTTGCGATTGTGAGCCTTCTGTATCTGATGGAGACGATGGCAATCCAGGCCTCCGTCCGGTGTGGGCTCGAGGCAGGCGGAAAGAGAGCGGCAGATGAAGCCAGCAGCACGGCGGTCATAATGCCTTACCGCATAGAGAGCGATGTTGTGAATTCGATCGGCCAGGATCGGTTGGAAAGGAGTATCATATCGGGAGGTAGCGGAGGGATTCACTGTGACAAGTCCAGAATGTCGCCCCGTACGGGAATCGGAGAATTGGTGGCATCGTACGAGATACGCGTCCCACTTCCTATATTTGGAATCTCTCCGGCAAAGCATGAAGAAAAACTGCGTATCAAGGCTTGGACAGGCTATGAGAAGCAGGGATTTGGACGTGATGACGATGATACGGTCTATGTAACGGAGACTGGGCTGGTGTATCATCGTGATTACCACTGCACGCACCTGGAACTATCCATACATATGGTGCTCCAGTCGGAGATAGAATCCTTAAGAAATGAAGGCGGTGGAAAGTATCATCCTTGCCAGCATTGTATGAAAGGAGCCGGAGGCGGGGTGTACATCACAGATACCGGCGACCGTTACCATAGTTCGCTATCCTGCAGCGGCCTAAAGCGAACCATCTATGCAGTGCCGCTGTCAGAGGTGGCAGGAAAGGGGGCTTGCTCAAGATGTGGGAAATAAGCCAGATGATTTGCATGGGCATATTGCTAAGCCTTTCTGTGATTGACATCCATTTCCGAAGGATACCGACGGATATCCTGGTCATGGCGAGTATTGCAGCATTGGCCTATCAGGGGATAACAAGGCAGCCGGATCTGTGGATGGCAGCAGGAGGCGCTGGCGTAGGAATTCTGTTTCTCCTGGTCAGCAAGGTTACGCGGGAAGGTTTTGGTTACGGAGATAGTTGGGCGATTTTGGCCTTGGGAATATATCTGGGGCTGTGGGGAGTGCTGGATGTGCTGGTGGGGACATTTTGCTTCCTCGCCGTGGCCGCTCTGGTCTGTCTGACGGCAAAGAAAATGTCTAGAAAACATACGATTCCATTCATTCCCTTTCTGGCGGCAGGATATTTGCTTAGCGTGCTGGCAAGGGGGAGATAAATGGGGGAAGAGTCATATAGGAAAATGAAAAAACGGGTAAAAAGCAGGGGCTGCTTAAAAGGCAGCCTGACGGTAGAAATGTCATTTCTTATGCCAATGATCCTTTTTCTGATTATGGGATGCATCCTGGCGGCTTTTTATTACCATGACAAACTCATCTTAACCGGCGCGGCATATGAGACGGCTGTGGCAGGCAGCACAAAAGCGCGGGAAAAAGACGGGGTAAAGGCAGGACAGCTGGAAAGCCTTTTCGTCCAGAGGGTAAAAGGAAAGTGTATTCTGGCCAGCAATGCTCAGGCGAATGTGAAGGTCAGAAAGGACGAGATTGAAGTGAATGCCATTGCTTCTTACGGGCAGATGAAGATATCCGTGGTAACAAAGGCGGCAGTCACAGAACCCGAGAAGCATATTAGGGATATGCAAAGGTTGAAGGAGAAGTGAAGATGGAACGTAAGATTACAATTGAAGAACATGACTTATATCAAGAAGACTATCAAATACGGATGCTGAAGGCAAATTCGCTGGATGGGATTCTTAAGGTAGGCGCAAGAGGAATGAATGGCAGCAGTTATTATGATTATGATGTCAGTGGGAAAGTTTCCATGAAAGCAATGTATGAGCGAAGCAAGATCAGCGGAGAGGACCTTAAACTGTTTCTGACGCAGTTCAAGGCAGTTATTAAAGAAGTGGAGGCGTATTTGCTGAATATACATTGTATCTTGCTGAAGCCGGAATACATCTTTTATGAGGAGAGCAGATTCTTTTTCTGCTATTATCCTCTGGCAGCCCAGGACCTGTGGGAAGAGTTCCATACATTGACAGAGTATTTTGTCAGACAGGGGGATTATGAAGACCAAGAGTGCATCCGCCTGGTCTTTCTGCTTCATAAAGCCACAATGGAAGAAAACTATAGTCTGGAAAAGATTATGGCAGAATGCCTGAAACGTCCCGAAAAGGACGAAAAAGTAGACACAGTAGAGGAGATAGAAGAAACGGAATATGATACAAAGGAACATGACTGGATTACGGAACAGGAGATGGGAAGTTCCATTATGAAAGAAACAGAAAACCTGTGGACGCCTGTGAGACGATTTCTCAATAAGCACAAAAAGCCTAAGTGGGGCGACTGGGATGGGCTGCATATCGAGGAAGAAGAACTATAAATACAATCTGAAAAATGGATTGTTAAGAGGAACGAGATTGTGGTAAAATAAAGGAGAAACATATGGGGAAAACAAAAGATTTGATACCATTAAAAGAGTTAAACCTTACGAACCGCTTTCTGTTTGATGAAGTGTTGGAAGATCCGCAGACACATCAGGATATTCTCAGTATTATCTTTGGAAGGGATATTCCTTTGCTGGAACAAAATGAGACGGAGAAAGAGTTGAGGGTATCGCCGCATCTGCGTGCAGTTCGGATGGATGTATACGCCATGGATGAAGAAAAATCAGTTTACAACACAGAAATGCAGCAGAAGAAAAGGACGGACTTGGCAAAGCGCAGCAGATATTACCAGTCTATGATAGACGCAGGCCTTCTGGAACCGGGGATTCCGGATTATAACCAGTTAAATAATTCGTATATTATTATAATCACGCCATTCGATCTGTTTGGGTATGGCAGATATGTGTACACGTTTCGTGCTGGATGCCTGGAAGAGCCCGATTGCTGTCTTGAAGATGGAGCGGTTCGCATATTTCTGAATACTCGGGGAAAGAATGATGGCGAGGTATCCAAAGAACTAGTGGGATTCCTGCGTTATGTGGAAGACACTACGGATGAAATGGCTGCAGATATGGACAGCGAACGGATTAAGCGTATCCATAACCGTGTGCGTAAGGTAAAAGCCAGTGAAGAAGTAGGGGTGAAGTATATGCAGGCATGGGAAGAAAGATACTACGACAAAGAAGAGGCAAGGCAGGAGGGACTGGAAGAAGGCAGGCAGGAAGGACTGGAAGAAGGCAGGCAGGAAGGAAGAGAAATAGGAAAACAGGAGGGGAAACAGGAAGCCATTAAAAATTTAATTAGGAAAAAATTAAAAAAGGGCTGTTCGGCAGAGGAGATTGCGGATATACTGGAAGAGGAACTGGGCATGATCCAGGGGCTTATTGATGAGATAGAGAAAGAAAATCTGTGAATAATCAACAAAGAATAGATTTGGAGGTTACTATTTTTCAATCTTATGCTATACTGATAGAGAATAAAATCAGAAGAGATGTCAGAAAGCGGTTAAGTGATATATGAATAGCAAGAAGATGAAGGCTCCATGTACAATTTTATTACTGGCTGCCAATGTGGCAGTGTTCTTTCTGCTGTCCTTTCAAGGCGCGACGGAAGACGGGCTTTTTATGCTGGAACATGGGGCAATGTACGTACCCTTTATTACCGAACAGGGAGAATACTACCGGATGTTTACCAGCATGTTTCTTCATTTTGGCTTCGAGCATCTTTTTAACAATATGATTACGCTGGTATTGATCGGCTGGAACCTGGAAGTCGAGATTGGCAGCATCAGGTTTTTGGTTATATATATTCTAAGCGGTCTGGGTGGAAATATCCTGTCCTCATGGTGGGACATCCGCTTGGCAGACTATGCCATAGCTGCCGGAGCCTCGGGAGCAATTTTTGGAATTATCGGGGCTTTATTATATGTAGCAATCCGCAACAGAGGTCGGATCGGCGATATATCAGGCAGAGGCATTGTCTTTATGATTTTTATTACGCTTTATTATGGATAATCCA
>OBYG01001139.1_pt1 | contig 12616 bp, 5 predicted proteins | sample 1538201 | NCBI WGS metagenome assembly OBYG01 (sample SAMEA2580177, study PRJEB22360) | human gut metagenome | biome: human gut; feature: human-associated habitat; material: faeces | place: Denmark | collected 2008/2010 | reverse complement strand
GCCAGAATGATCAATTACCCGTACATATGGCTGTAACGAAAAAATCTCTGTCTGCGCCTGTGGTACAGGGAGCTCGTCGCTCAGTACTAATATTTATTTTTGGCCTAGTTGTAGTACTTTTTTACGCCATCATTGCCAGTCCGAAAACAGGCGTTATCATACATCCCGTTTTAAATAGTGGACAGGTCCGTATTTCAGTAATGATGGCTGTAGCACTCGCCATTGTTATGTTTTGCCGGGTAAATGTGAATAACATTCCTGCGACATCAGTTTTTAAAACAGGGATGACGTCATGCATCTGTATTTTAGGTGTCGCCTGGCTCGGTTCTACATTCATGGATAGTAACCAGGTGTGGTTTCAAAGCATGATTTCCGGATATTTATTAGATTCACCATTGTTGCTGGCAATTATTATTATGCTGGCGTCATGTTTTCTATATTCTCAGGCGGCCTCCACCAAAATACTTTTTCCTATTGCATTAAGTATGGGTATCGCCCCTGCCACTCTGGTCGCCTGCTTTCCAGCAACGGCTTCTCTTTTTATTTTCCCTACCTCCCCCACATTATTAGCCGCCGTGACTCTTGATGATACGGGGTCAACGAAATTAGGAAATCGAATAATCGATCATCCGTTTATTGTTCCTGGTTTAATGGCAACCGTGTTATCGATACTCTTCGCCGCGGGATTCGCATTGTTTATTTAAAATGTATATGGCAGGAGTCAATATCATCAGACTCATAGTTCACATAAAACAAACTGCAGCATCATCAACATCACTCATAAATTCTTTGGGGATAAATATGTATTTTTCAATGTCCCGAGTAGCTACCGGGCAGATATCAATCTGAGGCTGTGGCTAACGCACACTGGCGGTAACCACCTGAACCAAAAGAAATCTTAGAACGGTTCACATAACCTGATACTTATAAATCGTGAAAAAAAACCTTTTTTATCAGAAACTAAGGCATAAGAAATGATTTAACTGTAAAGAATTTAGTTAAAATATAATCTATCAAAGTGCATAATTTTACTTTTTTTGGTGACCCAGCTCGGACCTTTGATTCAATCTGGCATAGATTTTGGTAAGAGATCAAAAAACCGGAAATCTCAAAAAGTGCGTGGAATTAAACCAAGTGTGCTTACAGTACAAAGACTAGTATGATAACCTTTGCTAAGTCAGGTTTTACACTATGGAACAGTTAATATATGAGTGCTATAGAAAACCAAGAAACAGTTATACAAGCAGTTAATAGTTTACATCCAACAACGTTGTTTCACTTTACTAAAAATGAAGAGGCATTCTATAGCATTTTAACAGAACTCTATTTTAAACCATTTCTTGCCCGTGAACGCATAGTCGGAGTAAAAGGAAGAAGAAATTTCGCAGTACCAATGGTTTCATTCTGTGACATCAAGCTTTCTCAGATTAAAGATCATAGTGGAAAATATGGTGAATTTGGATTTGGGTTAACAAAAGAATGGGCTGAGAAAAATGATCTCCATCCCGTTCTATACATGAATCAAGGCAGTGAATTATTTTCAAAGTATAATAAAAGAATTAGAAAACTAAAGGATGCGTTAATTCCGCTATGGTCGAAAAGGCATATCCTTGATAATAAAGAGCGTAAGTATTTTGAAAGCCTTAAAGAAGAGTACGCTGACCTTTATAATTTATTACGCTATATGAAAAATTATAAAGGGAAATTAGAAAGGACGAACGAAAAAACCATTGAGAATTATATCTACGCTGACGAAAAAGAATGGAGATATGTACCGCATCCGTTTGTTGGCGATTTATGGCCTAGCCTAAATTTAGAGCGAGTGGTGGAACCTAACCAGAAGGCCGTCTTAAGTAAAAAATTCTCTGAATTTGGCATTGGTTTTTCTTTCGATGATATTAAATATATACTTATTCCTGATGATAGCCACGTTTCCAATTTGATAAATTGCCTTATGAGTATAAGAAATTATGATCCTTATATAATAAGTAAAGTTTTAACGATGGATAAAGTAAAACAGGATTTCTAACACTTCCACATAGAAATTCCATTAATAAACAAGAAATTAGCTTTATTGAGGACAGCTTTACCTAAAGCTGAAAAGTGCTAAATATCAAACTTTCATCCCATAAGCTATGATATAGCACTCACTTTATTGATAAATTCCGAGGTATTCATGAAAGGTCAGATCGATATCGAACTCCAAAGATTGATACGGGCGCGGTATAACACCGCGGTAGAAAATTGGAGTGAATGGAAATGGTTAGAAATCGGGCATGGCGTCGTCATCATATATCTCGGTTAAAATCTAAGAGAAAAACATATCGAATTGCGTTGGCTAAAACTGAAAAAGTTGTAGGGAAAATTTACTGCACCCCTTGTGCTTGTTCTTGTTATTTATGTGGTAATCAAAGAATTTATCACGGAGTGAACATTCAAGAGCAACGAGCTTTGCTGCGTTTTACTGATTGACTTATAAGATATTAATCTTTTCGATAATAAAAAGGCTCCAATCCCTGGAGCCTAAATTGGAAAAGCTCTCATTAAAATTATTATTTTCAACTACATCACAGAATATTTTCCCGTGACATATAACCAACAACAGATCCTTTCTCTACCAAAAAATCCAATATTACTAAGACCTCTTCTTTCAACTGTTTGGTTCGTCTAATTCGCTCACGCTCAGTGTTAATATACCGCCTAACCAAACATTCTAAAAAATAAACAGTATCATTTTCCAATTTCTTTTCCCATAGCTTTTTATTAACCGACAACATTTCTGAAAGCCAGGTTATACCTTGATTAAGATAGCAACTGGCAATGTTATTCAAAGATTTGGCAAGAGAATATAAAGTTGAAGGGCAATGGCCCATAGTCCTAGATACATCGCAAAAGAATTGACTATTGCTATCTTTAAATGTGTGCCAACCATTAGAGTTTTCTTTCCATGGAGATTCAGCAAAAAGGTAACTTTTTATAATTTTATCTACATACCAATACCTATCTCCATCCTTGCACAAAGTAACCACTTTATCAAAAAACAAATCCCAAACCTTCCAAAATTTGGCGTAAGTATTTAATCTATCTTCGACGAGAATAAATTTTTTAAATAACTCTGAAATAGGCTCTGAACCGTTGAAACCATCAAGAAAAGGTTTTATATAATCGGGAATATCGCTCACGGGCGCATGAAGCGTAAAGTAGGCAAATCTTTCCAAGAAAGACTGCCGAAGATCGTAATCAACTCTATCTTCTCGAACACTTGACAATAGGCTTGTAGAAAATTTTTTAACAATTAAGGAAACCAATTGCTTATGTTCAATATTAACAGTATCAACTGGAATTAATTGGAAAGCTGTGTTCAAAATATGTAGATCAACTATATCTATACTTCCCAAATCATCTATAGATATTTTATTATCGATGACATTTGATATGCAATGCTTATAGTTATTTAAAAACACCTTATTAATATTTATTTTTTTAATGTCATAGTCTACTTGACGATAACTTTCATGAATGATTTTTCTTGAAAGAATTACATACTTTGGCTTTAAAATCAAAAAACCAAACAATAGAGACTGCATATCATCAAAATAGTCTAGCCATAATTTATGAATCACCATACTAGGAAATACTGAGTAGCGCCCACCTGCCATTCCAATAGAGTGGTCATTAAACAGTGTCAAAAGTAATATTGTTTTTATAGTCTCCCTTTCCATTGGATAATTATGATAAATCACGGGTAAGGCTGAAATTGCCGAGGTTGTCCCATCTTGTACCTGATAATTATAGCCTTCCTTCAACGGAAGTTGAGAATATGCTAGAACAATATCTTTACAATATTCTCTCTCTTCATTATTCAACTGATTAAAGTAATCTAACAGTAATACAGAACAAACGTCTGCTGGTATATTACCATTTAATAGTCTGAAATCTTCACCCCCTTCCTCATTAAGCTTTTTTATTATTTCTTTGGTCTCTTGTAAAGCAATTTGCGGATTGTCCTCATACATTCCATAATTCTTATAACGTTCATCCTTTTCTCTTTTATAGCTTGCCCATAGTTTCAGCGTTACATACTTCATATGCTCGGAGTTTTTCTTTATTGCTTCCTCACTATATTGCTTTAGTTTAGGGTCAATCTCAGGATTGAATGATATCTCAATCCCTTCATCTTTCTCCTTGGTAGTTATTTTCATCTTTCGCCGATCCATTCTTGCCAAGCAGAGCCTCCACGTCTTATCGGCTTCAGTTTCTTGAGCTTCATCTGGAAGCTGATTATAGTATTTGTCGAAAATACCCCAGAGCACTTGTTGCCTTTCAATGACATCTTTCTCCGTTACATTTTCACTCCTGAAAATTTGATAATGCAAGGCAAGATTTTCAAGATAAGTATTTCTATGCACATCATCGCAAGCTTTAATTCTATCTTCTTCGTGCAAAGAGTTTCTGTAATCTGTACCGCCAAAGCCATCCCTGAGGGAGATTAATGAACTTTTATGTGTTCTGTCTAGAACCATTCGATTCATATCAAAACGGAAGAAATCCTTTGTTTGGAATAGTACTTTAGCTACATTGAATGTCTTCTCAGGGAATGCAAGTACAATACTCGTAACTACTGCAGAAATAGAAGCTGACTTGGTATTTCTTAACAAGAAAAGAAGCCAACTTTCCAACACTTTCGAGTCTGCATTTTTAAAATTCTCAAGAAAAAATTTTTCCAATGCCATATGAATTGATGAAAGTAAGTAGGTAGAGACCTGTGTTCCTCGATATGAGCACCACAGACGATTGCATATATATTGCTTTATAAACTTTCCTTCTTCAATAAAGACATCGACTTCTTCAATTTCTTTTTTAGCAAAATGGGAGTGGGCAAAACATATCGTTGTCTTGTTCGTAAAATCAAGAATAAAGTCTATTGTTTTTTTGAACTGTGATTGTAGTAACCAATATATAGGAGTCTGATATGGACTTTCTGGATAATAGTCGTGATGAGACCTAAATAGACCGAACTCATCTTCAATATCCATACTGTGATAACGTTCGCCTGTTTCTTTAAGTGGCCGATACCAGAACAGATCTGCCAATTGTAGAACATATTCCGGGAGAGATGCCCAAACCGGATATGAATCTAAGTCAGTAAGGATTAAGGTCATAAGGTCGAAATATGGGGTACCGTGCTCGTTCCACCTATTTTTAAGAACCTTAACTAAAACCTCTTCCATTTCAGGTTTAATCATGGCCGCCCCATGAAGAATCGTATGCAGAATATTTTTCTCATTATCCCTTCCGGATAAATAGACATCCTCATCTACAGTCCATTGATAATATTTTAGGGCTATCAAACTAGATAATCGAGTCGTTTCACCCACTTTGTTTCTTTGATTCCACTCCTGAATCACAGGAAGTATAAAATTAATATTTCTGATCCCTATTTCATCTAAATTTTCATAGATAAATTGGATCACACTCTGCCAACCAGTTCCCTTAGGCTTAGTAAGAACATATTTAATGGAAAGCAGATCTGAATTACTTACACCTAACTGTTTAAGCAGATCGTAATCAACGTCCTTGCAAGCAAGCCTCAATAAGAAAGTAAGTCTTTTTAATAGATTCTGGTCACTACTAAGTAAATATCTTTTAAAGTAATTAAAAAATATGCTTGAATTATCGGAAAGAAGGACAGCTACCCATAACTCGTCTTTCCAAAAATTTGATATTCCTTCTCCACAGACTATTTCTGCGATAAAAGGCTTTATGGACTGGTCATCTAAAAGCAATCGTTCAGATATCCAATTCCGAAAACTACGGCGAACAGGAAGTGATTCTCCTATTTTTTCGAAGAACTCGTTATTGTTCGCTTTACGGATATAATCGACAGAAATTTTCTTTTCTAATGCCCATTCCTCGTATATATCATGTGTAATGAAGTAACCAGCAGCTTCATAGCCGACAATTCCATCTTTAACTAACTCATCTAAAATTCCAGTATCACATGCCGGGGAGACAAAAAATTGGCCCTCACTAGCCCGCTGAAAAGCAGTCGCTAAGAAACACTGCTCCCGAGAAGGTTTATTTTTGACAATAATCTTATTCCAAAGCTTTTCTTTGAAGCTCACATAATCGATGCTTTCACCGGTATAGAACCTCAAATATTCACTTAGATAAAATGGATTTTTGATTAGTTCTAATAATCGAACATCTTGAGGAAGGCTAAATCCATTGTTATCAGATAACTCTATTAGCTCGCCGCGTTCAAGGTTCTTTATTACTAAGTTTCCAGGAGTTATATTATAAATATCTATGAAAGCATAGTTCAGATCTGCCAAGTAGTTGTTACGGGTTGTGAAAACAACCTGCCATTTATCCTTTATTAAAACAGTCAGGAATTCTTTAAAAGGATCGATATTGGTCAGTTCTAAAAGCTTTTCAGCAGAATCTACGACTATGACTTTACGTAATTCGTCTTGATGAGCATTAGAGAAATCGTCTAAGCCATGCGCACCGAATAGCTCATTAATACTGTCCTTTTTAAACTCGCTAGCCTTAAAGACATAGAAAGGAGTGTATTGTTTTTCTGCTTCATAAATTTTTTTGATAACTGCTGTTTTTCCAACCCCACCTTCTCCGCTGACGATGACAATTTTTTTCTGAACTAGATTCTCATGTAGAAGTTCTATACAATGTCGTCTGTCAATTTCAATACTTCTGTCTTTGAACTCTATATTGGTTTGAATTTCATATAAAACATTTTCTGTGTGCTTGCGCTTTTCTTCTAATAAATCAAAGATGCTTTCATTAAGGGAGAAGAAATGTTTAGCAATCTTTTCATTCTCAACTATTACAAACGGTGATTCAAAAAAACTAGCAACTCTCCATACTATTTCGATACCCGACTCATATGCTTTCTGATCAACTTCAATTTTTATTTTGGGATCGTTACTATTTCCGACAGTTTCCAAATAATTATCAGCGTTCTTATCGCCTTCAGGTTCATGGGACTTTCTCCCCTGCCCCCACTCTTGATTAGTATAGAAAATGATTTTACTTAATCCTGGATAAGCCTTTTTGCTTTTCTCAATCATTTCTATAAGATCAGCTTTGTTATCCGACAATTTTGTGTCATAGAATTTAGATTGCCAACCGATAATTTCATTATCTTTGGTTATTGGATTAGTTTCGATACCAGATTGATTCTTATATCTAAATATACCTGCGGGCATTTTGAATTCTTGACAGAACAACAAGTAGCAAAACCACTCAAAATTACCTTGAGGATTCTCACTAAATTTAGCTTTAAAGTTATCCCAGTTTGGTTTGACCATTTAATTATTCTCCTATTTTTTTGTAAATAACTACCCCTACACAGAGAAATGTACCCTCGATATCGTACTCAGCAACTATCTTCTTTCTCCATCAGAGCGCTCACGGTCAATCTTTGTCAGCTGCGCATTAAGTTGATGTTCTGTCATTCCATATTTGTATGCATTGTATTGCCAGATCACAAACTGTTGTTTGTACCTCCGGTTCTCTTCCTTAAGCTCTTCGATTTCGCTTTCAAGATTCACAATCCTCGCGGCTGCAATGTTCAAACTAGCTGGACGCGGATTTTTGGGGCCACGGCCTTTAAGCGCCTCTTTCTTTGTTTGATAGGCAGTCACTATTGCCTCATGTGCATTAAGGGACTGTCTTGACGGCAACTTTCCGACCAATGGTTCTGCCGCCTCACAAATTGCTGACCAGGACAGTTTTGGTTCCTTCCATCCTCGAATTAGATTTACGATGGCGTTAATGTCTCTATTGTCCAGATGCTTAGCCAAGGCCACCTCCTAACAAAGTTGTCAAATCATCTAACATCACAGCTTCTTCACTTTCTTTGCCTTTTTGCTCGATGGCCACAATAGACGTCTTTGCGACAACACGGCGAAGCTGGCTGAAATCATTGCCCCGGAGCTTAATCTGGACACCATTTTCAATGTCTGGATTCTCTAAAATAGCCACTAGTTCACGAAGCCGGGTAACAGTTTTCTTGTGGTACTGATACCAGCGATCAGTTCCTATCTCACCACTTTCCACTGCTGCGTCAGCAAGAAAAAACAGTCGCTCTAATTTCTCCAGACGTATCTTAATGCGATCCAACTTTTCAGCATCATCGCCTTTGATGCAAACCTGTTCGGTACAATTGACGCAATCTCGGAATTTCTCACAAGGACTCATGGTGTAATCATGCACACAGTAGCCATACTCCGTCACATGGACTGCGGCATGCTCTAAGGTATTGAACTCCTGCATAGTCACGGGCAGATGCTTTGCCACCTCGCCAGCAGGCCCAAATAGCGCTGTTGTGGGATCAAGGCGTTCAGCAATGCCAACCAGTTCGTATTCAGTCATGTGGTTGTAAGTTCGATTCTGTTTCACATCTGCCCGCCCCGACCACTTGGCAATTTCCAAGTTTGACAGGCCACCGCGCTGGATAATGGTGTTGAGCAGGTGTCGAGCCTGATGTGAGGTTAATTTCACCGGCTCTCCGTTTACAGCATGGTAACCATGGCGATCAAAGATACTGGCATGTTTTCCTTTCAAGGACAGACGAGGCGTCAGATCACTGTTGAAGAAATTATTGGTTGGCTTATGTAACTCAACTGGTATGCATCCTCTGTTCCCGTGGAACTGATTTACGTTCAGTACAAACAAGGCATTGCTGTACCTAATTCCCTTGTCTTTATCAAACCACGGAAAGCCATCCGGTAAACGCGCCATTGTGTGCTGCCACAGGCTATTTAGAGTATGTACACCATCCTCTTTAGCTAAACCTCGATTACCAAGACACGACCTGCACGTCTTTTTAGAGTAATGTGCAAAACCGAGCGCCATACAAACCTGCTTCATCGTCAATGGCTCATCATCGGCTACACTGGGACAGTTAGCATGGCGGTAAAACTTATTCGGGTGTTTCTCGATCCACTTGGCCAGTTGTCGTGCATTTTCAGAGAGCACTCTAGCTACGGCTGTCTTAGCTATACCGACCATCACGGTGGGTATCCATTTGATATCACCCTCATAGCCTTTCCCCGCAAAAAAACGCCAACCATATCGTTCTATCCCTTCACGATCCGTTTCAAAAACCTCGCAATCCACAGGCAGTGCTAACACCTCAGTAATACGTGAAGGTGCCGACATCAACATGGCAAAAACCGATGTTGTAAATATGTCTCGCTCATGAATTGGGTCGTTGGCAAAAATTTCCGCCAACGCATTAAGAGCAATATCACTCGGAAGTTTATCTTCCCTATTTTTCTTCGCCTTTCTGCTCGTTTTGTTCTTATCCTCTGCACGTTTAATTGGATTGACCCAATTTTGTACAGCACTTGATACAAGCTGGTTTTCAGCTACAAACTTAGCCAGCCGCTCAATCTCACGGCCACAATGATATGCGGAGCCATCGGAGTAGTAATGCTTTGCCAATTCAGCTGCTTCATCCAGCACAGAAATCGACAGGCCATCAATATTTGCGTTTCCATTTACTTGAAGCAAAGCCGCCTCAACCGCACGGAGGGCTTTACTTTCATTCTTTGCCCTAGAGAGGCTATGCCCCTGCTGGTAACGGAAATAGGCTTTGGCAAAATCAATGAAAGCAGGGTCTTGCGTCTCTTCCAGTATGGGTTTTCTCGTAATAATGCCCAACTTGGCAAATACAGTTATGTTTGGCCAAACAGGATCTTCCCAAGTGAGATCAGAGCCGAATACAGTCAATTGATCTCGGCACTGGGATATGAATGCTTCAAGGTTTTCTGCTGCTGTCAGCGTAGCCTTTGGCTTAAACAGGAAAATCTCAGCCATTGGTTATTGCTCCCTGTTAACTAAGCTCTTCACGACGTTTTGCACAACGCATGATCACATCTGCCAGCGCGATAATACTGCGATCAAGTACGGCAGCAATCTGGATGTCGCCAGTTATCTCTTTCACCCGTTCACGTTCGTTGAGCAGTCCTTGATAGACATCTTCATGTGGGCCGTCCAGCCAAGGCTGGAAATGCATGCAGGTGTAGCAAGGAATAGGAACATTGGCACCACAAAAGCCATGTTCTCCACAAGTACCAACACCCTGACCCATTTCGGTCCGAATACGACTGGTAGGGTCGTTACCTCGATGCGCGTCTCTCTCTGAATCGACAAGTGCCCCGACAAAGGCCTGAGCGTATGGTGCTAATTGGAAGCCAACCGCCTCATCAAGCTTTTTCACATGCTCGGGGATATTCTTGATGTAAACGCCTGCGTTTTGGGTGTCCGCGTGGTCAAGCAGTTCCGCAATCACCAGCTCGCCAAAGCCTTCCCGGGCAGCTCGTGTGCCTGTGGTATAACGAAAACGACGAGCATTGATATGTAATAGCTCACCGGTACGTTCCGACCGGATGTCGGACTTTTCTACGATGTATTGGAGGGTGTCGGTTATCTCTGCGGCGGGAATGTGGAGTTTGTCGGTAGCATGCAGTTGGCGGAATTCATAAGGAGATTGGACGGCATCTAACACATCAAGATCAGGAAAAAGAGGGATTTGCTGCCGGTCATCTTCCTGCAATTCAAACCCCAAACGATTTTCAACCTGCGCAATCGCATTTCTTGCCTGAGCACTCAGGATTGCCCATAGTTCCAGTGATATTGCAAATGGTTTGAAGTTTATTCGGAAAGAGCTGCTGCGCTGCTTGGCTCGCGGCACATTCAACACATAGAAGGGCTCTCCCTTTCCATTTTTACCACAAAGGACATCGACCACACGAAGCAGCGAGATCTGAATGGGACGACGTCCTGTATGACTGGTGCCAAGTGCTATAGCCAACTCAGCTATAGTAATTAAGCTCTTTTCATAAGCCCGAACAGCCCCCTCGTTAAACGCTGTCAGCTCATTATCCGTCAGTGGCCCCTCTTGAGGATCCATGCGCTTAACCGCATCCCCCTTACGATTACCCTTTAGCGTCCAGCCATCTAGCAAGCGGTTCACCTCCTTACTGATGCCGGGATAGCCCAGTTCGTGCCTGGATCGAAGAAAGCCACTGATGGTTGCTAGATACCATTCTGTTGCAGGCGACAGCATCGACCGATAATTAATCAATACCGTATCAGTAATTTCTCTCGCGTCAGTCTCACGCAGCATGTGCTGAAACCGTTCAAGAATATTTTTTGTATGAGAAGAAGAACGATTGGATGCATAAAACGCCAGTGTACGCAGGCAGCCATCTAGCGTCCCATCTGACAAGTAATGGTGAATATCAGCAAGATTAATAGTGATATTTCTATCCAATGTCCACGATGTGTCATACAACAGAAAAGAGTAGCCATTGGCCCTGGCACGGATTCGTTCTGGTACTAACCCAAGTAAGAGGTTATTCATGGTCATCCTTGAAGTCCTCTGGCAAGCTAGTGCCGTTACCTGCTTGTAATGCCAAGGCGGCCTCAAAACCTTTTTGCCGAATGAAACGCTTGTTGTAAGTCGCTGCGGTTCCCGAGCCATCTCTCCAGCCCATTAAGTACGAACGAAGTTGCTCTTGGCGTTCCTCGCTGACTTGCTCATTCATGGCATCCATTCTTTCTGAAAACTTGCGATTCCAAGTGTGGCGGAGCGAATGTCCTGTCGCTGCATACAATTGCGGTGATATAGACCTGACTACGGAAAAAATTTTATGATATCCCCCTTTGGAGATAGGATTTCCCAGAGTTGGTCCACTCTTGTAAGTTACAAACAGATAGTCATTTTTCTTCGCATTTCTGACTTTCCGGCGATCTTGAAGGATATAACTATGCAGTTCTTGAGCTAAGGATTCAGCCAACGGTAAGAGCCGTTCTCTAGTTTTAGCATTAGGCTCATTGGTTCTAGAGTCAGCTTGTTCATCTGCTCTCCTAACGATACGGATCCTGTTAGCGCTAAAATCTATGTCCTGTATTCTTATATTTAATAATTCACCACCTCGGATGCCAAGATAAAACAGAAGTAAGATCATCAGCCGATTGCGGCGCTGCACATCTATTGAGAAAGGGTTTAACTCTGATCTAGGCTGGATGACTTCAAATAGCGCGTCCAATTGAACATCACTCAATGACCTGTCTTGTAAGTCGTGGTTTCTGCGCTTTTTAGATGGTCGGCGCGTCTTTATCTGCGCCGCCATAGCATTGATCTTTTCGACAACTTCCAGTTCTGTCGTCTTTAAGATATGCATCGCATACCAGTGTAAATAGTTGGCAAACGTTGTTAGCCGGGAATGCTGTGTCCCGTTATCAACGATATCGGTCATCGCATCGGCCAACCAAGAGGTAGAGGACACAGTTAATGGCCCCTTTCTTTGTTTGCACTGAGCAAAATCTCGCAGATCATCCAGCTCATGTGGCTTGAAGAAGTCTTTGGTCAAAAACCGCTGCTCAAGGTCAATGTCGCGACTCTCTACAAAGCGTAACAACATAACCAGGTTGTTAGCCGCCGCCAACATCGTTGAAAAAGCATCCTCTCTATTGCGGATTTGAGTTGTTAGAAACAGAGTGGGGTAATACATGGGAAGCCCAGAAGCACGATCCACTACCATGCAATAGCGCTCGCCACTATCCATGACAAATGTTGTAA
>OBYG01001135.1_pt1 | contig 12646 bp, 13 predicted proteins | sample 1538201 | NCBI WGS metagenome assembly OBYG01 (sample SAMEA2580177, study PRJEB22360) | human gut metagenome | biome: human gut; feature: human-associated habitat; material: faeces | place: Denmark | collected 2008/2010 | reverse complement strand
CTTCCGATCTGAAAGGGAAGTACCGGAGAGCAGCGGATGCGTCCGGGGCAGTTGGCCGCTTGCGACCATCATAGCGGGGAAATCACTTTCCGGGAAGTGGATATCCGGAAGTACACCGCCTGGAAAAACGGGGAATTTTGCTTTAACGACGACACCCTGGAGGAGATTCTCGAAGAGTTGGGACGCTGGTATGATGTAAAGGTAATTTTCCGGTCAGCCGGGAAAAAAGACATCCGGTTCTCGGGCCATCTGAAACGATATGAAAATATCCAAAAGATTCTCGGAGCCATTTCGGAATCCACAGGAATCGTTTTTCACATCAGCGATCGTATGATTATAGTGGAATAAAATAAGAGAAGTGTGGGGACACTTCCCTTATCCAGATAAGTTTGCAATAAAACGGATGACAGCCGTTTTGTTGCTATGTTTAATCTTCAATTACAAATTTATGAAAAAGAAATCAGAATGCCTCGGTATTTATCATTATCGCTGGCAAAAAATCGGAAAAATTATGAAATTGTGTATTATTCTGGTTTGCCTGTTCTCTTTCAGTTTGTCTGCTACCACGTTGGCGCAACGGGAACGGGTGAACATGAAATTGCAGGACGTGTCGTTGCGGCAGGTGCTGGAGCAAATCCGCGAGCAGACCAACTTGCAGTTTATGATGAGTAAAGAACAGGGGGAACGTGTGGGACGGGTGTCCGTGGATGCCGTAAACGAAACCGTAGTGGAAGTGTTGGATAAAATCTTTGCATCTACCGGTCTGACGTGGGTTGTCAAGGAGGATATTATTGTGGTGAAAGAACGTCCGCAACAACAGATGCGGAATCCGGCCCGTGTCAAAGGTGTCGTGAAAGACCAAAAAGGCCATCCGCTTCCCGGAGTGACCGTGCTGATCAAGGGAACGGCGCTGGGTGTGGTGACCGATGCGGACGGGAATTATAGTCTTGAATTGCCCGGTGCGCAGGGTGTCCGGCTGATATTTTCTTTTATCGGTATGAAGACACAGGAAATGGCTTATACCGGACAAGCGGAATTGAATATTGTTATGCAGGAAGATATTACCGAGATGGATGAAGTGGTGGTTACCGGTTATCAAAACATTAAAAAAGAGAATGCGACCGGTTCTTACCAAACCGTTACTTCGAAAGAATTAGAGCGACGTTATTCGACAGATATAATTAGTAGTTTGGAGGGTATGTTGCCTGGTTTGGTCAGTTATAATAAGGGTTTGAATGATGATGCCGAGAGTAATATCATGATTCGGGGGGTATCCACCTTTACGGATAGGACAAAACCCTTGGTGGTGGTGGACGGTTTGCCTATCGAGGGATCGATTGAAACCATCAATCCGTACGATATTTCTTCCATTACCGTATTAAAAGATGCCTCTGCAGCCTCCATTTATGGTGTACGTGCATCCAACGGTGTCATTGTTGTTACTACCAAACGTGCGCAGAATGACCGGGTGGAAGTTAATTTCAATCTGGACATTACTATTAATGAAAAACAGCAATACGACAATTACGGCTGGGCAAATGCTGCACAGACTATTGAACTGGAAGAAAAATCCTATGCAGCTACGATGCAGGATCCGATGTATAGTCAATATATACCGATGTATGTCAATATGTATCCGAGCAGTATTAATCCGATTCTTTCCATGTTGGTGCAAAGAGATGCAGGTACATTGACCGCCGATGAATATAACCGTCAAATTGAACGTTTGAAGAAGAACGATTATCTAAAGGAATGGAGCGATGCTGTTTTGCGTAATCAGGTGCTCCAGCAATACAATATGGCATTCCGTGCTAAAGAAAACCGTTTGACCTCCAGTATCAATTTAAATTTCAAACGTTCTAATCAAGGCATTGTCAATGAACATAATAATACTCTGAATTTCAGCTATCGGGGCGATATCTATGCTGCAAAATGGTTGGATGTGGCGGTGGGATTCAATGTTAACATGGTTCGTAGTAAGAAGCATATAGATGCTTTGGGATATTTGCTTTCTCCTACAGGGAAGGAACCTTATCATACGATTTACGATGAAAACGGTAACCGTGCTTATTACAACGCTGCCGTTGCCTTGAATGATCCGGTGTTACAAAACACTTCACTTGGATTCAAATCGGAAGCATACAACTTGCTCGATGAATTAGACAGAAACTTTACCCGTGCCCGTAACTCTAATTTACGTTCTTTCGTACACGCTACGTTTAAAATATTGCCGCAACTTTCGGTGAATGCGCAGTTCCAATATGAGGATATCTCGAATAAAAGTGAAAGCTACTTGGAAGAGGAATCCTATGATATGCGGCATATCTACAACCTTTATACAAGTGGCGGCAAACACCTCTGTCCGGACGGCGGAATCCTGACGACAACACAAAGCAGCGCTGATCATTACACATTCCGCGTACAGGCGAATTATGCCCAGGTGTTTAAAGAGAAACATCATGTGGAAGCTATCGTCGGCGTTGAAAACCGCGAGACCAATACCCGCAACCTGAATAATCGGCTTTTGGGGTACAAGGACAAGACACAGACTAATACCATGGCTTCAAGCAATTTGAACGCCGCACGTAATTTGCAAACTTCTGATTTGGGACCGATGTTTTCGAATCCATGGATGACTTTCAATTTGGTAAGCGGTTGGGAAACCGCTGAAGTGAAGCATCGCTATGTTTCGGGATATTTTACGGGAAATTATACCTATGACAGGCGTTACAGCCTTTCCGGTTCATGGCGTATCGACAAAACCGATCTTTTCGGAGCAGACCCGAAATACCGTGGCCGTCCGTTGTGGTCGGTGGGTGCCGGCTGGAACATCAACAATGAAGCTTTTATGGCTTCTGCCGAATGGATTAATGTTTTAAAATTGCGTGCCAGTTACGGATTAACCGGAAATATCGACCAGTCGGTATCTTCTTTTCTGACAGGACGTATATACAATAATTCAACACTGAACGGAGCTCTTTCTGCAGGTGTCAATACTCCACCGAATGAACAACTCCGTTGGGAAAAAACAACTTCTTATAATGTAGGAATGGATTATGCCCTATGGGGACACCGGCTTTTCGGTGCCTTGGATGTATATTATAAATACAGTAGTGACCTGTTGTCTTCCACTGATTTAGATCCCAGCGAGGGTTTTACCTCGTTGACCATTAACAACGGTGAGGCGGTAAATAAAGGTGTGGAGCTTGCACTGAATGCTGTTATACTAAAACCTTCCAAACCGCAGGGACTGGGGATTAAGGCTCATTTGAACTTTGCTGTGAATAAAAATGAAATCAAGAAGATTACGACGGATGTCTCAATGGGGATAAATAAACTTGGTTGGGGTAGTACACAACATGTTCTGCAGAAAGGTTATCCGATCAATTCTCTTTATGCTTTCCGTTTTGCTGGCTTTAAGAAAGAAGAGGGGTATTATCAGTTGGCCTGGTACAAAGCAGACGGGAATACATCTACCGAAGGTGTATATTCTGCCTTAGAACCGGAGGATGTAGTCTTTGCCGGAGGAATGGACCCGAAATATACGGGAAGCTTTGTTCCGGAAATCACTTGGAAAGGATTTACCCTGAATGCTATGTTCGCTTATTATGGAGGGCACTATATGCGGGCAAATGCATCTGCTTGGCAGGCTCGCGGTTCGTTCCTTGGTTATGGTAATGGAGCATTGGCTTCTTGTTTAAATTACTGGAATGATCCGGAGGCCGGCATATATATGCCACAAGGAGTGTATAGTTCTTCTATGAAAATAGAATCTCAAGGTTTGCCGTTTATAGACCAGTGTGTATTTCCTGCCGATTATCTAAAACTCAGAAATATTGTGTTGAGCTATGATTTACCGAGAGCTCTGTGTGCAAAATGTAGAATCGGTTCGGCCCGTTTGCGTTTCCAGATGAATAATGTCGCAACCTGGGTGAAAAATAGTCTGGATATCGATCCGGAAGCGAATAACGCATGGACAGGAACCCACTTGAACAAAACCCCGAGAAGTTATACTATTAGTTTGAACATCAATTTTTAGGATATGAATATTATGAAACATCGCATCAGGATAACAGGTTGGTGCATAACATGGATGATGTTGTTGTGTGCCTGTGAGAATTATTTGGACCTGACACCCAAAGGGGCAACTCTTTTGGATAACCTGACGGAAATCGAATATTTGCTGAATGGTAACTATACGAATAGTGCCTACGAGTTTGAAGATTTGTATGTTATGACCAACGACAGTTATGGTAAAATGGCCAATCCTTCTACGGTGCTGGCCAATAATATCGGCTTAGAGTATGCCTTGATGGCATACGATGAAAGTGTAGACCGTTATGTTTACACAAATAGCAATCCGCACTATAGTGGTTATTATTCTAATATCAACAGCATGAATATTCTGTTGGCTCGACTCGATGATTTGTCGGGTGATATCGCTCTGAAAGCCTCTTTGGCAGCAGAAGCGAAGATATTGCGGGCTTATTGGCATTATCTGCTGGTTAATATTTTTGCCGCCCAATATGACGCTGCTACAGCGGATGCGCAGGGAGGAATCCCTTATGTAACGGATATGGATTTGGAAAAAGTGAACGAGAAACTGACCTTAGCAGAGGTTTATCGTCTGCTGTTAGAAGACTGTTCGGAGAAGACAATTAACAATTTGCCGGATAAGGCTGTGAATATCCTGCGTCCCGGGAAAGCTATGGGGTATGCTTTGCGGGCGAAAATTCATCTTCAGATGAAAAATTATCCAGAAGCGCTTAAAGATGTAGAAAAGGCTTTGGCGTTCAACGGCAACATTGAAAATCGTTTACCCGTGATAACTGAATCGTTATATTATTATGATAAGTATCATCCGTCGGTGATTTTTTATGCAGAACCGACTACGGCAAAAGCATATATCATTACACAGGAAACTGCTGCACTTTTCGAGCAAGGGGATATCTTGATGAAATATGGCAGGTCTGCCTTGACAGAAGTAACGGAGACTCGCGATAATCGGATATGGAGTGCGACGGCTGCTGCGACCTATAAAAACGGTATTGAAGGTGATATTTATATGTGGCAGGGTTATTCTAATGCCAAATGGACTTCTGCCGGCATTACCAGCGACCAGCTTTATTACATCAAGGCAGAATGCCTGATTCGTGCCGGTCATTATCAGGACGGACTCGATGAAGTGAATAAGGTACGCAGGTTCAGGATTGACCCGGACGATTACAGTGACCTGACTGCTGCCAACGAACAGGACGCGATGGCTAAACTGATGAGGGCAAAACGGATAGAATGCCTTTTTACGTATAACAACTTTTTTGATATGAAACGTTGGAATTCGGAAGAGGATTACAAACAAACCATTACCCGTATGGTAAATGGAAAGACTTATACTTTGCGCCCGGATTCGCCGATGTGGGTATTCCCTTTCCCTGCCAATGCTGTAAACTACAATCCGACCCTGACACAGAATTATTAATGATAAAGCAATAAAATTAATATGAAGAATCTACTATTAGTATATGTTATATTGCTGGGATGCTTTTCGGCAAACGCCCAGGAGTTTGTAAAGAAATTCAGAATCGAAGGTCATATCAAAGGCTTGGAAACACCGGACGGCAAGATGTATCTGAGAGGATTGGTAAACGCAAACGGTGTGAACCAGACGGATACGGTAGAGGTACACGATGGCCGGTTTTCCTTTTCGGGAGAAACGGAACCGACCTGTGTGAAGATTTATTCCAAGCGTGTAGGATATCCGAACTATATTAATCCGATGGATATTTTTGTGGGGGAAGGAAACATTTATGTCGAAGCCATATATGACACGACAGAGTATACCTTTCTGAGGGATGTTAAAGTGAAAGGTTCCCCATTGCATGATGAATCTGTCATTTATAATCGCAAACTGACAGATGCATTGGGTCATGTGGATTTTGAAAAATTGCAAAAAGATTATATGACAGCGCAGGAAAAACGGGATACTACCGCCCTGCGTAAGTTGAACGAGATAAATGATGAGTTAAGTACCAAACTCAAACAAGCGATGGATGATTTTATTCGGGATAATCCAACCAGTTTTGTGTCTATGCATGTTATTTCAGAAATATCCCGTGCAACAGGTGAATATTTGGCGTTGGCAAAAAAATGGTTCGGATACATGAATGCTTCTGTGAAATCTTCTTTAATCGGAAAAAGGATTGCTAAAAATTTGGAGTATGCTTCCAAAGGCGAGTTGATAGGAAAACCTGCCGGCGATTTTGAACAGCCTACAGCAGATGGAAAACCGGTCAGACTCTCTGATTATCGCGGTAAGTACGTGCTCTTGGATTTTTGGGCAAGCTGGTGTGGTCCCTGTCGTGCGGAAAATCCGCATGTATTAGCCGCTTACAAACGGTTTCATGATAAAGGGTTTGACGTTCTTGCTGTTTCGCTTGACACTGATGCTGACAAATGGAAAAAGGCTATTGAGGAGGATGCGTTACCCTGGACTCATGTATCTGATTTGAAACGTAAAAATGCAGCAGTAGAGCAATTCGGTGTTTCCGGTATCCCGGATAATTTTCTGATAGGACCTGATGGCATAGTCATCGCCAGAGGTTTACGGGGAGATGCTCTGATGATGAAATTGGAGGAGATATTTAAAGTGAAGTAAACACCTATGAAACGAATCGTTTTTATGATATGCCTGTTGGGCGGGTGGATGACGTGTTGCTTCGCCCAAGGCATTGTTTTCTGCGAATTGACTCTTGAGGCGGCCTGTCGGCAAGCAGACTCCGAGGGAAAGTATGTTTTCGTGGATTGTTATACTTCCTGGTGCGGTCCTTGTCGGCAGATGGCGACAAGGGAGTTTGTGAAGCCGGAGGCCGGCACCTATTTCAACGAAAAATTCGTCTGTGTGAAGTATGATATGGAACGCGGTGAAGGCATACAGTTGAGAGAGCGGTTCAAAGTTACGGCTTATCCTACTTTTTTACTGTTGAAATCCAACGGGACGGAAATCGGACGTCTGGTCGGAGGAAACGAACTTCTTCCTTTTATTGAGAAAGTGGAATATCTGCTGAAGCCTGAGAATTCCCTTAGTCTGAAGAAAGAACGTTTTAAAGCCGGACAATTGAACAAAAAAGAAATGATGGAATATGTGGATGGTCTTTTCAACGCTTTGGATGTCGAATATTGTACGGTTGCCGATTCCTTGTTTAATCTGTTAAGCGATGAGGAACGGCTGGCGCCGGAATATTGGAATATTTTCACCTATCGCCTGATGTTTCCGAAAGGACGTTATTTCGACTATTTGGAAGCACATCAGGCTGATTTTGTTCGTTTCGTGGGAGAAGAGAAGGTGGATGGACTTCTTGCGCGATGCTATAAAACTGCTCTGGTTCCTTTCACGAACGCAACGATGTCTTCCAATAAATTCCAGGAGTTGGACGAGGTATTGGCTAGTTTGAAAGAATCCTCTTTCAAAGATAAACCCGTTATCGAACGAATGGCGGAGGTTGCCCAGGCCCGTTGCCAGAATGATGCCAAACGTCTGTTAAAGGTTCTGACACAGTTGATGGATGAACAGAACATGGATGTTTTCCGGCTGTGTATGCGGGCTCCTTTGCTGATAGACGCCACTTCTATGACCTCAAAGGAACGCAAGGCGTTTGTCCGCTTGGGTGACCGATATGCGGAAATGTGTCCGCCTGAATCGCAAGCACAAGTCCAAGAGATGTATAACCCTTTAAGAAACTATAGAAAATCATGAAAAAACAATCATTATTCTACAATATCATTTGTGTGTTGGCCCTGACGGCATGTTCGTCATCAACACGCTATGTTATCAGCGGAACAGTGCCGGAAGACCTGAACGGTAAATATATATATGTTGCGGAATGGGAATTTCCGCTATGGAGAACGTAATACTAACTTAGATAGCGCATGGGTAGAGAATGGAAAATTCCGTTTTATCGGTAATGTGGAAGGAAACGCCGTGCGGTTTATCTCTACAAGTCAGCAAGCATTTACATTCATTTTAGAGCCGGGAGAGATTATGTTCGACATAACCGATGAAATGAGTTTGAAAGGTACTCCTTTGAATGACGAACTGACACAATATCGGAAAGCATTGAAAGGAGTTGAAGAAAAGTATCGGGAAATAAATGAGGCGGTTAAAGCCGATCCTGCGTTTGTGAAAACTGAACGTTTCAGGACAATGAATGAAGAAGCACGTCAGATGAAAAAAGGTATTTGTACTTCTGTTATTGTAAAACACAAGGACAATGCTTTGGGCGAATACGTGTTGAGAGAGTGGTTGATATCCTGTCAAAAACTGGAAGAATTTGATACAGCTTATGATTTATTGGAGCGTCGTCCAGTTGACTTCGGGCCGCTGAAAGGTGATATTATGCGTTGGGAGGAAGTTCGTAAAAGCATGCCGGGAATGATGTTTACCGATTTCACGATTACAGACGGCAATGTGGATGGTACACCTGTTTCATTATCCGATTATGTCGGAAAAGGTAAATATGTATTGGTGGATTTCTGGGCAAGCTGGTGTGGTTGGTGTCGGGCAGAATTTCCCGTATTGAAAGAGGTATATGCCAAATATAAAGATCAGAATTTCGAATTACTCGGTATAGCCGTAAACGACGACAGAGAAAAAACATTGAAGGCGATGAAAGAGGACGGTGTGACCTGGCCACAAATCCTCAATACGGGAAAAGTCGCTATGGAAGCTTATGGCATAGCAGGTATTCCGGAAATTATCCTTTTTGCTCCGGATGGCAAAATTCTTGCACGTGGTCTCCGTGGTGATGAATTGAAAGCCAAAGTGGTGGAAGTAATGGAATAATAAATTCGTAGAAGTTGCCATATTCTTCACCAATGTGTGGAAGGACGATACGTCAGCCTAGCAAAAGGCTTGCGACAAAATTTTGGAAGAGTTGAAGAGTCGGCCGATAGAGTAATATTTTATGTGATATTTGGTGTAAAAGCCTTTCGGTTCCTGCCATTGTGGGAATCGGGAGGCTTTTTTCCGCAAAGATATACCGGCAGATTTGTTTGCGGGCCTTAAATTTACTGTTATGAGTGAAATTTTACGACCTGAGTTTCCGTTAGGTTCAGTAACCTACCGGCATGTCCGAGACGGTATTTTTATCCGTCAGGACGATTATTATAGAAAATGTTTGTACACCGATTTGCTTTGGGTGGAGGCATCGGGCAGTTACAGCGATATCCATTTGCGCGACCGTTCGCGTATCGTCGTCGCCTTGCGCATCGGAGTGATGGGCCGTTACCTGCCTGCCAGCCATTTTGTGCGGATTCACCGGAGCTATGTGGTCAGTCTGTTCGATATCGACACGTTTGTCGGCAACATGTTGCGTATCGGCGACAAGTGGTTCCCGATAGGGCGTTTGTACCGCCCTGGAGTTCTTGCCCTGCTGAACATTCTGAACTATGTTTGCAGGTCTCCGGAAGACGGAGGGTGATGAATTGATTTATTTACTTTCCTGTGGATGATTTTGCCGGCATTTTTCAGGTTTTTTCCTAGTCTTTTTCTGGTGTATTTCAGGTGTTCTCCTGCATTATCGCCGATTTATCCCTGCATATACCTCCGTTACAACTCCCATTGGGAGCGGCGCTAAAAGGAAGGAGAAAAGAGGGAGTGATAGTATTATTGCCTGACAAGAGTAGAAGGATAGCCGTTGTATTATCCTGAAAAAAGTTTACTGTAAATCTAAGTAAACCTATGTCAGAATCCTTAAAAATCATTAAACGTAATCATTATCCAGTTCGGGTAAGATTGTCTGCAGTTCGAGATCGATTGATCAATGAACTTGATTACGCGGAAGTTCTAACGAAGTATGGGGTCAGTTCTTCAACTTTTGGGAATTGGTTAAAGAAATATAAACGTGTCATGTCGGAAGAAAGCTATAAACGCTTATCTTTATCGTTCCATGATCCCAAAACTTTATTATCTATGACAGACAAGGAACGTCAGGAGTTAGAACATTTACGCACAGAGGTGGAAAAACAGAGGGTACTGGTAGAAGCTTACGAGTTAATGCTTGAGTTGGCAAAAGGGCGTCTTCACTTTGATGTAAAAAAAAACTACGAGGAGATGCTGTCAGCGGGATTGTTGAACGACAAAAAGCCCGGTCGGGGAAAGCGATGACGGAATACCTGTGCACCTCTTTAGGCTACAGCAAGCAGGCTTATTACAAAAGTCTCCGTTCGTGTAATGACAAGGAAGAACGTGAGCGTTACGTTCTTTCCATCGTTGAAGAGCTCCGTCGCGATTTGCCCCGCCTTGGTGTGTATAAGCTTTGGAGGATGTTAAATGATAACGGTTTGCCGGTAGGCAGGGATTGGCTTTTTCGTTTGCTCCACCGTCACGACTTGCTAGTAAAGATGAAGAAGTACCGTGTCGTCACTACCGATTCGCGCGCTTGGCGCCACCAGTACCCGAACCTGGTGAAAGGTTACTGCGTGGAACGTGCGAACCAGGTATGGGTTAGCGACATCACTTACCTGGTAACGGGGAAAGGGGTTGTTTACCTTTCCTTGGTGACGGACGCTTACTCGAGACGGATCATGGGGTGGGAAGTCTATCCGACACTTGATTCCGCCGGTCCGGTAAAAGCCTTGTACCGCGCTTTGGAAACCGGGGGAGCTGTTTCTTTCAAGGACTTGATCCACCACTCGGACCGGAGTGGTCAATATTGTTCGGCATTATATACCGGGATATTGAAATTACATGGGATAAGAGTCAGTGTGCCCCAGGACGGGTCTCCCTATGACAACGCCATCGCCGAGAGGGTTAACGGCATTTTAAAGAGGGAATGGCTGAACGATATCCCCTTGAAGGATATCAATGACGCCAGGCGAAACATCGAAAGGGTCATTGATATATACAACAAGAAAAGACCACACCTGGCCGTTTGTTGTCAAGTGCCGGCGCAAGCCTATAAGGACAACAGGAAAAAATTTGCACGGGTGATATTTTGAAACGGAAGATTTTCCTTTCACGCGGGGAATTCCCCGCGTGAAAGGAAAACAAAGTAAACCATAGATAGGAATTATCATTTTTGATTGTAAACTTGTAGCAGGAAATTATCATAACAAGATAATGTATAATTTATTAAATGTTAAATTAAGTAAACATATTTCAAGAAACTACACGTTGAAATGTATCTTTTCATTCTATGAAGAATATAAAGGGGGTCGTGAAGAAAATCCGCAGTCTGTAAATTGAAATTGTTCTGTTCCCGGAGCGGGGATATTTTTGCTTCCGACATTTGATTTCGGCCGGAATCTTTAGTATTCACCTTTTAAATGCTCTGAATGATGGCAAAGACAGAAAATTTGTTGCAAGGCCGTTTAGGCAACTTGATTTTTTACCAAGTAAAAGGGGTGACCCGGATACGTTCGGTCCCACTGATGGTTCGTAATCCTGAAACGCCGGCACAACAGGCTGTCCGCAAGCGTCTGATAGTTTCCGTACAGTTTTACCGGCGTCTGAAAGATACCCCTTTGAAGGCTGTCTGGCAGGTTGCTGCCCGGGATACGCTGGTAAACGGCTATAACCTTTTCCTGAAACGGAATATCCATGCTTTCAATGACCGTACGCTTAGCACGCCTTCCGCTTTAAGCATGACCTGCGGCAACCTGCCCCGGATGAATGACTTGCGGATGACCGGACGGTCGGATCGGACGGTGACGCTGGCTTGGAACAATAGCTTAGAGGCTGATGGCCGGACGGCCGCAGATCGGTTGCAGGTAGTGGCTCTTTTCGACCAGCGGATGTACTCGCCGGTGTGGTTAAAAGGGGTACAGGCATGCCGGGGCGACCGAAAAGCGGTGATTGACCTGGAACAGGAGAATTTTCACCAGGCCCATCTGTATTGTTTTTTCCGTTCGCCCGATGGCGGGGCGTTTTCTGCTTCCGCCTATGTATGTGTTCCCGGAAACGGGGGACAGAAAGTACCAGAAGTCTAACGATAAAATTGTAATCATCATGAAAGGGATTTTAGAAACGGTGGCGAGCGTGGTGGAACGCCTTTCCCTCTCTTCGGCAGAAAAGAAACGTTTGAAACAGGAACTGGAAACCGCCTTGTTGGAGAATGAATGCCAGAGGGTGGAAATGCAGGCCCGTGTCGTCGGGGAGGAAGCCCGGGGTAACTGGTTACAGCGGTCGTGGCGTCCGGTGCTGATGCTTGCTTTTGCGGTGGTGATATTGGCGGGGATGTTTACCGACTTGCCGGTGTTGGCCGATACCTCCCGGTTCTGGGATTTGCTGGAAATCGGGTTGGGCGGATATATCGTCGGACGTTTCCGGATGAGAAAGTAAGTGAAGAACAGTTCATAAAGTTTATAAAGTTGTAAAGTTTATAAAGTTTTGGACCCCTGCGGGGCACTTGTTGACTGCTGTTTGCACAGCCGATGGATAAAAGCCTGTCCGAAGGACACCCTTGTACTTTGTAACCTGATGAACTTTAGAAACTTTACAAACCCTAAATTATTGATAATTATGGAAATCTTGAAACATCGTTTGGTGGATGGTGGCGTGCAGCATCTGGTTTGCCGGAAAAACAGCCGGAAGCTGTCAGGTTCCGATATGATTGTGGTACACTACACGGCCGGGACAAGTGCACGCACG
>OBYG01001131.1_pt1 | contig 12709 bp, 11 predicted proteins | sample 1538201 | NCBI WGS metagenome assembly OBYG01 (sample SAMEA2580177, study PRJEB22360) | human gut metagenome | biome: human gut; feature: human-associated habitat; material: faeces | place: Denmark | collected 2008/2010 | reverse complement strand
GGCCGCCCGGACATGGCCCTGTCTGTGCTAGGGCTCCTGGCAAGCTATGCGGACGCCCCCGTCTGGATCGAAGAAGACGAAGTGACGGCCAGAATCCTGCACCAGGACGAGACCTGGTACATCGAAAACGCCGAGGGCAAAACCTTTTCCATCATTGCTATCGCTCCCAACACAGAGATAAGCGAACACGGCCTAGAATGGGAGTTAGACCACAGTCCCCTCGGCCTGTTAGCCGACACGGGCATTAGCAACGTCGTCAGGTCAACAGCCACGATCCAGGTCCACACCGGCACCGCCATCGCTTACCTCTATAAGTAAGGCCTATCGCATCAGGGTTTTATCGGGACGGTGGATAGAAATAATCTCTCGAAGAGTGATTATTTCTGCCCCGTCCCAGGAAAACCCGTAAATAAGACCAACAACCCCAAAATTCCCCCTTGCATCCCCGCAAACATTCCCCTATAGTACTACCTCGTCACGGGGGCGTAGCTCAGCTGGGAGAGCGCTTGACTGGCAGTCAAGAGGTCAGGGGTTCGATCCCCCTCGTCTCCACCACCGTGAATGTAAAGCCTCTGGGAAACTGGAGGCTTTTTTCATATGCAGCAACTGCACAAATCAAAGTGACGCCACACCAACACCCATACCCAAAAAAGTTGCGCAATTTATTTCCCACTTCTGTACATAGTTTGTTAACCCAACATAATTCCATTTTGCATTTCACGTCGTCAGCTTTGCAGCTCGGGCGGTGCGTGCCAACAGCTATACCCGCTTAAACCTGCGTTAATGTGAACAAGTTTGCAAAATAACCCCCTTAAGCACTGCAAATGAACGATATGTTGTCGCGTGCGGCCTAAATCGGTTTCTAGTCACCTTGTGCTAGGATATCTATGATTACATGGGTTCAACTGTGCTCACGGCTTAACCGGTCGCGAAGCACAGGGCAGATCAGCATCCGGCCGTAACGGCGGTGCCAGAAAAACCACGAGCTCCAATAATGTCGTCATGCGTATCGCATCGGATGGCTTTGTTCTTGTTATGTGCAAGCTGTCCTTTCGAATCGAGATCTCATGACAATTTCAAGCAGTCCTACAGCTGTTTGCGTGCGGTCCAGTTTTGTACCCGCTTGACTGGCTCGCACGCAGCCAGCTGGAGTCGCGTTCATTTTTGCGATACACGTCCGCGTCTCTAGCAACTGCACGTATACATACCGTTCACGGTGGGGCAGAGCCACGTGCTTGTCTAACTGGGCTCAGGGTTTGAATATGGAGCGCCTTCGCGCACAAGCGCCCTGGCGAAGCCATACCCAAACCCCGTGAGCCACACGTAAGACAGCAAGGGGGTGGTGCTCGTGTGGTATGTGATCCAGGTCATTAACGGTCGCGAAGACGTAATGCGCGAGCGCATCGAGCGCATGGTGCCGGCTGGCGCCATGCAGGAGCTCTTTTATCCCCAATATCAAACCGAGATCAAGGTTCACGGCGAATGGGTCAATACGACCAAGCCGCTCTTTCCTGGATATCTCATCTGCGATACGGCAGATCCCCGTGCTGTGCAACAGTATCTGCTGCGCATGGACGACTTTGCCCGGGTACTTTCCCAGGACGGTCAGTTTGTGCCGCTGGCAAAAGAAGAGACCCTGCTCATTGGCAGTTTTACGCATAGGGGAGACCGCGTAGTGCCCATGAGTGAGGCCCTAAAAGACGGCGACCAGGTCGTAGTGACGGCAGGTCCGCTGCTGGGCCACGAAGGCCTGATCAAAACCATTAACAGACGCAAGAGCACTGCTTATTTGGAGCTCGACCTGTGTGGCCGACGCGTAACTACGCGCGTCGGCCTTGCCGTGCTTTCGGCCGAGCGGCGCGTAATGCGAAACCTTAAAAAGGCGATCGCCTAGCTGCTGGCGGCTGTTTAAAGGAGCAAGGGGATCCCAGGGGCGGGGATAACGGGATCAATAGGGAGGAGAACAAATCTTGAACACCGAATCTAAGAGCGCAAAGCAAAAGGGGAAACTGAGCGCATTTGAACCGTATGCGTTGATGGCATATGACATTGTGGCGACTTTTATTGCCGTGTTTGTTGCATCGTGGGGAACGCAGCATTGGGCGACGTTCAGCGAGGCAGCCGGTGCATGTCCGGCTATTCTTGTGCTCGCGCTTGTTAACGTTGTCGTCTTTTGGTTCTTTCGTATGTATAGCAGCTTGTGGCGCTATGCGAGCATTTCCGAGGCTGGACGTATTGTTGCTGCTGTAACGGTGGGCTCAGTAATTGGCGACGTTATCTTTAACGTGTTATTTTACAAGGGCATGACCCTTCGCGAGGACGTTATGGCATGGGCTGTTGTCCTCATCATTTGCGGTGGCGGACGCTTTGCCATTCGTGCCATTTATGGTAGCCAGCTCTGGCGTTTTAAAAGCAATTCCGATGCGCATCTCCCGCGTACGCTCATCGTAGGAGCAGGGGAGACCGGCTCTCTTTCCATCAAACGTATGCTCAACAGAGACCCCGATATGCTCGGTGATCCGGTTGCCGTTGTCGACGATGATCCTAATAAGCAAAAACAGCGTATTCATGACGTTAAGGTCTGCGGTACTTGCGCCGATATCCCTACTATTGCGCACGATTGCGAAGCGGAACAGATCGTCGTAGCAATTCCAAGTGCCACGCATGAAGAGCGTCAGCGTATCTATGACCTGTGCATTAAAACAGGCCTTAGGGTCCTCACGCTCCCCAATGTCCGTGATATTCCACAGAATGGTGTAGGCAGGGTTGCCCTTCGTGAGGTCGAGATCAGCGACTTGCTTTCTCGCGAGGAGAAGTCGCTTGATCTTAACCAGATGGGCTATGTTACCGGTAAGCGCATTTTGGTCACGGGCGGCGGCGGATCTATTGGCTCAGAGCTTGTACGTCAGCTGCTTCCGGCAAAGCCTGCTCAAATCGTGTTGTTTGACATTTACGAGAACACTACCTACGAGCTGTATCACGACATCATCAAGACCGCACATGATCAAGGCACTGATATTCAAGTCTATATCGGCTCCATAACGCATCTCCCAGCGATTACCAAGGTCTTTGAGAAGTACCATCCTCAAGTTGTTTTTCACGCTGCAGCCCACAAACACGTTCCTCTTATGGAACACAACGCCCGCGAGGCAATTGAGAATAACGTCTTTGGCACGCTCAATGTCGTACGCCTTGCCGACAAGTACCAGTGCAGCCATTATGTGCAGATTTCTACAGATAAGGCCGTTAATCCCACGAACGTAATGGGCGCCACCAAACGTATGGACGAGATGATCGTTCAGTATTACGCGGCAAACAGTAAGACCATCTTTACGGCTGTTCGCTTTGGCAATGTTCTGGGTAGTCACGGATCGGTCATCCCGCTGTTTAAGCGCCAGCTTCGTGAGGGTGGCCCTATCACCATTACGCACAAGGACATCACGCGTTACTTCATGACCATCCCGGAGGCCAGCAAGCTTGTCATTACTGCCGGCGCTTTGGCGCATGGCGGCGAGATTTTTGTATTGGACATGGGCGAACCGGTCAAGATCTACGACCTTGCCATCAACCTTATTACGCTGAGCGGTCTTAAGCCTGGCAAAGATATCCAGATCAAAGAGGTCGGCCTGCGTCCTGGCGAAAAGATGTACGAGGAGCTCCTTATGGACAACGAGCAGCTCCTGCCTACCGAGCATTCCGAGATCCGCATTTCCACAGCCGAGGCCGACAAGATGGAAGAGATCAAAGACAAGCTCGAGAAGCTTCATGACTGCCTCGACAAGGATAACGACACGGTTAAGTCCGTTCTTGCTGAGGTTGTACCTACATATCATCCGCAGTTTAACGATTAGGGATAAGGAGCCGAGATGGACATTAAACCCTTCGAGAATAAGGTTTGGCTTAGCTCGCCGACCATGCATGGTGATGAGCTTAAATACATCACCGAAGCCTACGAGACTAACTGGATGTCGACGGTAGGCGAGAACATAAATGAGGTCGAGCGCCAAATGGCCGAAAAGATTGGTTGCGGCTATGCCGTTGCCCTTTCTTGCGGTACTTCTGCGCTGCATCTTGCCATGAAACTCGCTGGAATTAAGTCTGGTGATAAGGTTCTTTGCAGTGATATGACTTTCGACGCTACGGTGAACCCAGTTGTTTACGAGGGTGGTGTTCCTGTATTTATCGATACGGAGCGCGATACCTGGAACATGGATCCCGTCGCTCTTGAGAAGGCTTTTGAGCTGCATCCGACCGCTAAGGTTGTTGTAGCTGCGCATCTTTACGGCACGCCCGGTAAGGTAGATGAGCTTCGAACCATTTGCGATGCGCACGGAGCAATCCTTGTTGAAGATGCTGCCGAGTCGTTGGGTGCCACCTATAAGGGCGCTCAAACTGGCACGTTCGGCGATGTCAGTGCTATCAGCTTTAACGGTAATAAAATCATTACCGGTTCTGCCGGCGGTATGCTCTTAACGGACAGCAAAGAAGCAGCCGATAAAGCGCGCAAATGGTCAACTCAGTCGCGCGAAGCTGCTCCGTGGTACCAGCACGAAGAGCTGGGTTACAACTATCGCATGAGCAACGTGATTGCAGGCGTAGTGCGTGGCCAGATTCCCTATCTGGAGGAGCATATTGCCCAAAAGAAGGCTATTTACATGCGTTACAAGGAGGGCTTCAAGGGGCTGCCGGTGAGCATGAACCCCTATGACTCCAGCGTTTGCGAGCCGAATTTCTGGCTTTCCTGCATGCTTATTGATTCTGATGCCATGTGTAAACAGGTTCGCGGTGAGAGTGAGGCTCTTTACGTAAGCGAGTCTGGTAAGAGCTGCCCCACCGAAATTCTTGAGGCTATCGCCGCCATCAATGCAGAAGGCCGTCCCATTTGGAAGCCTATGCATATGCAGCCAATCTATCGCATGAACGCATTTGTGACACGCGAAGGAAATGGTAGGGCTAAGACAAACGCCTATATCTCTGGCGGTGCAACGGGTGCAGATGGCTTGCCTTTGGATGTAGGCGCCGACATCTTCCAGCGTGGTTTATGTCTGCCCTCTGACAATAAGATGACGCCCGAACAGCAGGACCGCATTATCGAGGTCATCAAGGGGTGCTTCGCGTAATGGCGCAAGCCGTCCACAAAGCTAACTTTTACGAGCGCTGCGTGAAGCGAGCGCTCGATTTTATCATCGCTCTTGCTTTTATAGTGCTGTTCTGGTGGATGTACGCTATCTTGGCCATCTTGGTTAGGATCAAGTTGGGTACTCCTGTGCTGTTTACTCAGGAGCGACCTGGCAAGGGTGAAAACATCTTCAAGATGTATAAGTTCCGCACAATGACTGACGAGTGCGATGCGAACGGCGAACTGCTGCCTGACGAGGTGCGCCTGACTAAATTCGGCAGCGCCTTGCGTTCCACAAGCTTGGACGAGTTGCCCGAAGTGTTCAACATCTTAAAGGGCGACATGAGCCTGATTGGACCCAGGCCGCTTCTGGTACAGTACCTGCCCCTCTACAACGAGGAACAGCGCCACCGCCATGATGTGCGGCCAGGTATGACGGGTTGGGCGCAGGTGAACGGGCGCAACGCTCTTAGCTGGGAGCAGAAGTTCGCCTATGACGTGGAATACGCTCGCAATTGCACTTTCACTATGGACCTAAAAGTGTTCTTAACAACGTTCAAGGTAATTTTCAGCCGAAGTGGAATTAGCAGTGGCACCTCGGTGACTATGGAAGCGTTCACTGGTACGCCATCAGATGGAAAGGTTGAGACTCGATGAAGGTGCTGATCCTTGCCAATAATGATGGAGGCTTGCTTCATTTTAGGGGTGAACTGATCGCGGAACTCGTTAAAGCTAGGCATGAGGTTATTTTCTGCATACCAAGCGGCGAGCTGGTTCCTGAGATTGAAAAACTCGGGGCCTCATTCATTGATAACCCTTTTCTAATTCGGCGTGGCACGAATCCAGTGGACGATGTCCAACTGATTCGTTTTTATCGTAAGGTGCTTAAAAGGATTCAACCCGACATTGTGTTTACATATACAATTAAACCAAACGTGTATGGTGGTATTCTCTGCGGTAAGTTCGGTATTCCCTACCTTGTTAATATTACTGGATTGGGTATTGCGGTCGAGAATGATGGACCGCTTCAGAAGTTAACACTCGGGCTTTATAAGCTAGGGCTGAAGAGGGCACAGGTCGTTTTTTTCCAAAACGAGGCGAACAGGGATTTTATGCTATCCAGGGGGATCGTAGGGAATCGTTGCGATCTGTTGCCTGGCTCCGGAGTTAATCTTCAGCGATTTCGTCTTTTGGACTATCCAAAAGACGATGGGGTTATTCGTTTCTTTTTCTTCGCTCGAGTAATGCGTGAAAAAGGCATCGAAGAATTCCTCGAAGCTGCTAGGCAGATTCGAGGAAGGCACCCAAATACAGAGTTTCATGTCTGCGGCAGCTGTGAGGATGAATACAGAGGTTCCCTCGAGGCTTGCGAGAAGGACGGTATCGTCATCTACCACGGAAGCGTCAAAGACGTGCGAGAGATGCATGCGCTGTCAAGCTGCACGGTGCATCCCACTTTCTATCCGGAGGGTATGTCGAATGTCCTGCTGGAGAGCTGCGCCTGCGGCAGACCGATCATTACGACGAACAGGCCTGGGTGCAGGGAGATCGTGGATGACGGCGTCAATGGCTTCGTCGTAAAGCAGAGAGATGCGGAAGACCTTATCTCAAAAATCGAGAATTTTCTTGCCCTGCCCTATGCCGAGAAAAGGGAGATGGGCCTGAACGGCAGGAGAAAGGTCGAGAGGGAGTTCGACAGGCAGATAATTGTCGAGCGCTACCTGAAGGAAATGGCGGTTGCAGAAGAAGCGAAGGAGGTGCGCCATTGAGGGGGGCGGTGAACAACGTTATCAGCGCTACATGGACATTTTTAAGGATAGCCGTTTGGAAAATCGGGCTGATGGGAAACCTTCACCTCAAAGGCGCGATCCAAAGGATTTCACCCAATGAGGTTTGCAACTTCAACGATGGCTCGAAAGTCAATATCGGGCGCACCGTCCGAATCCACAGCGGAAGCAAGATTAAGGAGAGAATAGGCTCGAACGTTACAATCGACGGCAACTTCCGCATCAACTACAACTGCATGGACATCTGCCATGAAGCGGTAATTATCGGCGCAGGCACAGAGTTCGGACCAAATGTCCTCGTTTACGACCATGACCATACCTTCATGGAGGGGTCCTCAAAGAGGGCTCCTTCTTATGCGTACCGGTGGAGATTGGAGAGAACTGTTGGATAGGCGCGGGAACGATAATCCTTCGAGGAAAGAAAATACAGGCGAACTCGGTGGTCTCGGCGGGGAGCACCGTGAAAGGCGAGTTTCCCAGCGATTCCTTGATCTTGCAGTGGCGCACCACAGAAGTTCAGGGCTGCTGATGGCTAATATGGATGGCGTCATCCATGGGGGAATGACGGCCACCATCGTCATGGCGACGTACAACGGAAGGCAGTTCCTTCGAGAGCAGCTTGACTCGATTGTTTCGCAGGTGCGACAGGCCGACGAGGTAGTGATCGTCGACGACTGTTCGACCGATGGCACGCCGGAATACATCGATGCGTACATTGATGAGCACGGCCTGACGGACACATGGAGGATCTATCGCAACGAGAAGAACCTCGGGTTCGTTGGCAACTACCTCAAGGGATGCTCGCTCGCGAAGGGTGACGTCGTCTTCTTCTCCGACCAAGACGACGTTTGGTCGGATGGCAAGATTTCCGAGATGATGTCCGTGTTTGAGAGGCACGAGGACGCACTCGTCGTATCGTGCGACACGACGATCATCGACCAGGACGACAGACCTGACAACACATTCCAGACCTCGCTCAGGCGCACGGAGGAGGGGGTATGGAAGGTTGACTTCGACCAGCAGGTCTCATCTATGCTCAGTAGCGGCCTGACGCTTGGCGTGAAGCGCTCCTTTATGGATGAGATGACTCCCATCATCGAACGCGAGGACCTCGTGTACGATTCGCCGCTCGGGCTCTTCGCGGCGGCCAAGGGCGGATTCTACCGCGTCGGCGGAGAGGCACTTGTCCTGCACAGGGTTCACAGGAGCAACGCGTCCACGCCCACCTATTCTCTGAAGTCGAGACTGTCAAACCCCGAGCAGCACATTAAAGGCAGAAGGCATCAGCTCAAGCATATCGAGGCGTGTAGAAAGTACTGCGCCAACGAGCTGGATTCCGGTACGCTCGACCGACTCGATGAGGAGATTGCGGCACGCGAGGTTGCCATCAAATCCATGGAGGAGCGAAAGCCGCTTCCACTTATTGCGCAATTGATTAAGAAGGGGCCGATGGCCAACAATAAAATTAGCCTTGTAAACCTCATTGTCGCCCTAAGGAGGCGTTGATGAGGGGTATTGCGGCCTGCATCGTTACCTACAATCCGGAGCTTGCGCGCTTTTCGGAATGTCTGTCCGCTGTAGCCGAACAGGTGGAACACGTTTTTGTCGTGGACAACGGCTCAAACGAGACGGGTGGGGTGGAAGCGCTTTGCCAGGAATATGACAATGCAATTTTCGTTCCCCTGGGGGAGAATAAAGGCATTGCTGCCGCCCTCAACATGGGATGTGCTGCCGCAATCGAGAAGCGCTGCACCGCCGTATTGACGCTCGACCAGGACTCGGTATGTGAAGATGGCTTGGTGGAAAAGCTGGCGGCGCATTTGACCAAAGACGTTGGGATTGCGGCACCTTGGATTTCTTACGCGGGCAACGAGGAATATTACGAATTGCCGCAAGATGGGCCCTACGAGGTCGAATGGACGATAACTAGCGCGTCGTTGACGAGCCTTGGCGCCTGGAGGAAGATCGGCGGTTTCGATGAGGCATTGTTCATCGACAGCGTTGATCGTGATTTCTGCATTCGACTTCGTAGGGCCGGCTATCGCGTGGTCATTGACCCCGCGACTTCGCTGTCCCATGAACTTGGAGACATGCGCTGCGTCCGGATTCTCGGCAAGGTAATTCACGTCACCAACCACAGCAGTTTTCGCAAGTACTACATAGCCAGAAATAAAATTCTTCTCTTTAGAAAAAGCGAGATTGCTCTTCCTGTATGTCTCAAAGAGGAAGTACAGGAAGCTATTAAGATCCTATTTGAACAAAACCGTATGTCGAAAGTTGTCGCAATCATTCGTGGAGTTCATGACGGACTATCGCGTAAAGCGAACTAGAGCGACGTATCGGAAGGTTGCCGTGCTATATCTATATTCATTAACACTGCTCATAATGCTTGGCCTCGTGATTTTGATTACGCGAGATTTATTTGCACATAACGCGTTGTCTCTCATAGCGTGGGTGATGGCGTTTTCCTCTCTAGTAAATTGCGGCTATAGGATTGATGAAAACAGTCCGGCCTATCTTGTTTTAGTTATTGGAATACTTGCGTTTCAATTCTTCTTTCTATTCTCAGCTGGTTCCAGAAAAGAACATGACGCCCACGGGCACGAGGAACTATTCTCTTTGGACAATGAGAACTTGAAGAAAATACTTGTGATTGAAGTATTGGTCGTTGCGGTTGTATTCGCTTGCTTTTTGACACAAGTGCCAAAGGTCGAACAAATAACGACTCTGCTTACTACTATGAAATCGGGAGATTCGGACAGTGCGTTGAAGATGCCTTCTTGGATGGGATATGCGGAAAATATTATCGAAGGATTCTCGATTGCTATCCTGTTTTCGTACTTCAAGTGCGACGAGACGATCAGAAGGCAAAATTCAAAGCTTGTTGTATTTCAGGTGATTTTAGGGCTTGCATGTTGTTTTTTAAAATTAAGCAGAAATGGTTTTTTGTGGTACCTACTGCCGCTGGTGGCTGTATTTGTAAAAGGCAAAAAACTTTCGTTTAGGCAGTGCGTATATGTGCTGCTTGTTGGCTCGGTTGCCTTCCTTGTAATATTTTTCGGTTTCGCCTGGCTTAAATATGGATATAGATACTCCACGTTCAATTTCGGTGAATTATTCTCTGATCAGTTCATTAGCTATCTTGCATCTCCCCTTGTTTGTTTCCAGTTATTTTTCGATTCTTATCAGCCGAGTGGAACGTTCTCTAACACGCTTCGATTCTTTTCGGCGTTTAACGTGGCCCTTGGCCTGGGCGATGGCGCGAATGAACTTGTCCAGCAATTTATATATATCGCCAATGGCGTATCCAGCAATGTATACACCATGTTCCAGTATTACTGCGATGATTTTGGCGTCGTATACAGCATTATTATGAGTGCGTTTTTGGGCTTGATGTCTGGTATTTGTTACAAGCGAGAGAATGTTGATGCACTGTTTGGATACCTAAGCTGTCTGCTTCTATATCCGGCCTTTATGCAGTTCTTCCAAGATCAGTATTTTTCGCTTGCTTCTACTTGGCTGCAACTTCTTTTTGTGGGGCTTATTGTGTTTAGAACCAAGCTTGTTTTGCGTCGCGTTGAGGCTGAGCAAGTCAATTCTTCTCGGGAGTTAAAATGCTAGGAATCCGAACGAAAATTAGGCATGTATCCGCTTCTTTGAAGTGGGCCAAAGCCAATGGGCACAACAGAACACAACTCGGGCGTTGGGCAATCGGGCTCGACAATGTCACAATTGGCGATTACTCCTACGGGGAAATCAACGTTCTTACGGCGTCCAAGCAACCCAAGCTCGCCATAGGCGAATTATGCTCGATTGCGCCAAATGTGACTTTCGTTATTCACAACAACCATCCCATCGACCATTTCACGACGTTTCCTCTGCGCCGCTTTGTCCTGGGAGAGACTTACGATGAGGCTTGCGGGAACGGCGGTATCGTCGTCGAAGAAGACGTTTGGATTGGCTACGGCGCGACCATCTTGGACGGCGTCCATATAGGCCGGGGGGGGTCGTCGCAGCAGGAGCAGTCGTCACCAAGGACGTGGAGCCTTACACGATCGTTGGGGGTGTGCCGGCAAAACCTGTCAAGAAACGCTTCAGCCAGGACGTCATCGACCGGCTCCTTGCGCTCGACTACTCGAAGGTGGACAGGCGTTTCGTGGAGACGCATATCGAACAGCTCTATCTTCCGCTGGACGAGCGCTCCATTGGGGAGCTGCTAGATGAGCCAGGGGACAGGCATGAACTATAGATCTCTGGCGGGCAACATGGTTGTCGCGTTCGCGGCCCAGGGCATCTCGTTCTTGGCGAGCGTCGCTATGTCGCTTCTCGTGCCGAAGGTGCTCGGCGTCGAGACGTACGGCTATTGGCAGCTGTTTATTTTTTACGCGAGCTACTCTGGCTTCTTCATGCTCGGTCTCAACGACGGTATCTACCTCATCGAAGGCGGTAACACGAGAGGCGAGATAGACAAGCGAGCTGTGAACTCGCAGTTCCGCTTCGGCATGGCATTCCAGCTCGTCGTGGCCGCCGTTATCGCCATCATCGCCGTTGTTTGGGCGCCCGAGGCGCAGCGCTCGTTCGTCCTACTGGCGTTCGCCCTCTACACCGTGCTCTATAACCTTGCCGGATTCCTTGGCTATATCTTCCAGTCGATGAACGAGACCAAGCTTTTCTCGTATTCCACCATGATCGACCGCCTGGTGTTCCTGGCCATCATACTTGTGATGGTATTTATCCGGGTCCCTGATTTCGAGCCCTATGTTTTCGCCTATCTAATTTCGAAAGCCTGTTCATTGGCCTATTGCATCGTTCGCTCCCGTGATTTCTTCGCAGCCGGAGCACTGGCCTTGACGGAGGCCGTCAAGCTGAGCCTTTCGAGCATGAAGGTCGGCTTCGCACTGATGATATCGAACGTGGCCTCGATGCTCGTCCTGGGTGTTGCGCGCGCGCTGGTAGACAACGCCTGGGGAATTGAGGCCTTCGGGCGCGTGTCGTTCTGGCTCTCGATGGTGAACTTCTTCATAACCTTTGTGTCGCAGGCGAGCATGGTGCTGTTCCCGGCGCTTAGGCAGGGCACCGAGGGAGAACGAAGAGCTTTCTACCGCTTCGTTCGCGACATGATGGAGGTGACGTTTCCTGTGGTCTACCTCCTGTATTTCCCGATGGCATGGGTGCTGTCCCTCTGGCTTCCGCAATACGCCGACACCATGCACTATTTCGCGATTCTGTTGCCCGTCTGCGTGTTCGATACGAAGATGAACCTGTGCTGCACCACGTATTTTAAGGTGCTGAGGGAGGAACGGACGCTCCTCAAGGTGAACCTTTGCACGCTAGCGGGCAGCATAGCGCTTTGCACCATTGGCGTTTACGTGATCGGATCGCTCGATGCCGTCTTGCTTGGCACCGTCGCATGCATCGTTTGCCGTTCCCTTTGGTCGGAACGGCACTTGAACGCGAAAATTGGGGTTTCCACAACACCCGCTCCCATCGAAGAGGTCGTGCTCACCGCTGCGTTTGTGGCGCTAGCGCTTTGCGCGCCCGCGTTTGTTGCCGTCCTGGGGTATTTGGCGCTTTACGCAGCTTATTTGGTACTGAACAGGCATTCGGCGCGAGACATGCTTGCCTTGACCAAGCGCGTGCTTACGCGAGGGAAATGAACGGATGCATAGCGCGGCTGGTCTGGAATAGATACTCAATTACTCAACTTAGAAAGGAATAGCACAATGAAAGGCATCATACTCGCCGGCGGGTCCGGCACGCGCCTGTATCCGCTCACGCTCGTGACTTCCAAGCAGCTGCTGCC
>OBYG01001123.1_pt1 | contig 12764 bp, 10 predicted proteins | sample 1538201 | NCBI WGS metagenome assembly OBYG01 (sample SAMEA2580177, study PRJEB22360) | human gut metagenome | biome: human gut; feature: human-associated habitat; material: faeces | place: Denmark | collected 2008/2010 | reverse complement strand
CCCTTTTTGTCGCCTACCGGCGACATCTTCCCCCGGCCGGGGGAAGTCTTTCGAAAGGAGAGCCCTTGGCAAAACCAGCAGGTTTCACCCTCATTCGTTAACGACAGAAGAAATTGACCTATAAACCGTAAACTTCCCGTCCTTGCCAAAGCCTCTCCCTTTCGGGAGAGGTGGCACGGCATAGCCGTGACGGAGAGGGTTTCTCCCGGGAGTAACCCTCTCAGTCGCCTGCGGCGACAGCTCCCCCGAAAGGGGGAGCCCTTGGCAAAACCGGCAGGTCTCGTCCTCACTATTTAACGACAAAAAGAAGTCTGCCGTTAAGCTGTAAACTTTACGCCTTTGCCAAAGCCTCTCCCTTTCGGGAGAGGTGGCACGGCATAGCCGTGACGGAGAGGGTTTCTCCCGGGAGTAACCCTCTCAGTCGCCTGCGGCGACAGCTCCCCCGAAAGGGGGAGCCCTTGGCAAAACCGTCAGGTCTCGTCCTCACTATTTAACGACAAAAAGAAGCCTGCCGTTAAGCTGTAAACTTTCCGCCCTTGCCAAGGGCGTCCCCTTCGGGGAAGCTGGCACGGCCAGGGGCCGTGACTGAAGGGGTTCCTTCCGGGAGTAACCCTCTCAGTCGCCTGCGGCGACAGCTCCCCCGAAAGGGGGAGCCTTTGGCAGAACCGGCAGGTCTCGTCCTCACTATTTAACGACAAATAGATGTCTGCCGTTAAGCTGTAAACTTTCCGCCCCCGCCAAAGCCTCTCCCTTTCGGGAGAGGTGGCACGGCGAAGCCGTGACGGAGAGGGTTTCTCCCCCATCACTTCCGCTTGGCGTGACGGTCCCCCAGGGGGATCACGTCGCAGAACACGCAGCGGCTCTTGGTGGAAAGCTGCGCATCCTTGTGATAACAGCCAAAGAACCATTTTTCGTACTGGGCCTTCAGCAGGATGCTGTCCAAAAACAGGTGCAGACGGTTGGTCTCGCCGCATTTCAGCGCAGTAAAATCCAAAAATCTGCTTGGGGCGTCGTGGGTCAGCACATACTCTACCTGCCCCCCGGCTGCCGCCAGGTTCTGCTCACAGCGGGCGTATTCCTCATCCGAGGGCTGCTCCTGGGGCCACCAATTCACCCCTGGCTCCCGTTCCTCCCGGTCGGGGCTTTCCGCTCCGCCAAAGCACAGATATTTCTGCCCTTCCAGTTCCAGCACGCTGCCCCGGCACACATGGTACACATTGCCGCCCAGGTGCTGCACCAGACCGCCAAACTTTTCCTCAGCGGGGTAGGCTGCCAGCAGGTCGTAATTTTCATGCGATCCATCCAGGAACAGGATGGTATAGGGCCGCTTGCACAGCCAGGCCAGACGCTTTTGCTCTGCCTTGCTGCCGTCCCACACAAACCCAAAATCCCCCAGCACGATCACTGTGTCCCGCTTTGTCAGCCAGCGCAGTTTGCCGTGCTTGAACCGATCCAGATCTCCGTGGGTGTCACCCGTCAAATATACCATGCCCTTGCCTCCCCCAGGGTGTGAAAGCGGCGCAAAGCCACTTGTCACATCCCAGCAAACCTGTTATTATAAAATACAGTTCTTCTCCTATAACTGGGAGAAGATATACGAGTTTATTTTATCGCTTTTTGAAGGAATTGTCCACATGAAACGCTTGCTTAGCTTTTTTTTGACACTGGCCGTTCTGGCGGGGTGTCTTTTGACCCCTGCTTGTGCCCTGTTTGACCCCAGCCCCGTCTATTCGGTACAGGCTTCCAGCGCCTATATCGTCAACGCTGACACCAATATCATCATTTACGAAAAAGACAGCCGCCGTCAGGTCTCTGCTGGCGGGCTGACCAAATATATGACCATTGCGGTGATCCTGACCAACTACGCCGATAAACTGGACACCACTTTCACCATGCCCTTTGCCATCTCGGACTATGTCCACAACACGGACAATGCCGATATGCGCTCCAACGAGACCTTTACCGTGCGGGAAGCCATCTACGCCATGCTGACCCGCAACGCCAACGAGGCTGCCATGGGCGTGGCCTATGCTCTGACCGGCGGCGGCCTCTCCGGCTGGGTGACCCAGATGAACGCCTTGTCCCAGCGCATTGGCACCACCGACAGCACCTGGACCGATGCCTGCGGCCTGGACAGCGGCAACCGCACCACCGCTGTGGATATGTATCTGATCCTGCGGTATCTGATGAGCTTTGACGCCTTTGCAGAGATCTCCGCCGCCCCTACCTTTACGATGCCCGCCAAGGAAAAGCACTCTAAGTCCTTTGTGCTGGTCAGTCAGAATATGGCCCTGAACCGCTCCAGCGGCGGCAAGTTCTACCGCAGCGCCATGCAGGGCGGTATGTGCGATGTGGTGGCCTATAAAAAAGATACCGGCACCCAGAGCTATGTCTCCTGGGCCAGTAAAGATGGCGAGACCTATCTGTTCTGCGTGATGGAAAGTCCGGACAGCTGCGACGATTACGGCTATGCCAACCGCCGCCCCGCCCTGTGTGAGACCACAAAGCTGATCGACTGGGTGTTTGACAGCTTTTCCATCCAGCCCGCACTGGACCCGGACGTAGCCCTGGCAGAGCTGCCCGTGAAATATTCCGCAGAGACCGACCGTCTTCAGCTGTACCCGGATGACAGCATGATGACCATCCTCCCCTCCTCCGGAGATGGCAGCGTGACCCAAAAGTTCTTCCACCTGCCGGAATATGTCTGCGCCCCTGTCCAGCAGGGCGACATCGTAGGCACTGTGGAGCTGAAACTGGCCGGGAACACCATTGGCATGGTGAACCTGGTGGCCGGACAGGATGTCGCCCGCAGTTCGGTCCTGTACACCATTTCTAAGATCCGGGATTTCTTCGGCAGCCTGTACCTGCGGGTGGTGCTGACCCTCAGCGCCCTGACCGCTGCCGTTTACCTGGGCTGGCTGGCACTGCACAGCTGGCAGGGGCGCAAGCGTCCCCGCCGTATCCACCGGCACTGACCTCCGCTAAACTTCTTCAAAAGCCCCGCCGAAAGGCGGGGCTTTTGTGCGCTTTCCGTCCCTGCATAAGCTTCACGCCCAAAAATACAAGACATCGCTTCCCCACCGATTTAGGCAATGCAATGGAAAACCAGGCCGCTGGGTTATTTTTCATATACCGTTTTTTGCTGTCTCTGCAAGAGGGGCGACTTGTGGCCGCCAGCCAGCGCCGGGCTTTCCCAAATTTCAATTCACGCCCCTGCGAGAGGGGCGACGCAAAAACTTTGAAATCGTCGGAAAGCTTACCCATTTCAATTCACGCCCCTGCGAGAGGGGCGACGTGGCGGCGCTCGCTCAAGCTAGCGGCACAAGTTCATTTCAATTCACGCCCCTGCGAGAGGGGCGACCGGCGGCCCGTGAGGTAGTCCGTAAGCGTGCCAATATTTCAATTCACGCCCCTGCGAGAGGGGCGACTGACCAAAACGTATTCGTGACTCTGACTTATGACATTTCAATTCACGCCCCTGCGAGAGGGGCGACGCGAAAAAGTCGCAAAAGAAAATATCAAAAAGGATATTTCAATTCACGCCCCTGCGAGAGGGGCGACCAGCCCACAGTCTCTGGTAGATGATTTACTCAAATTTCAATTCACGCCCCTGCGAGAGGGGCGACCGCTGCAAAGATGGAAGCACAATCATATTTGTGGACATTTCAATTCACGCCCCTGCGAGAGGGGCGACTGGAATGTCAACGGCCTTTGGGCCGCTGGAAATATTTCAATTCACGCCCCTGCGAGAGGGGCGACTGGACAACAAGGGGGTCCAACTGTGCTAGGTGGAATTTCAATTCACGCCCCTGCGAGAGGGGCGACGCCGACAAACATCCATGAATACCACGACTTTATGTTATTTCAATTCACGCCCCTGCGAGAGGGGCGACCGAACAGCATCTGCGGACGCTTCCGCAGCAATGCATTTCAATTCACGCCCCTGCGAGAGGGGCGACGCAGGGACAGACTATACCCCGCTGGTGGATGTCCGATTTCAATTCACGCCCCTGCGAGAGGGGCGACCGGTGCTTGCGGGGGTCGGTCCGGCCCGGGAAATTTCAATTCACGCCCCTGCGAGAGGGGCGACCAGCCGGAGGATGGGCGGAACTAAGCCTAGCCATTTCAATTCACGCCCCTGCGAGAGGGGCGACAAGTAAAGGAGGAAAGAAAGAGTGAATCGGAATATTTCAATTCACGCCCCTGCGAGAGGGGCGACACGCAGTACCGCAGATTAAAATCGAAGGAACGATTTCAATTCACGCCCCTGCGAGAGGGGCGACGCTACCGGTCTCTTTTTATTTGAATGTGCGACAATTTCAATTCACGCCCCTGCGAGAGGGGCGACAGCCGACATCCGGATCGAGGGCGTCCAGAACTATATTTCAATTCACGCCCCTGCGAGAGGGGCGACAGCAAAATTAAACAAAATATGCTCTGTTTTTTCTGCAATTATAGAGAAAAACTCCTAACTTTTAGACAACACCAGCTTTCTTAAACACCCAGCCTTTTAATTGCGCATCATATTTTACTGTTACCATGCACCTACTTCCCTGGATTTTCTGTCGCATAAAGGTAGGCGCATGGTTACAGCAGCAACGGTTCCCCAACCTGCACAGATGGTGTACGTCCCATCGTTTCGATTTTGTTCTGATAGGAATTTCCCAATCGGTAAAATCGAATAGAGTCATGTTCGTGATCGATTATTTCAGAAAGTTCTGTTTTCAACACCACGAACTGCGCAGAGTCCGCCAACACTTCAAACACAGAATTCTGCACCCTTATTCCATTGCGCTCACATAGTTTTGCCACTTTACGCAAGCGTTTTGCACCTTTTGCGCTAGTAGTGTCTACATCATAGGTAATAACCAACAGCATAAACTACCTCCACACAAAAGGTGGATAACGGTCCAAATCTCCCCGAATCACTCGAGCAAACAGCATTGCCTGCGCATAGGGAATCATTCCGACGGGAATTTTTTCTTGAAGAAATGGATGTTGAACCGTTTCCATTTTTCGCTTTTGCCAGCTGGTCAGCACTGTGCGTCTGCCTCGGTCATTTAAAAAAACTGCTTCCGAATCACTATTAAAATCTTTTTCTCCAAGCTGCCCCAGATTGAACAGCGAAAGAGCAAACCGGTCGCACAAAGGCGCCCGAAGCTCTTCAATCAAATCCAAGGCAAAGGAAGGTCTGCCAGGCCGCAGAGTATGGAGATAACCCGCCGCCGGATCCAGTCCTACCGTTTCCAGAGCAGAGGAGATTTCTCGTGTTAGCAGCGTGTAAACAAAGGACAGCACCGCATTCACTTCGTTTCTGGGTGGTCTACGGCTTCGGCTTTCAAATCGAAATCCAGCTGGACTGTGCAGCATAGTATCAAACCGAGAAAAATAAATAGTGGCTGCTGCACCTTCAATTCCACGCATCGAGTCAATGCAGTCACAAGATTCCAGCTGCGCTGCCAAATCGCTGAGTTGGTTGACGGCTTGCGTTAGTGACACGGCATCTCCTGACTGTTTTCGGGCAGCGCGTAATAGGACCATTTTGCTATTTCTAATTTTACCAAACAAGATGTCTCGTACCAGCTGGTTGGAAAATTCCACCTGATTGATACTTTCATACTGTTTTTTGCGCAGCAACACGTTGCCGCTAAGCGGTCCATAAAAACGCCCACAATAGTGACCTTGAGGAGATAAAAACGTAACAGAAATTCCTCTTTTTCCGCAAAACTCCAGAAGTGGTGTGGAAACAGTCATTTGACCAAAGCAAACGATGGCTTCAATATCCTTGGCCGGCACTGCATTTTTCTCCACGCCCCCAACTTTTACAGCGATTGTTTCATTACGGCAGAAAAGATAGCTATTAGGGGTAAGAAGATAGAGCGTGTTGAGTAGCTTTTTCAAAGACTTTCCACCTCCTTTGCCTCTTGTGCGAGCCGTTCGCAATATGACCGGGCAGACCGACCGGCACCGGGCATACAGTATTCCAGCAAAGAACAGCGTCGACACTTTTCCGAACAACAGGCTGCCGGAATAGAAAGTGTATCACGAATTCTGTGCAATTCCGCTGCGGTTTCCCGCACCAAACGGCGTAATGGCTCATCCAGTGCAACGACCTGCCGACGGTGGGATGAAAGGTAAAATATCGCTCCTTCCGGGATAGAGGTATGATACATTTCTTCTAGACACATAGCCTGTGCACAAAGTTGGATGTTGTATTCCTGTTCATCCCGTAGCTTTCCGTGTTTATACTCCACTGGATACAGTAATACCGGAAACTCCGCCGGGGGGATCTTACACCCGGAAGAAGACTTTCGGGCTTCTACCAAATCACATTTTCCCGAAACACCCAGTACATCAGAAAAAACCGTATATTCAAACAGCTTGATCTCGTTGCCCCGGTGTTCAATTCGCTGCGTATGGACGCTTTCGTGTTCCTTGCGACCTTTGGCAGTATCAGCGCTCTCCATCCAGATCCGTTCATTCAGCAGCAGCCCTACCCTTCGGGGGCAGTAGCCCATTTGAGACAGATAAGAGAGAGGCAGATACTCCGGATCATTCAGCGGCATGGAACCAATTTTCCTCTTCCGGAATAGAGCCCCAGGTCAGGCCCTTATAGGTCTGGAAGCCCACTTCTACCCCGGCAGGGATATGATGTAAATCGATCACAGCCTCATAGTCACGATAAGAGCGGGGCACTTCCACCTGGGGATTCCGAGTAACCTTTATCAGCTCGAACAACTTATGTGCCGGGGCGCATCCAAGCTTTGCCTGCCGGATCCGCTGCTGTTCATCCGTATCTGTGCCCACATGCTTGAACAGGATCAGGGGCGATACCACGGCCATTTCCCCCTTACTAGACGAATGGTCATGCTCATACATATTAAGAATTGCTTCAAACAGAATTTTTAAATCACTATCATCAAATCCCGTTTCAGCCGCAAGATTTGCACTGATAAACCCACGCACTTCATACAAGCCAAAAGGAATGAGTTGCTTACGCCCCATAGTGCGCAGGGTATCTTCGTCCCTCGTTTCCTCATCTTTCTGGTAACTTTCCAGAGTGCCATCTTTAGTATTCTCTGCAATTGCCATACGAGTAATGGAAATATCCAGCGGCAGGATGGGGTCCAGACTTTTGCCGAAGGTAATCTGTACCGGACCCCGCACCTGTCCGGCATTGGGACCGGTGGACATCACCGCACCAAAGGTGCGCACATCATAGTACATCTCACAGGCTTTCTGTCTGCCCTTATAAATAGCATCTTTTGTTTTTGCGCACTCCTCCACGCCTGCTTTCCGTTTAGCGGCCGCAATGTGTCGATTGATGTTCGTCCCTTGCTGGATAATGATCCCCATGCCCGGCTGATCACCATAAGCAGTCTCTACATAATTGCGAATACGGCGCTTGGTAGACACATCGGTGATGTATCCCTGCATTGTTTGAGGATCAATTCGTGGGGTATTTCCCATATCCGGATCGCCGTTGGGGTTTGCGTTGGTGCAAGCAACATAATAGAGAAACTCATATCGATTTTGAATAGCCATGATTTAATCCTCCTCATTTTTATTGCCGATAACGGTTTTATTATCAAACCGTTTCCTGCGTTCCTGATTCATTGCTGCGGTCATCTGATAATAGCCCAGCGCAAATAGAGACTGTTCCGGCAATGCCAGTACTGTAGGAATCTGATCTCCGATTCGGGCGCCAATATCGGCCAGCCTGGATTCGTAGACTTTTGCCACCGAATTTTCCAGCTTAGCTAGGTGATGGGTCGACATTTTTGCCAGTCTGCCCAATACTAGTGCCGGGGTCTGCTGAGCAGAAGCAAAGAAGCGCTGGACCACAGTGACATTAACATCCGGGTATGCCCGCTGCTGCAAGGCTGCATAAACCGCAACCATAGCGCCAACCTGATAGGCTGGGCTGGGATGATTGGGATTATATTCTGACATAAGAAAAACCTCCTTCTGATTTCGGATAAGCCACGCTTTTAACCATTGACAGGAAATCGGATCAGGAACCATCAAACCATTACCATCCGGCTCCTCGGTCAGCATTTGGGATCGGATATTCTGTAAGGCACGGACAGCCACAGAATCGGGAAGTTTTGCCCCATAAACAACAGCGTGAAAAACAGCAGTAGTTAGTCCCGGAATCTCATCCCGCAACCGTTCAAATACATCTTTGTTATTATTTTGCCTCTTGAGCAATCGAATGAGTCGGGCAGCCAGCTTTACTGGTTTTAAGGTCCGGCTTCCGTACTGGTCTATCAGTTCTAGGTCAGAATACCATTGATCCAGGTTTGTTTTCAGCTCCTCATAGGAACCCTGCGAAAACTGTCGAACCATTACTCGACCGCTCACTCCGCTGAGCAGTAAAATAAAATATCGACTAGGAAGGTCGGTCACAGCCTGCCCACTCTCCACAGATCCTACAAGTCTATCTGCATCTCTCCGAGCCTGTATGATCGCGGACTCCTTATCCTTTTGTGAAAGGAACTCTGTTTCCTCTTCTGCCTCATCTTCTTCCGATAGAAGGCCTTCAAAAACAGGTGTCAGCGGATCCATAGACGTTCCACTTAGAGGCTTGTCGTACCAGTGGACAAATTTCATACCTTTCTGAAACGGCGCATCTTTTAAAAGGGTATCCAGCGCTATCTTGACCTGGGCAAAGGCTTCCTCGGAAACCGGGGCATTCGCGCTTTTTTTCAGTCCATAGGAACAAAAAGCCGGTTTGTCAAAGCAGATCAGCGCATCCCCGCTGGAATGACCACCTGCTTTCGCAAGACCTGTATTTTTGGGAACCGTCGCCATGGGGACAGTGGGTTCCCCAGTGATCAAGCAACGAGACAACTCGCCTTTTTGGGCAGATTTTTGAAACTTCTTCCTATAACTATTCCACCAGATTGCTACCGTCGGGCACTCCACTAGATAGGTACTTTCCACCATAAATGAAATCCTGTCTGGTGGTTTGATCTTATGCTGTTCCAGAGCAGCCACCATCTCGGCACAGCACTGCGGGTTCTCCAGTGCTTCCCAGCAAACTTCTGCCAGTGGTTCTATTTTGCCAAAATCCTTCATTCCCTCCCGGAAAAAACGGCTTTTGGGGGTCGGCTCCGGCGGGAATATCACACTATATTTTTCCACCAACAGATTGCTCTTATCTGTTCCGTTGGCAAGACTTCCAATATCAGGACATCTAAAATTGTTTGACTCATCCATCCGCACACCCGCAAAACGGCCATCTCTAGTCAAACAGAGAAAAGCTTTGATCGTTTTTTCCGCATAACCAGCGGGCAGCGTTAGATTCATCCGTTGGGCATAGTCATATAGAGCCTTCAGCACAGGATATCACCTCCTGTTTTCAGCACACGGGGGTCATCATAAGGTGGCACTTCAATAACACCTTTTTTCATCACCGCATGGAATAAGGACAACCTGGGGCAAGTCTTTTTACGAACGGAATAGTCATGCAGATCAAAAACATCATAGACCATCAAGCCTGCATCATAGTCCTCTCCAATAGGCAATCGGGTATGGTCGCTTTCCTCAAAATAAGCGGCAAATTCCCGAATTCCCAAACAAGGCTGCATAAAGCACTTACCCCCGCGTATTCTACGCAGTGCCTGTTGATAGAGCTGTTCCGATGAACCAGCAAAATCCGGCCGCGGACAGATCATAGCTGTGATACGGTAGCGCACATCGCGCAGGGCAGTGGTCAATCGCTGCGTGCGGCTATCGTCCGTGTTCACTGGTTTATCAGAAACCGTGTCCTTGACTTCATTCCGCTTAAAGCTGATGTAAGAAATGGGGGACAGCACCTCTATTTTTGTAACTTGCCAATAGAATTCCTTCGGTTTGCTATAAATAGCAGATAGCATTCCCCTGGCTGCTGATGGTGTAGGAAAGGGATAGGATAGCCGCTCCACCTTTTCATAAGGCGGCGAAAAACAGGCAAAATCACCCCAAAATTCGACACAGACTTCCAAATCATTTCCTCCTTTTTACTTTATCTATTAAGCGCAAAGCGCACACGGTGTTATAGCTCCAATTTCACTTGATTTACAAACAATTCAATTAATTTATAATTAATTTTTCATTTATTTTCAAGGCTCATTTTTCACAAATCACCAGAACGAATTTTGTAACATCTGTTTATCAGGTGGACAAAATCCCATTTTCCTGTCGTAGCAGTCCTCCTGACCAGTAAGGATTATGTAATAAGGGCTTTCTCTAGTCTCTATTTTACTTTTTCCAGCAAAGAAAAGAGGTTCGCATATCCGCTCTGCTAGTTCACGATCATAACATGTGACCGTCAACGGTGCAGCCATTCGTAACAGGGACTTCGTTAGACCGATGTTTAAAGCCTCAGAGCGAATTTGCTCATAAAGTTCCATCTGTTCTTCATAAGGGACAACAACCTGAACGCCTTGCTGTTCAATAAACCGGTAGGTTTGGGAAACCACCGAGAAATCCCTTTCTGAAAGAGCTTTTTCCAGCGTCCGAGATTTTTTGTCTCCTCGGAATGTACTCAGCAGCTGCCGATAATACCTGCGTATACTTTCCGGGTCATGGATGTCGATAGGGCGTTGCATTTGCATAGCACGAACAATAGTGGCAGCATTTTCATAGTGAGAATCCGGGTACAAATGTTCTTCTGATGGAACAAAGACCCACAGCTCTCCACATGTGGATTTTCCGTTCCGATTACACCGTCCAGCAGCCTGAATGATAGCTTCCAGCGGTGCCAGCGCCCGATACAGACAATCAAAATCAAGATCTACTCCAGCTTCGATACACTGAGTAGATACCACTCGACATGGAAGTCTTTCTTTCTGACGACGTCGGATCGTTTCAATAATTTTCGTCCGATGCGCCGGACATAGATCGGTACTAAGCAAAAACAGCTCTTCATCCGGACAACGACGACTCAATGCTCGATAGAGACTTCGGGCATGACTGCGGAGATTAACAATGGCGCACACATTTTTCTGTTCAGCCATTCTTTCTGCAATGTCTTCCAGTGGGGTGGGAGTTTCAATTTCCCAGTGAGTTGATGTGCGGCGCAAAGCCTTATAAAATGCATCATATTCCGGCAAAAGCTCGGATGCCTGCCAGTCGACTTCTTGAAGACCAGTATAATCAGGCTGAGTAGCAGTTGAAAATACCACACTGCACCCGTAACGGTCACAGAGTTCCTTTACAACTTTTAGAGTAGGAGATAGCACAGAAATCGGCAGACTCTGAGCTTCATCAAAAAGAATCACACTATTTGCCAGGTTGTGTAATTTCCGACAATCTGTGGGACGATCTGAAAATAGAGACTCGAAAAAACGTACAGAAGTAGTAATGATAAACGGCTCGCTCCAGCGAGCGGCATAGTCTCTCATTTCCTCCGGCAAGCAGGCTTGACTGTGATCTTCCATTACATGAGGAAGAATCTTCCGATATACTTTGGCACTTTGTTCAATCAGGCTAAGAAAGGGCAGCACTACGAAAATCCGATGCTTTCCTGTATATTGACAGTGGCGCAGGGCAAAGTGCAACAATGCCAATGTTTTTCCTGTACCTGTAGGTGCTGTCAAAGTAAATAATCCTCCCTTTCTTTCTCCAGCATTCCCACAAAGCTCAAACAGCCGATTCCGAAATTGATTTAATATTGGATCTGCCCCAGAGTTTTTCCGGAGATTCTCACAGTAGTTATATAGATTTTTTAACGCAGTAAATACATCCAGTGGAACATCTTCTTCCGGAGATATATGGGAAGAAGCCGTATAATCAGCGTCTACCAAGCAGGAAAACAGCATCCGAGTATGCAGCATTGAATCCACCTGTCCGTTGAAAAGTGGTTGAGGCGAAATTGTTTGTAACTTCGGAAAACGAAAGTCCGGGAAATCCGACTGAAACGCCATCCTCGCTTCCTGATAGTCTTTTCCGCCACACAGTGCCGCCAGCTTTCCACAGAGAGTCATAATCGGGCCCTCTGTCTCCAATGCAGTTTCCATCACTCCGGATAAATCATCACAACTAATGAGGTGGGAATGATGGGCAGCAACAACTTCAATAATGGGATGTAGAGCTTTTTTTCGAAGCCCATAGAGAAATACCGCTCCGGCGATGGCATGATCAACACCCGTACGAGTACCCTGTAGTACTTGTTGAAAAGCAGAACTGTACTTACCAAAATCGTGAAACACTCCGCACAGTCCCGCCGAAATTTCTTCCCCAAAGGACTTCCCGTATGTTTGGGCAAGGACTTTGACCTTTTGAGTATGTTCCCGAACGGTTTCTTGTGTTCCGTCTCTCTGAGGGGATTTTGCGTAATAGGTCATAGGATCAGTCACCTCTTGAAAATGATGTATAACAATCATCTTGTATTTTTTGCCTGTTCTCTCTTTATTGTATCATAATATTCCTGTGCCTGATCATTTTTATGGTACAGTTATTTTTTCAGCAGTCTCCCAAAAAAAGCAGCAAAGAACACAGCGATATAAAACAAGATCATCTTTCCAGTTCCCCCCTCCAACAGGATATCCCCCATAAAACAGCCGGGCGGTTCGCTTAACACACCGCTCACAGCTCTGCTTTGCGATATCATTGGATCACTGTCTGAAGTATAGCACAGCATCTGTCCCATTAACCGGAGCGATACGCATATTTTCCCGGCTGTGTGCCGTTTTGCGCTGTCTCTACAGCCAACACCGTCAGCGGCCAATTTGAAGCCGCCACCGGATACGGCACTGGGGCTGGACTTTGCGGCTGGA
>OBYG01001112.1_pt1 | contig 12875 bp, 14 predicted proteins | sample 1538201 | NCBI WGS metagenome assembly OBYG01 (sample SAMEA2580177, study PRJEB22360) | human gut metagenome | biome: human gut; feature: human-associated habitat; material: faeces | place: Denmark | collected 2008/2010 | reverse complement strand
TGGCCTTATCTCTAAAAATAGCTCTCATGACACCTCTTTTATACTTCTTGAGGTTATCTACGAGGGACTGCTGCACCTCGATACGACGCTCCAAAGCGATGAGGAAGTTGGCAATCTTTCTTTGCTCATCAGTGTTTTCCGGTAGATAATGTTTTGTGTCAAAGAACTCTTCGGTTGGAACATTCAACAGACCATGATTTCTTGCACCTTCGGCAGAGATCATGTATATTTCCCTATACCATTTCAGAGAGTCGAAATAGGCTTTGATGAAGTCGCTTTCGTGCCTTTTGAGTGCAAAACAGATGTAAAGCGTTGATAAAGCCCCCATCGGATAACGATCCAGCCGTTTGATAGAGCCAAAGTCATACCCCACGGAATAGCTCTTGTTGTAAGCAAACTCGCCATTTTTGAGCAGATAGTACCCACTCATGTCTTTACTCGCAACCGTCTTATTGAAGTAGCTTACCTGATCAACAAGACCATCTTTTGAGGAAATAGTTAAAGGAAGATCAGTTTCGTTTTTGCTGTTCTTCCGTGTTACACGATCTGCGAAGTCAGATAATCTCTCGGCTTTCCACGGCTCATCAAAGCCCGGAAAGCGAAGTTTCGGACGCTTTTCGAGACCGTTACTTGAGGTCTATAATGCCCTGATTATTCCTCCATCAGATAATATCTGTGGAGGTGGTCAATATGACTAACAATACACAATTTAAGACGCTGTTGAACACTTGGCTAAATCAGAAGAAGCCAATGATCACACCGTCAACTCATGCCAGCTTCACGCTAATAGCCGAAAATCACTTAATACCCTACTTCGGCAAGCGGAGGATCGGCAGCATCACCGAGACGGACATTCAGAGCTACATATCGTATCTCTACGAATCCGGGCGGCTGGACAAGTCCGGTGGTCTCACTGTGAAGACCATACGAGATGTAATTCTCGTACTGCGACTTGCTATGGAGTATGCCTACAAGGAAAGGGCGATACCGCTGCTCAACTGGGACTTAATAGAGTACCCAAAAGAGCTGGGTGTTAAGAAAGTGGTATCGCTATCCAAAGATCAGGAGCAAGCTCTTATTCAGTGCATCTACATGAACCTGAATAGGAAGACCGCTGGCATTCTCATTGCACTGTTTACTGGGGTGCGGATCGGTGAACTTTGCGGCTTGCAAATGAAGGACATCTCGCTGACGGATAAAACCATCAGCATCAACAAAACTGTCCAGCGCATCTATGACAAGAAAAAGGGTGAATCCTATCTGCACATAGGACCACCGAAGACCAAAACATCAGCTCGTACCATTCCCGTTCCGTCGCTGCTCATGAACATTATTAAGAAGTTCTACACGGAAAATCCCAACCATTACTTCTTGACTGGCAAGACGAAGCCAACAGAACCACGCACTTATCGCCAGTTTTTTTCCCGTTTTCTAAAACGGCATGGTTTGGAAAAGGTGAAATTTCATGAGATCCGACACACTTTTGCAGTACGGGCAATCGAGATACCGGAGTTTGACATTAAATCACTTTCGGAGATTTTAGGGCATAAAAATGTGTCCTTCACGCTGAATGTCTATGGCAGCGCAAATCTCCAACAGAAAGTCAAGTGCATGAACCTTCTGAACGATTTGCTGTAACAAAAAAGAGCCTCAGCCGACATCCCAACGGATATTGACTGCGGCTCTTTGTGTTTTATGATATTCTAATGACGGCGCAAAACGACCTTTATCCTGACATTCTTTCGGTGAAACTTGTGAAGACAATAAAAACGGAAAATTAGGATAGAATTTTTTATGGAATCGTGTTATAATACTTCCAAGCCACCAATTCATCAGTCTCAAGCAAAACCCGTGATAGGATGGCCCAGATAGATTTTTGATAGCAAAAGTCCGAATAGACCTTAGGATAAGGATAATCTGTATCAAATAAAACCACGACGAATCAAATCAGCTATACAAAAAAGTTTAGAAATGGATTTAACTCGGCGAGTGGGAATAAGCAAAATGTTATGGTGCAACCCAATTTTCACTCAATGTGCAAAATGATTTTCAATGAGGCTGCACGTAATTAAATAAGGCATTAGAAGAAAGACCTTGAGTTTTGTTGCTCAGGGTCTTTTTTTCATTCAAAAACGGCCAGAATACGCTAGATAAAATTGCACTTTTATTTAGGATATAAACCGCGAAAAATTGGTGCCATGGAAAACGAATTCGCATTTTGAGTGAAAACGACCTTGCACCAATACATAGAGTTTTCCCCAAAATGTAAATTTTGGGGGGGGATTTTCAATAATGGAATTGATGATTTGATAGCAAAATAGCCATAAAGTCTACTTCTGTTTTGTTGATTATACATAAAAATAGCGGATTTCTGTTCCCGAAACTGCGTTTTTGGAAAGAGGCATTCCCAGAAATCATTTTTGGGAACCCAAAAGCGAATTGAATTTTGGGAATCCCCAAAAACAAATTGATTTTTGGGAGTTTAAAAATGTCTAACCAATATCAGGAGGTGATATCGACACAAAGATTAACTGAAGAGCAGCCTGATTATTGGAGGACACAAATATGCAGAAAAAGAACTATAAAGGACGCTGCGAAAAAAAAGAGCTTACAAAATCCAAAGAGATCTGTAGATTTTTTGGAGACATCCGATCTGCTTACGGAGATATTTTAGAAAATGATCCGAAGGTCACAGAGATAATTTGCAATATGCCAATGGAAGGTCTTGAACTTGGAGAGTACACATCGGATTTCGTATGCAAACTATCTGACAACACATATATGGTTAGAGAATGCGTCCAAAGAAAGCATTTGATGAAACCAAAAACTGTTAAAGAATTAGAAGAAAGCCGAAAGTTTTGGGCAAAACATGGTATTAGTAATTGGGGAATTGTGACCAACAAGGAGGGATACCATGAAGGACAACCTTAAACGAAATTCATTGATCTTAGTAGATGGGAGCATTTATAGAGTCCTGGAAACAGATAATGAAAAGTATTTCTGTATCGATTGTCTCAGACTTACAATGCCAAAGTGGATTGATATTTCTCCAGACCGGGATGATCTCTGCACAGAGGAAGAACTACTAAAAAGAGCGAACAGGAAAACTTGTAGTTTAGAATTGTTAGATCCCAAAAGCCAAAAGGAAGCACATAGAAGATACAACATCATCTGTGGAATTATTCCATTCATTTCTGATGATCACATGAGAACGAAGGCTATAAAAGCAGTAGCTGAAAAAAATAATTTGAGCAAAAGAACAGTTTCAAATTATTTGTGTACGTATCTAGCTTATCAGAATGTAGGAGCATTGGCTCCTCAAAAATCCCACCTTGAAACTTCACTCACTCAGGAGCAAAAAAATATTAGATGGGCATTAAACAAGTTTTATTATACGAGAAGAAAAAACACACTCATGAACGCATATATCATGATGTTGAAAACCAAGTATACTGACTCTCTAGGCAACTTGTATTCAGAGTACCCATCGATCCATCAATTTCGATATTTTTATAGAAAAACACGATCCTTACAAAAAGAATACATCAGTCGAGATGGAATAAAAAATTATGAAATGAATAGCAGACCCCTTCTTGGAGATGGCGTGCAGCAGTTCGCTCCTGAAATTGGAACTGGAATGTTGGATGCTACGATATGCGATATATACCTATGTGATGACTCTAGAAGCCTTGTAGGACGCCCTGTTCTTATAACGTGTGTGGATGCGTTTAGCAGCCTGTTGTGTGGCTACGCGCTTCTGTGGGAAGGAGGGATGTATTCTATACGGGAACTACTTCTTAATTGCGCTACTAATAAAGTGGAATGGTGCAAGAAGTTTGGAATTCTAATTGAACAAGAGGACTGGAACTGCCAGGAAATTCCGAGAACCTTGGGTAACAGATATGGGCGCGGAATTTACGTCATACAATATGGAGCAAATTACGGAGCTGGGATGTAGAGTAATTAACCTACCACCATTTAGGGCAGAGCTAAAAGGACCAGTAGAACAAATTTTTAATCTTCTCCAAGAATTATTCAAGCCACATTTAAAAGGGAAAGGCGTGATCGATACTGACTTCAAAAAACGAGGAGCAGAGATTATCGAAAAGATGCCAATCTTACAATGGATCAGTTTGAAGAGATTCTTCTACGATGCATTATTTACTACAATACAAAACGAATCATTCAAAACTTTCCATATTCTGAGGAGATGTTAGATCATGGCATAAACCCGCATGCGAGTGATATATGGAATTATTGCAAAGCCCAAAAGGAATCTAACTTGATTAAAGTGTCTCAGAAGGATTTGATATTGACATTACTTCCGAGAACGGCTGCTAGATTTACACGATGGGGACTTAAAGCAAATAACTTCAGATATAAAGCAGAAGGATTTACAGAAGATTTTCTTAAACAAGAAAGATGTGTTGTCGCATACGACCCGGATGATGTATCTCATGTTTGGCTTATAAAGGATGGAGCGTATATTCAGTTTGACTTGATAGAAGTTAGATTCGAAGGAAAGAAACTGGAAGACGCGCAATGCATTAAAGAAAAACAAAAACAATTAACCCAACAGCACAAAAAAGAAAATATACAAGCGAGAATAGATTTGATACAACACATTGAAGCGATTTCGGCACAAACAGATTATGGAAAGGATGTTGACATAAAGAATGTACGCATAACAAAGCAATCTCACAAAAGTAAGAGACGCCATAATCTCACACTGGAGCTGACTGCATCCAAAGATAATAGGAGAGAGGATAGTTGATCTATGGCTGATTATGCTGCTATGCTTCCAAATATGTTATTTGGAGAAGCCCTTAGAAATGAATTAACCGTTTTGCCAGATTATAACACTACTATAAGAGATGCAGAAGCAAGCGTGAGGCTTATGAAGCTCTCGGACATTTACAAGATATTTATCCCTGGCAAAATGGCAATAGAAATTTATCATAAACTATACATGATGACTTCAATGAGCTTTAGCCAAAAAGGATCTATGTCTGAAGTCAAACGATTAAATGAAAATCATAGATGGGCAACAACAGGAGAATTCCATGGTGTAGCAACTGGAGCCACTTCTGCAACGGTAATAGGATGCAGCGGGATAGGGAAGTCTACATGCATAAGAAAAGCTATGAATTTACTAGGAGGCATCATAGAGTGTGATAAGCCATATCGCAAGCTAATTCCCGCTTTGATTGTGAGCACTCCATTTGATTGTAATTATAAAGGGTTGCTCTGTCAAATTTTAATAGCAATCGATGAAACTTTAGGAACAAATTATTATGAGAAGAGCCAAAAATCTACAATGAATGCGCAGCAGATATTAGGAATGGTGGCTCAACTTTGTCAACAGTTTGTTGGCACGCTTATTATAGATGAAATACAGTTTATTGTTCAGCATAAATCCGGCCAGCAATTATACAGAATGATACTGCAGTTAATTAACACAAGCTGCAATATACTTCTAGTTGGAACAAATGAGTGTCTTCCATTTTTTACCCAAAATCAAAGCGCATTTCAAATGGCACGAAGAAGCGTTGGTCTGCAATATGGAGCGATGGAATACGGAAATGAGTTTTCTGCGCTATGCAGCATATTGTTCTCATATCAATATGTCTCTATTGAGTCAGAGATTACTGATGGCATAATATCATGGCTATATGAGCATACGAGAGGAAACCCGAGCACCCTAGTTAGTTTATTCCATGATGCACAAGAAATTGCTATACTAGAAGGCGATGAATACTTGGGGATAGAAACTCTCACAAAAGCCTATAATCAAAGATTTCAGATGCTTCATAATTACATTGCAGCAAACACAACTCCTAAAAAGAAAACTAGTAGTACCGCGATTCCCAAAATACAGTTTCCCAAAAATGAAAATCCCAAAACTGATTTTGTTTTTGGGGAAAATCTAAATGAATTTGGAGATGTGGAAGAATATAGCGAATTGGATTATGTGTCAATAGATGTACTTGTGGCAGAATCTAAGATCAGCAAGGTAGATATCACCACCTTGATGAAGAAACATTTCGCCGTGGTTGAGGTAGAGATATGATTTCATATTTTCCAGAGATCTACGAAGTGGTATATAGCTGGTTTGCAAGATATTTTGCCCACTCTGGATACCCTTGTTATATGAATGCGTTGGAAGATCTTTTCATAAAAAGAAATTGCGCAGCAGACATTGAATTTATTGGCCCTATAAATCAAGAGGCGAAAAGTATTATGGAATCTATTTGCACAATGGATAAACTGATATTTGAGCACACTATGTTTCCTCAGTATGCAAGGTTCTTAGACTCAGATCGCCAGAAGATAGCAATAGAATCTTTAATAGTTGGTGGGGGAGATCCTCACAATCTGTTGTCTGTTCCCACGAGTAGCTCTACTCGGGTTATTCGGTATTGTCCTTTATGTGCTCAAGAAGACCGGGAGAAGTATGGTGAAACCTATTTTCATCGAAGCCATTTAATACGAGGAATAATGACATGTACAAAACATAAATGCAAATTGAGAGATACAAAAATAGAGATCGCCAAATATAGATCTCCAAGGCTCTACGTTCCAGAAGATGTCATTCCAATAACTGCATTCTGTGACGATGATATAAGCGTAAGCGAAATACAACAGAGTTTTGATGAATACCTCATGCAGTGCTTTTATCTCGAATTTAGATTCTTGCAATCAGATATACAGGCAAGATAGAAGTATAGGCTTAATCTTCGTTATATTCAGCTAGATTCTTTTTGAGAGACTCCAGAAATAGTTCGGTTGTTTTAGAAAAGACCTGAGATTTTTTCCAGACCAAGTACATGTCTAACATCAATTTTGGCTTTAACGGACGAAAACACAGGTTGCTGTTTGATGTATTAACGAGTTTATCCAAAGTAAAAGCGTAGCCAATACCTTCATCTACCATCAACGAAGCGTTGTAGATTAAATTATATGTTGCGACGGTATGAAGTTCAACTGGTTCTTTTCCCAACCAGCGATAAAGACCACTTTTATTTCCTACTTGGCGGGATAAAATCAGAGGCTTGTCCCATAAATCTTTTGGTGCAATGGTATTTTTCCCTGCGAGAGGACAATCACGCCGCATTAAAACGCCCCAAATATCTTTCATGGGCAGTTCCATGTAGTTATATTTCATTTTATCGATATCGCCCAGAAGGATACCGAAGTCTAATAGCCCGCGATCTAAACGCTCGCACACATCGGAGGCATCTCCGCTGGTAATATGAAAAGAGATACCGGGATAGCTTGCCTGCAGTTGCTTTGCTGTTTTAGCGATTTGCCGTACACCGTCGGTTTCACCAGTTCCGATATAAATATCACCCGTAATCATTTCGTCCGACTGCATGATTTCTTTTTCGGTACGGTTGACCAAATCTAAAATTTCTTCTGCACGCTTTCGCAAGAGTATGCCATCTTCGGTCAAGGTGATTTTACGATTTCCACGAATCATGAGTTGTTTTCCTAGTGTATCTTCTAACTCTTTTAACTGCCTAGAAAGTGTAGGTTGGGTAAGATGTAATGATTGTGCAGCTGCCGAAATATTTTGTTCTCTCGCAACAGCAAGAAAGTATTGTAATACGCGTAACTCCATAATACTCACTCCTTAATGTCATTATAAACGAAAGTATCTATAGGTTTCAAGCATAGTAAAGCATTGATTATAGGTATTTGTTATTATATATTGAAGATGTTACAATAAAAATAGCTAACATGCTATGCTGGAGGTTGTAATGGAGTTAAAAGATTTTTTAGATCATCTTAATAGTGGAAATGCGGTAACAGGAGGCGGTGCAGTCCATTTATTTATGCATCGCGTCAGCCAAGAAGCATTGAAGATTACGTCAGAAATCAATGGCAGCTATCACGAACCTGAAGAGCTGAGAAGATTATTTTCCAAGTTGATTGGAAAAGAAGTGGATGAAAGTTTTGCACTATTTCCACCGTTCTATACGGACTGCGGGAAAAACATTACGATTGGCAAAAACGTATTCATCAATATGGGCTGCAAGTTTCAAGACCAAGGCGGTATCTTCATCGGAGATGGAACATTGATTGGACATAATGTGGTTTTGGCGACGCTAAATCATGCGATGTCACCCAAGGAGCGCAGTACTATGATTCCAGCGCCGATCCGCATCGGAGAAAACGTATGGATTGGTGCAAATGCTACGATTCTATCGGGCGTTACGATTGGGGACGGTGCGATTATTGCAGCCGGAGCCGTTGTGACAAAGGATGTTCCGAAAAATACCATAGTAGCTGGAGTCCCTGCAAAAGTCATGCGTGAAATTGATGAGGAGGAAAATGTATGAGTAAGAATGTTTTAATTATTTCGACCAGCCCTCGTAAAGGCAGTAATTCTGATCTGCTGGCGAACGAGTTTTTACGTGGTGCACAGGAGGCAGGCCATAAAGTAGAGAAGATTACATTGAGAGATAAGCAGATTGGATTTTGCCAGGGCTGCTTGGCTTGTTTAAATACCGGACGCTGCGCCATAGCTGATGACGCCAACGCAATTGTACAGAAAATGTTGGTTGCTGATGTGATTGTATTTGCAACACCGATTTATTACTACGAGATGTGTGGTCAGATGAAAACTATGCTGGATCGCTCCAATCCGTTGTATGGCTCTGATTATCGTTTCCAAGACATTTATTTACTGGCAGCTGCTGCGGAAGAAGACGACAGTACAATGGATGGTGCGATCAACGGTTTGCAAGGATGGATTGCCTGCTTTGAAAGAGCACATCTTGCAGGAACGGTCTTCGGCGGTGGCGTAGATGCAGCTGGAGAAATCAAAGGACATCCTGCACTGCAAAAAGCCTATGAGATGGGCAAGGCGATTGGATAAAAGGAGTATTTATGATGGAAGAAAAATTGAATTTAACTTCAGAGTGGGATAAAACATTTGCAAAAAGCCCCAAAGTCGATCATCAAAAAGTGACGTTCCATAATCGTTATGGTATTACATTGGCTGCTGATCTCTATATGCCTAAGGATGCACAAGGTAAATTACCGGCAATTGCGGTCAGCGGACCTTTTGGTGCTGTTAAAGAACAATCTTCGGGATTATACGCACAAGCTATGGCAGAACGTGGTTTTTTGACCATCGCATTTGACCCTTCCTTTACGGGTGAAAGCGGTGGTATGCCTCGCTATGTTGCATCTCCAGATATCAATACCGAAGACTTTCAGGCGGCCGTTGATTTTCTGTCCGTACACGATCAGGTTGATCCGGAAAGGATTGGCATTATCGGTATTTGCGGATGGGGAGGAATGGCGCTGAATGCTGCCGCACTTGATACAAGAATCAAGGCTACCGTTGCTTCTACCATGTATGATATGACCCGAGTCACTGCAAAGGGGTATTTTGATTCTGAAGATAGCGAAGCACTTCGATACGAGAAGCGAAAAGCACTCAATGCACAGAGAACAGTAGATTATAAGAATGGTACTTATGCTCGAGCGGGAGGCGTTGTAGATCCGCTGCCGGAAGATGCACCGTTCTTTGTCAAGGATTACTATGATTACTACAAGACCAACCGCGGATATCATGTTCGTTCGCTGAACTCCAATGCTGGCTGGAATGTAACGTCTTCGCTTTCTTTCCTGAACATGCCGATTTTACAGTATAGTAATGAGATTCGAAGTGCTGTACTGCTTATCCATGGAGAAAAGGCACATTCCTGTTATTTCAGCTAAGCAGTTGACAGGAGACAATAAAGAACTGATGTTGATTCCGGATGCAGTTCACACAGATCTATATGATCGTGTAGATATCATTCCCTTTGATAAAATGGCATGCTTCTTTAACACATATCTGAAATAATTTAGATTACGGAAAGGTGAGTCCTATGGTAAGACTATTTGGAATTCTTTTTGCAGCTCTCAGCCTTTCCGGCTGTGGAACAGGAGAGTTACCGGCAGACACTGTAACGCCAACCCCTTCGGTAGAAGAATCATACAACGAATCTGCGGATCAAGGAGAAGACAATCAGGAGGAATCTGCATTGAAGATTACAGTCGGTGAGCATACATTCTATGCAACGTTCGCGGAGAATCCTTCCGCCGATGAATTTCAGGAGCTGCTTGCCCAAGGCGCAATCACAGTAGAAATGCAGGATTACGGTGGATTTGAGAAGGTAGGATCACTTGCTTGCACCACTTTCGACTAGTCAGGTGGGCATTTACAATGTGACGTTTGAACCCAAATGCCGAAACAATTGGCATGTGCACCACGCAGATCAGGGCGACGGTCAAATTTTGATCTGTGTAGCAGGAGAAGGCTATTATCAGGAATGGGGAAAAGAAGCACAGAAACTGCATCCGGGTGACGTGGTTAATATTCTCGTGGGCGTTAAGCATTGGCACGGTGCAGCCCCCGATAGCTGGTTCTCACATTTGGCAGTTGAAGTTCCAGGTGTAAACTGCACAAATGAATGGCTGGAAAGTGTCAGTGATGAAGCGTACGCGTCGCTCTAGTGCCTTGAGACAGTTCATGAAATGGATTGTGCCGAGCGGGAGTATAAGTTCATTTACGTGAAATAAATACAGTCATATAGAAAGACCTTGCACATTGATTGTGCAAGGTCTTTTTTGTATCAATCTTTATAAGTGCAGAAAAGGGCCGGTACCTGTAATTCGTTACAAGTACCGGCCCTTTTGTTTATTTTCCAGGTTGAAATTCTTTTGGATTGCGTCCGAATTCTCGCTTAAAAGCTTTTAGAAAGTTTGAGTAATCATTAAAACCACAGCGCATACATGCATCCATGACAGGGGAACCTGCCCGGATCATATTTCTTGCCACTGTGACACGTTTTTTGATGATGAACTGATATAGGGTCAATCCGGTATAGGTTTTGAACTGATGTGCCAGATGGGATTTGCTGATAAAACAAACATCTGCTAGACGATCCAGAGTTAGGTCACTAGATAAATTATCATTGATATATGCGACGACTTCGTTTATTTTTTCGTTTTCTGTGACATCCTTACGAATAGCATCTGGTGTTGCAAAATACGCACGATTTAGATAGACCAGAAATTCGATCAGATAAATATAGGACAAGGTACTGCTACCAAACTCGCTACCGTCTCGACTCCGGAGCATTTTTTCACAGATGCCTTTGAGATGCGTGAGCACACCGCTCTCAGGGCGAATGAGTTTATACTTCTTGGCACTGGCATCGGTGAAGCACGCGGTAAGATCGGAGCCCAGTTCTTTGGTGCGTGTCAGGAAGTCCGGCTGAATCCAGATGACAAATCGTTCGTATGGCTTATCGCTGTGAATATCTGGTTTATGAATATCACGGTTATCGGTCAATAAGATATCACCCGGTCGCAGCTGATAGGTACGACCTTCAATCACATAAGAGACATCTCCAGATAGGAAAAAGAACACTTCAAAGAATTCGTGTTCGTGAAAATCAATGACTGGTGGAATGGGATCGTAATAGTGATAACACTCAAAATCCTGTCGTTCCATCGTTTGACGCAAGGTAAAAATATCTTTGGGAGAATTCAACAAAATCATCTCCTTTTCTTTGGTCACGCTTATATTATATAGCAATTTTCACCAGGTTTCAAGCAGGATATTCCGAGAAGTGACATAAAATAATTTGTATAATATAGGCATAAAGAAAAGAAAAAATTAGATTTCCGTTAGGAAATCATTAGAAAGAGAGGTATTTGGGATGAAAAGCTTTATTAGTGAAGATTTCCTTCTCACCACCGAGGCCGCACGCAGATTGTACCATGAGCATGCGGAGCGTATGCCGATTTTCGACTATCATTGTCATTTGAATCCGAAGGAGATTTATGACAACAAGCAGTTTGCCGATATTGGCGAGGCATGGCTGGCAGGGGATCACTACAAGTGGCGCGTCATGCGTGCCAATGCAGTGCCTGAAAAGTACGTGACGGGTGATGCACGCTATCGTGAAAAGTTTGATCGCTTTGCAGCTGTGATGCCTACTTTGATTGGCAATCCGATTTACCATTGGTCCCATCTGGAGCTCAAGCGCTTCTTCGGCATTGATGAGCTGCTGAATACGCAGACCGCCGACCAGATTTGGGATCGTGCAAACAGTAAGCTGCAAAGCGCGCAGGGTACCGCGCGTGCGCTGATTGCAGAGAGCAATGTACGTGCACTGTGCACGACCGACGATCCGATCGATGATTTACAGTATCACCGTCTGCTGGCGCAGGATCAGAGCTTTAACACGAAGGTTCTGCCGACCTTCCGTCCGGAAAAGGCGCTCAATATTGCCGATCCTAACTATCCTGCGTATATGCAGAAGCTTGGTGCAGCGGCAAATGTATATATTCGCACCATCGATGATGTAAAGCAGGCGCTGTCCAATCGAATTGACTACTTTGCATCTTGCGGCTGCCGTCTGTCCGACCACTCTTTCGGTTCTCCGGACTTTACCGTATGGGATGAGAGTGCAGCAGAAGAGGCGATGCAGAAGGCGCTGAAGGGTGAGGCGCTACTCGATTACGAAGTCGCAGCATATCAGTCGTTCCTGATGGACTTCTTGGGTGAGCAGTACAGCAATCATGGCTGGACCATGCAGCTGCACATCGGTGCCATCCGCAACCTGAATACCAAGCTCTATCGTGCACTGGGCGCTGATGTTGGCGGTGACGCAATCGGTGATGTCGTATCGGCTGCTTCTCTGGCAGCGCTGCTCGACCGTATGGCAGTACGTGATAAGCTGCCTAAGACCATTCTGTACACGCTCAACGCAGCAGATAATGACAAGCTGATCGCTGCAGCGGGCTGTTTTCAGGATGAGAGCACGGCAGGTAAGGTACAGTTTGGCTCGGCTTGGTGAGTCCAATAT
>OBYG01001111.1_pt1 | contig 12881 bp, 8 predicted proteins | sample 1538201 | NCBI WGS metagenome assembly OBYG01 (sample SAMEA2580177, study PRJEB22360) | human gut metagenome | biome: human gut; feature: human-associated habitat; material: faeces | place: Denmark | collected 2008/2010 | reverse complement strand
GCAAACGCTGCGTTGCCATCGTAACCGCTCTGGTTTCCATCGTTGTGGCAGCTGTTCTGTTCTTCGTATGGCCAATCGTGTTCGGCGCATTAGTTGCTCTTGGAAAGGGTATCATGAGCCTTGATGCAGTAGGCGCAGGTATCTATGCGTTCTTCAACCGTCTGCTGATTCCGTTTGGTCTCCACCATGCGTTAAACAACGTATTCTGGTTCGACACAATTGGTATCGGCGACCTGACACATTTCTGGGCAGGCGAGACATCTGCAGACGTTACATGGAGCCTTGGTATGTACATGGCAGGCTTCTTCCCATGTATGATGTTCGGTATTCCTGGCGCTGCCCTGGCTATGGTTCAGTGCGCTAAGAAGGAGAAGAGAAAAATTGTAATCGGTCTCGTAGGTTCCGCCGCTGTGGCTGCTTTTGTCTGTGGCGTTACAGAGCCGTTCGAGTTCGCATTCATGTTCCTTGCTCCTGTTCTCTACTTAGTATACTCACTGTTATACGGTATTTTCACAACTATTACAGTTGCCCTTGGTTTCCGTGCAGGCTTCTCATTCTCTGCCGGACTGACAGACCTTGTGTTCTCCGCACAGCTTCCGGCTGCTGCCAAGACCATGTTAATCATCCCGTTAGGCGCTGCAGCATTCGTTGTATTCTACCTGGTATTCCGTGTTCTTATCACTAAGTTAGACTTAAAGACTCCGGGACGCGAGGACGACGATACAGAGAGCGAGAAGGCAGTAAGCCTCTCCAACAATAACTACACAGAGGTAGCCTCCATTATCCTTGAGGGACTTGGCGGCCCATCCAACGTAACTTCCATCGACAACTGCATCACACGTCTCCGTCTGGAGGTAAAGGATCAGGCTCTCGTAGATGAGAAGAAGATCAAATCCGCAGGTATTGCCGGCATTATCCGCCCAGGCAAGACAAGCGTGCAGGTTATCGTAGGAACTCAGGTTCAGTTCGTAGCCGACGAGTTCAAGAAGCTCTGCAAATAATACGTTTACAACGGTATGAAAAAGCTCCTTTATGGAGCTTTTTCGCATTTACGGAAACTGGAAGCTTGCATTTTCAGAGGCCTGAAATTATAATGAAACAAGTGTAAAACACAATCCCTGACAAATGAAGGAGAATGCAAATGATTTTAGCCATTGACGTAGGAAATACAAATATTGTGATTGGGTGTATTGATAAGGAAAAATGCCATTTTATCGAGCGGCTCTCCACCGTCCGGATTAAGACGGAGCTGGAGTACGCTATTGATATTAAAAGCGTGCTGGATATTTACCATGTCTGCCCCGAGGAGATTGAGGGAGGCATTATTTCTTCTGTAGTTCCCCAGATTACCACTAATATTAAGCTGGCGGCAGAAAAGATTCTGAAAAAGGAGATTCTTGTGATCGGTTCTGGCATTAAAACAGGACTGGATATCAGAATCGACGATCCGGGCCAGCTGGGCGCCGACCTGGTGGCGGCTTCTGTGGCCGGAATTGCAGAATATCCGGTTCCGATGATGATCTTTGACATGGGAACTGCCAACACAGTCTGCGTCATTGACCGTGAAAAGAGGTATCTGGGCGGCATGATCTATCCGGGTCTCGGCGTATCCTTAGATTCCCTGACTGCCCACGCGTCCCAGCTGGGAGGAATCAGCCTGGAAGCCCCTGAAAGGGTGATTGGGCGCAATACAATCGACTGCATGAAGAGCGGCGTGATTTACAGCGCGGCTGCTGCCATGGACGGCATCATCGACAGGATTCAGGAGGAAATGGGAGAGACGCTGACAGTTATCGCTACCGGAGGTCTGGCCAAATGTATCGTGCCGCACTGCAGAAGAGAAGTGATTTTAGACGACGATCTTCTGTTGAAGGGACTTCTGGTTCTCTACGATAAAAACAGACGGTAAACGTTATGGGAGCTTTATCTGAAAACCAGCTGAAAAAACATATCTGCGCGGGAATTGTAGCCCATGTCGACGCCGGAAAAACTACTCTGTCAGAGGCCCTGTTATATCTGTCCGGTTCTATCAGAAAGCTGGGCCGTGTAGATAATCAGGACGCTTTCCTGGATACTTATCAGCTGGAGCGGGCCAGAGGAATCACTATTTTTTCCAAGCAGGCGGAGCTTCAGTGGAACGGGGCGTCAGTGACGCTGTTAGACACACCGGGGCATGTGGATTTTTCGGCGGAGATGGAACGCACGCTTCAGGTACTGGATTATGCCATTCTGGTGATCAGCGGCGCCGACGGCGTCCAGGGCCACACAGAAACACTGTGGCGTCTCTTGGCCAGATATGAAATCCCTGTTTTTCTGTTTATCAATAAGATGGATCAGCCTGGAACGGACAGGGCCGCTTTGATGAAAGAGCTGAAAAAGCGCCTGGATGAGGGCTGTATCGACTTTCAGGAGGAGGGGACAGAAGAGTTTTATGAGCAGGCCGCCATGTGCGAGGAGAAGCTTCTGGACGCCTATCTGGAAACAGGAACCGTGGAGGAGGATGAAATCCGCCGCCTGATCCAGAAAAGGAAGCTTTTCCCCTGCTTTTTTGGATCTGCCTTAAAGCTGCAGGGAGTGAAAGAGCTGTTGGACGGCTTCTGCCGCCTGTCCGAGCTTCCCTGCTATTCCGAGGACTTTGGAGCCAGAATCTACAAGATTTCCAGAGACAGCCAGGGAAACCGGCTGAGTCATCTGAAGGTGACAGGCGGAAGCCTGAAAGTAAAAACAGCTCCTGTTTCCGGCTGCCCTGATAAAATCAATCAAATCCGTATCTACTCCGGAAGCCGGTTTGAGACGGTGCAGGAAGCGCCAGCCGGAACCGTCTGCGCGGTATCCGGTCTTTCTTCGAGCTTTGCCGGGCAGGGACTGGGATTTGAGGAGGAGCTTGCGGCACCGGTTCTGGAACCGGTGCTGACCTACCGCCTGATTCTTCCGGAGGGCTGCGATGCGGCGTCCTTTCTCCCGAAGCTCAGACAGCTGGAAGAAGAAGAACCGCTTCTGCGGGTACTGTGGAATGAGTCTCTCCAGGAGATTTCCATGCAGATGATGGGGCAGGTGCAGATTGAGGTGTTGAAAAGCCAGATGGAAGAGCGCTTCGGCGTTTTGGCAGAATTTGGTACCGGTTCCATTGTATACAAGGAAACGATCGCTGGGCCGGTGGAGGGGGCGGGGCATTTTGAGCCTTTGCGCCACTATGCTGAGGTCCACCTTCTCCTGGAGCCGGGAGAAGCGGGAAGCGGCCTTTCCTTTGGCAGCCTGTGCAGCGAGGATGTTCTGGATAAAAACTGGCAGCGCCTTGTGCTCACTCATCTGGAAGAGCGTCAGCATCCAGGCGTTCTCACAGGTTCTCCGATTACCGATATGCACATTTCCCTGACAGCAGGAAGAGCCCATCCGAAGCACACGGAGGGTGGGGATTTCAGACAGGCCGTCTACAGAGCGCTCCGCCAGGGGCTGATGGAAGCGGAATCCATTCTGTTAGAGCCCTGGTATACCTACCGTCTGGAGGTGCCGGAGCCGTCCATCGGCCGGGCTATGAACGATATGGAGCAGCGAAGCGGCACCTGCGTCTTAGAGGAGTCCAGGGACGGCATGGCTGTTTTGACCGGGCAGGCACCTGCCGTCTGTCTGACAGAGTATCAAGCGGAGGTTACCTCTTACTCCAGGGGGCGGGGACGCCTTTCCTGTTCTCTGCTTGGATACCTGCCCTGTCACAACACAGAGGAGGTCATAACCCGCATTGGCTACGATCCGGAACGGGATACCGATAATCCCACAGGATCGGTTTTCTGCGCCCATGGGGCGGGATTTGTCGTCCCCTGGGATCGGGCTAAGGAGTATATGCATGTGGAGAGCGGCTTACAGCTTGGCGGGGAAGAGGAGAGCCAGGAGGAACAGCCAAAAGGCTTTAAAAATCCAGCTTCCAGCACAAGACAGGAAGCGGCAGAGGAGCCGTGGATGGGGACGGAGGAAATCGACGCTATTTTGGAGAGAACTTTTTATTCCAACAGCCGCGGAAAGGATACGCCCAGGAAAAAATACTCCTCCGGCGTCAGAAAACAGCGCCGCTTCCCAGAAGAACCGTCGTCTCAGCCGATCCGATCCGCCCCGAAGCCAGCTGGAAAAAAGCAGGAATATCTGCTGGTAGACGGCTATAACGTGATCTTTGCCTGGGAGAGGCTGAAGGCTTTGGCAGAGGACAATCTGGACGGAGCCAGAATGGCTCTCCTGGACATGCTCTGCAATTATCAGGCGGTCCGCCAGTGCTCTCTTATGGTCGTATTCGACGCTTACCGGGTGGAGGGGCATACGACAGAGGTCAGCGCCTACCACAATATTCAGGTGGTGTTTACCAGAGAGGCAGAAACGGCGGATCAGTATATTGAAAAATTCGCCCACAAAAACGCCGGCCGCTTCGACGTGTTGGTGGCCACCTCCGACGGGGTGGAACAGGTCATCATCCTGGGCCAGGGATGCCGCCTCATCTCTTCCAGAGAGTTGGAACAGGAGCTTGAGCGGATGAATCAGGCCCTTCGGGAGGAATTTTTGCTGGAGACGGAAAAAAAGGGTATCCGCCTGTCAGATCTTCTGACAGAGGAGGAGCTTTTAAGGCTCAGGCAGGAAATAGAGCCGGAGACAGAATAAAAACAAGGAGTGTGTTATGGCAGATATTCATTGGATTACCGATTTTTCAGCTCCTGAGCTGGATATTTACGCCAGGCTTTCGGAGGGGCAGCTGCTCCATTACCATGAGCCGGACACAGGAATCTTTATTGCAGAAAGTCCCAAGGTCATTGAGCGGGCCCTGGACGCAGGCTATGAACCAGTTTCCTTTCTCACAGATCCAAAGTGTATGGAGGGGGAGGCGAAGGATATTTTAGCCCGGTGTACGGGGATTCCCGTCTATGCAGCCAAATTTGATATACTTACAAAATTAACAGGCTTTCAGCTGACTAGAGGCCTCCTCTGCGCCATGCGCCGGAAGCCTCTTCCGGACGTCAAAAGTCTCTGTGCCGGCCTGACGCGGATCGTAATTCTGGAAAATGTAATGAATCCCACCAACGTAGGGGCGGTATTCCGCTCGGCTGCCGCCATGAACATGGACGCCGTTCTTTTAACGCCAGGCTGCAGCAATCCGCTCTACCGGAGAGCCAGCCGTGTCAGCATGGGAACCGTGTTCCAGATTCCCTGGACCTTTTTTGACGAAAAGAAAGGCGCCTGGCCAGAAGGCGAAATGAAAATTCTGAAAGAACTGGGGTTTAAGACGGCTGCCATGGCTCTCAGAGAGGATTCTACCACTCTTGATGATCCGGCGCTGAAAGCGGAGGAAAAGCTGGCGGTGATCATCGGAACGGAAGGCGACGGGCTGGCCTCAGAGACCATCGCAGACTGCGACTACACGGTGCGGATCAAGATGGCCAGAAACGTGGATTCTCTCAACGCCGCCTCTGCGGCCTGCCTGGCGTTCTGGGAGCTTGGGAAGCGTCTCTAAGGCGGAAAACTGAAGCTGCCATCCTGTTTGTAAAGCCAAAAACAGATTGATTTCTCATAAAATCTCTAGTATAGTAATTACAGGTTTAAAAGGGAAAGAAGGAAAAAGAGATGATACGAATAGCAGTAGACGCCATGGGCGGAGATAACGCTCCGGAAGAGCTGGTGGCGGGAGCCGTGGAAGCGGTAAAGGAAAAAAGCGAAATCAAGGTTCTTCTGATTGGACAGGAGGACGCTGTAAATCGTGAGCTTTCCAAATATACATATAATAAGGAACAGATTGAGGTCGTTCACGCCAGCGAGGTGATTGCCACAGAGGAGCCGCCTGTCAACGCGGTGCGCAAAAAGAAGGATTCCTCCCTTGTGGTGGGCATGAACATGGTCAGGAAGGGGGAGGCGGACGCTATTGTGTCAGCCGGAAGCACCGGGGCTATCTTGGTAGGAGGCCAGGTGCTGGTAGGCCGCATCAAGGGTGTGGAGCGTCCGCCGTTAGCCGTTCTGATTCCCACCGATAAGGGGGTATCTCTCCTTCTGGACGGAGGCGCCAACGTGGACGCCCGCCCGTCCCACCTAGTGCAGTTCGCCAAAATGGGTTCCATCTATATGGAGCATGCGATGGGAGTCAAACATCCGCGGGTAGCCATTGTCAACATCGGCGCGGAGGAGGAGAAGGGCAACGCTCTGGTCAAGGAGACGTTCCCGCTTCTGAAAGAGTGCGGCGATATTAACTTTACCGGCAGCATTGAGGCCCGTGAGATTCCCCATGGAGGCGCGGATGTTATCGTGGCGGAGGCCTTTGTGGGCAACGTCATTTTGAAGCTGTATGAGGGCGTGGGGGCCGCCCTGATTTCCAAGGTGAAAGAGGGCATGATGACAAGCCTCCGCTCCAAGATAGGCGCGCTTCTTGTAAAGCCTGCTTTAAAGACAACCTTAAAAAGCTTTGACGCCAGCCGCTATGGCGGAGCGCCGCTTCTGGGCTTAAAGGGCCTGGTTGTGAAAACCCACGGAAGTTCCAAACGGACAGAGGTAAAGAATTCGATTATTCAGTGTCTTACTTTTACCGAGCAGGGCGTCAATGCAAAAATTCAGGAAAGTCTGCGGGAGAAAGAAAACAGAGAGGCAGGTCTCAGCGATGGAATTTGAAAAACTGCAGAAAATCATTGCAGAGGTGTTAAATGTGGAGCCTGAGGAGATTGCCATGGAAACCACATTCGTGGATGATCTGGGCGCAGACTCCCTGGACATTTTTCAGATTGTAATGGGAATTGAAGAGGGATTTGACATTGAAATTCCCACAGAGGCAGCCGAGCGGATTGTGACGGTGGGAGACGCGGCAGAGCAAATCAAGAATGCGTTAAATTAATGCTCTGATACCAGGCGCGCAGTGAGCGGCAATCCGGTATCAGAGAGGGATCTTTTCCCGAACATTATACCATTTCAGCAGGGAGGCAGCTCTGGGAACAGGGCTGCTTCCAGCATATCATGAACAGTCAGGAGGATCTATATGACACATGCACATTTAAACGAGCTTCAGGGAAAGATTGGCTACTCCTTTAAGGACAGCTCTCTTCTCCCCCTGGCCATGAGCCACAGCTCCTACGCCAATGAAAAGCACCTGAGTAAGCTGGGCTGCAACGAACGGCTGGAATTTTTAGGAGACGCAGTGCTGGAGATTGTGTCCAGCGACTTTCTTTTTCACCGGTTTCCCGATATGCCGGAGGGGGATTTGACGAAAACAAGGGCCAGCATGGTGTGCGAGCCGACGTTAGCCTACTGTGCGGAACAGATCGATCTGGGCAGCTATCTCCTTTTGGGAAAGGGGGAGGACGCTACCGGCGGACGTACCAGAAATTCCGTTGTCTCAGACGCCATGGAGGCTCTGATCGGAGCAATTTACCTGGACGGTGGTTTTACTAGCGCAAAAGAGTTTATTCTGAATTTTGTCTTAAATGATATGGAACACAAAAAACTCTTTTATGATAGCAAGACTATCTTGCAGGAGATCGTGCAGGCCAGAGGCACGGAGCTTTTATCCTACGAACTTCTGGAGGAAACGGGGCCGGATCACAACAAGACGTTCCAGGTGGCGGCCCTGATCGGAAGCCAGGAAATCAGCCGCGGCTTTGGACGGACGAAAAAAGCGGCAGAGCAGAGAGCCGCTTATCAGGCGATTCTGAAGCTGAAAGCAGAAGAAAATAAAGGCGTTTAGGTGATCTATGTATTTAAAAAGCATTGAAATTCAGGGATTTAAGTCCTTTGCCAACAAGATTCTCTTCGAGTTCCACAACGGCATCACCGGCATCGTCGGCCCCAATGGCAGCGGAAAGAGCAACGTGGCCGATGCAGTCCGCTGGGTGTTAGGAGAGCAGAGAGTCCGGCAGCTGCGGGGCGGAACCATGCAGGACGTTATTTTCTCAGGTACTGAAATACGAAAGCCCCAGGGATTTGCCTATGTGGCCATTACGCTGGACAATTCGGATCACAAACTTCCCATTGCCTACGATCAGGTAACGGTTTCCAGACGGCTTTACCGTTCCGGCGAGAGCGAGTACAAAATCAATGGAAGCGCCTGCCGCTTGAAAGATATCAACGAACTGTTCTATGACACGGGAATTGGAAAGGAAGGCTATTCCATTATCGGCCAGGGCCAGATTGACAAAATTTTAAGCGGCCGGCCAGAGGAGCGCAGAGAGCTGTTTGACGAGGCGGCCGGAATCGTAAAATTTAAAAAGCGCAAGCTGATCGCCCAGAGAAAGTTAGACGACGAGGAGCAGAACCTGGTGCGCGTCAAAGACATTCTGTCTGAGCTGGAAAAGCAGGCAGGCCCGTTGAAGCTTCAGTCAGAGGCTGCGAAGGAATACCTGAAGCTGAAAGAGGAGTTAAAGAGCAGGGACGCCAATCTCTTTCTGCTGGAGCACAAAGCGCTGCAGCTGCAGCTCTCTGAGCTGGATCAGAAGACTTCTATCGTAAAAGGAGACTGGGAGAACGCCTCCAGCCAGTCAGAACAGCTGAAAAAGGATTTTGACAGGCTGGAGGAGGAGAATTCTGCCTCTGAAGAAAAAATTGCCTCCACCAGGGAGGAACACTCGAAATCCATCCTTTTAAAGGAGAGCATAGAGGGGCAGATCGCAGTCCTCAGGGAGCAGATCCGTTCCGAGCAGCTGAATGAGGAGAACAGGAAGGAGCGGATTTCCTCCATTGATCAGGAGCTTCTGGGAAAAGAGGAACAAAAGCAGGAGTACGAGAAGCAGAGGGAGGAGACAAAAAAGCAGGTAGCCCAGGCAGAACAGGCTCTTACCCAGGCAGGACAGACTCTCTCGGAGACAGAGCAGGAGATGGCAAGGCTCTCAAAAGAGTCCGAAGCGGCTAAGGCGGCAATTATCTCTGCTCTCAACGAGAAGGCCGGTCTGGCTGCCAAAAGCCAGCGGTACGAAACCATGTTAGAGCAGGTGGACGTGCGCCGCTCAGAGGTAACGCAGAAGCTTCTGCGCTTTAAAAGCGACGAATCCGTGCAGGAGGAGGAGCTGAAAAAGGAAGAGAAGCGTTTAGAGCAGATACAGGAGGAGCTGGACAGGCTGACGGAGCTGGAAGAGGAAACGGCGTTTCGTCTGACTGCCGCAGAGGAGGATGGAGCCGCTCTGGCCGCCCGGTTAAGCAGAAGCCAGCAGGATTACCATATCAGCCATTCGAAACTGGAATCCTTGAAAAATCTGGCGGAGCGGTACGAAGGATACGGAAACAGCATCCGCCGGGTGATGGAACAAAAGAGCCGGATTCCCGGAATCCACGGCGTGGTGGCGGATCTGATCTCCACATCGAAAAAATATGAGACAGCCATTGAGACGGCTCTGGGAGGCAGTATCCAGAACATTGTCACAGACCGGGAGGAGACGGCCAAGGAGCTGATCGAATATCTGAAGAAAAACAGATATGGCCGGGCTACCTTCCTTCCGCTTACCGGCATCAGCGCCAGAGGCGGCTTTACTCAGGAAAGCGCTCTGAGAGAGCCTGGAATTCTGGGACTGGCCAGCGATCTGGTGGAGGTGAAGGACGAGTACAGAAATCTGATCCAGTACCTGCTGGGGCGGGTGGTAGTGGCGGATACCATCGACCATGCCATCGCCCTGGCCAGAAAATTCCGCCATACTCTCCGAATTGTCACCCTGGAGGGAGAGCTTTTAAGCGCAGGCGGTTCCATGACAGGAGGATCCTTTAAAAACAGCAGCAACCTCCTGGGACGCCAGAGAGAGCTTTCTGAGCTTCAGGCAGCCTGCCGGAAGGCCTTGCAGGATGTGGAAGAGACCCAGAAGGCAATCGCAGATAACGACCGCCTGAAGGCCCAATGCTCCGGTGAGGCGGCAAAGCTTCGGGAGACAAAACAGGAGATTGTTCTGAGAAAAAATACGGCACAGATGAATATGGAACGGCTTCTGGGAAAGAAGCAGGAGATAGCGGAATCCTCCGCCGACCTGGTGATGGAAAACAGGGAGCTGGAGTTCCAGCTCAAGGAAATCCGGGAAAACAGGGCGCGTCTGTCCAGAGAAGAAGAACAGCTGGAGCAGCTCCAAAAGGAGCAGGAGGCGCGCTCCGAACAGCTTTCCAGAAAGCTCTCCGATGCTCAGCAGCAGAAGGAGGAGACGGCAAAGCTTCTCTCCGGCGCACAGCTGACGGCGGCTGGAATCCGTCAGCAGGACCGCTTTATCGCAGAGAATGTAAGCCGTATTTTAAAAGAAGAGAGCAGCCTGAAAGAAGAACGGCAGCGGATTCTTGACGGCAGCGGCGAAAGCGAGGCAGTGATTTCAGAAAAGCTTGCTAAGATTGAACAGCTTGGCCGCCAGATTCTGGAGGAGACATCGAAGGCTCAGAGACTGGAGGAAGCGCTGGCCCAGAATTCAGAAGAAAAGGAACGGCTGGCTGAAAAACAGAAATCCTTTTTCCGGAAGAGGGAGGAGCTTTCCGAGGAAATCGGCCGTCTGGACAAAGAGCTGTACCGTCTGGAGAGCCAGAAGGAACGGCTGACAGAGCGGATGAGCGATCAGATTTCCTATATGTGGGAGGAATATGAACTGACCTATTCCGGTGCCCAGGCTCTGAAGGACGAAACGCCGGGAACCATTCCTGAGATCCGACGGGCCATCGAGGAACTCAAAGGAAACATTAAGGGACTTGGAAACGTCAATGTCAACGCCATTGAGGACTATCGGGAAATTTCCGAACGGTATGAATTCCTGAAATCTCAGAACGACGATCTGGCGGCAGCCAGGGAGGCTCTCTTAAAAATTATAGAAGAGCTGGATACTGGCATGCGTCTTCAGTTTGAAGAAAAATTCGCCCAGATCCGCCAGGAATTTGACAAGGTGTTCAAGGAACTGTTCGGCGGCGGCCACGGCGCTCTGATTCTGCAGGAAGATGAGGATATCCTGGAGGCAGGAATTCAGATTATTTCACAGCCTCCGGGAAAGAAGCTTCAAAATATGATGCAGCTCTCCGGCGGAGAGAAGGCGCTGACTGCAATCGCCCTTCTGTTCGCCATTCAGAACCTGAAACCGTCGCCCTTCTGTCTTCTGGACGAGATTGAGGCGGCATTAGACGACTCTAACGTAGACCGGTTTGCAAAATATCTTCACAAGCTGACAAAAAATACACAGTTTATCGTAATTACCCACCGAAGAGGAACCATGGTGTCCTCTGACCGCCTGTACGGTATCACCATGCAGGAGAAGGGCGTTTCGACTCTCGTTTCTGTAAATCTTGTGGAGAGCGAGCTGGAAGCCCAGGCAAAGGCAGGCAGGACAAAATTTTAGACAGACTTTTATATAGAGGAGGAAAGCATACATGAGCGGAGGAAAAAAGGGGTTTTTCGGACGCCTGGTAGAAGGGCTGACGAAGACAAGGAATTCAATTGTAGCTGGAATTGACTCAATTTTCAGCGGTTTTTCAGCGATTGACGACGATTTCTACGAAGAGATTGAGGAGACGCTGATTATGGGAGACCTGGGAATCCAGACTACCATGGCGATTATGGAGGATCTCCGTCAGAAGGTAAAGGATCAGCACATCAAGGAGCCGTCCGAGTGCAAGGAGCTTCTGATTGAGAGCATCCGTTCTCAGATGGATCTGGGCGAAAATGCCTATGAATTTGAAAACAGGAAATCCGTGGTCCTTGTCATCGGAGTCAACGGGGTGGGAAAAACCACCTCGGTGGGAAAGCTGGCCGGCCAGTTAAAGGATCAGGGCAAAAAGGTGATTCTGGCGGCGGCCGACACCTTCCGTGCGGCGGCCATCGAGCAGCTGACCGAGTGGTCCAACCGTGCGGGCGTAGAGCTGATTGCCCAGCAGGAAGGATCCGATCCGGCAGCTGTCATCTACGACGCCATCGCGGCAGCCAAGTCAAGACACGCAGATATCCTGATCTGCGATACGGCGGGCCGCCTCCACAATAAAAAGAACCTGATGGAGGAATTGAAGAAGATCAACCGAATCATTGACAAGGAGTATCCGGACGCATACAGAGAGACTCTGGTCGTGCTGGACGGAACCACCGGACAAAACGCTCTGTCCCAGGCAAAGCAGTTCATGGAAGCCGCTGATATTACCGGAATCATCCTGACAAAGCTGGACGGAACCGCCAAGGGAGGAATCGCCGTAGCCATCCAGTCGGAGCTTGGCATTCCGGTGAAATATATTGGAATTGGAGAAAAAATCGAGGATCTTCAGAAATTTAATGCAAATGACTTTGTAAACGCCCTGTTTGAGAAGCCGGCAGAACAGTAAATAACAGAAGAGGAGAGGGAACGCCATGTGCGAAAACGAGAAGAAGCTTACACTGGAAAAATTTGAGGAAGCCACCGAGGTGGTAGGAAAGGTGATTTCTGAGACAAAGTTAGTCTACAGCGAACACTTTTCCAATATGACGGGAAATAAGGTCTATTTTAAACCGGAAAACATGCAGTACACCGGCGCTTACAAGGTAAGAGGTGCTTACTATAAAATCAGCACTCTGTCAGAGGAGGAGAAGCAGAAAGGACTGATTACTGCCTCCGCCGGAAATCACGCCCAGGGAGTCGCCTATGCGGCCAAGCTGGCCGGCATTAAGGCCACGATTGTCATGCCTACCTCCACACCGCTGATGAAGGTCAACCGCACCAGAGGCTACGGCGCTGAAGTAGTGCTGGAAGGAGACGTGTTCGATCAGGCCCTGGCCCATGCCTACCAGCTGGCAGACGAGCACGGATACACCTTCGTCCATCCCTTCAACGATCTGGACGTGGCCACAGGACAGGGAACGATCGCCATGGAGATCATCAAAGAGCTTCCGACAGTGGACTATATTTTAGTTCCTATCGGCGGGGGGGGGGCCTGCGCCGGCGCGGTCACCCCTAGACCGGAGT